>JACXTT010004284.1_pt1 | contig 21261 bp, 18 predicted proteins | sample 9270951 | NCBI WGS metagenome assembly JACXTT01 (sample SAMN15532306, study PRJNA645909) | rock metagenome | isolation source: weathered quartz diorite | place: Puerto Rico | collected 2017-06-21
ACTTCAGGATACAGTTTCTGGAGATCACTTCGTTCATTCCATATTGTAGTAAGTACAGAATCTGATACAGGAAACGGTTTCTGTAAGTACGATGGAATTCCTCCTGGAGGGATTAGCGGAGATAAACTTTTGTACCATTTCCACCCTGCACCGGTGGCCCATTTTTTCAAATTGGTTAAATTACCTTTTGCCACTTCAGGATACAGTTTCTGGAGATCACTTCGTTCATTCCATATTGTAGTAAGTACAGAATCTGATACAGGAAACGGTGGAAGAATAGCCCCCGGTTTAGGAATTTGATTGTTACTAGTAGTCGGCGTTATAGTTATGAAACCAATAAGCCATGGATGTATTTTGCAATAGTATTGGTAGCTGCCGGGATTCAATGTAAGTTCGAATTTTTCATCGGGACGGATATAGCCGCTATCGAATACACCGTCTGGAGAAAGAACCCCATATTGATCAGCTTTTACACTGACTACAGTATGTATAATGTTATCATTATTACTCCAAATAATTTTGATTCCCTGCTTAGCATCAAGTAATTTAGGTTCAAAATTTATTTTATTTCCTTCTATGCTCGCCCCAAATGGAATATTGACATGAATTTCCTTCAAACCGCTGTTAATAGTTATTACAAGGGAAACTTCTTTTTTTTGTGGGTCACCGGAATAATATGCCTTCATAGTATAGTTTCCATTTGAGAAATCCGTTGGAATTGTAAACGTTCCAGTAAAAGTTCCGTCTCTATTAAGTAAATCAATAAAATCATTAAGTATGGTTTGGTCTGGACTTACAATTTTGATATTTACTTTTGCACCTTCGTTAAAAGAGTTAACTGAGCCAGCAATTTGTATAGTGTCTCCTTGTTTGTATGTAGAATTATTTACGCTAATAGCAAGAATCCCATTTGACGCCTTAATAGGATACAGATGAAATCCACTATTAGCGCCATAAGAAAATTGTGCAGAACACAATGTTAACGCTGGAATGATGATAACGACAAGAAAGATAATTTTGTTCAATCGCTTTTTTACAAATTTCTGGTATCTATGTTTATTCATATCATTTACTGCTCGAAAGAAAGAGGCAATTTTTGGAATTAACCTTTGCCTCGAAATCACCCATCCTAAAGTACTTTCATATCTTGCCAACATGTGTATGCAATGTGAATTTGACGTTCAATCCTTTTAAGAGGTTGAATGTCTATCAGATGATCTTCCCTAAGATTAAATAGCAGAAAAAATCATTCTTACAAAATCTTTCCAATTATTTTAGAGTTTTATACCTTAACGATATTGTGGTCAACCATATATTGAAGACTGGAAACGAATTCATGGTTTGTTATGTCATTATTTAGCCAGAACAAGGTGAGTTGCTGGCCCCATTGCGGGACGTATGGGGGTGACTTCAGATGGTTATGGTGATGGACTGTTATCATATGGTCATCAATCAATAACGAAATTGAATTTTGAAAATAAGCATCTCTTACTAATTTGTCGGTATCACTATGCAAGGAGACAAACACGGTAGATTCATCTGCTGGGTTGCCCACCCATTGCGTTAAGTATAACCTAACTTGTTCCTCATGCCCAAAAGTAGTTGCCGTAGTAGATGCGCTAGTTGTACCAGTATTTCCAAGCACACCTCCGAATCCAGCTACTCCAGAGCCACCCCCACCTCCTCCACCCCCGCCACCAGCTTGAGGTTGAACACAAAATTTGTAATATTTTGCCAAAGTACAATCTATCGCAAACGAATCATTAGGAATAAGAAGAACTAAAAACATACAAGAAATTAAGGCAAGCTTAATTCTTACAATACGTGTCCCTCTGAATTCCATTTTCATTGATTAGGAGGGACAATTTTTTTGTTAAAAGTAGGTGTCTGTCATTTCCACCAACATGCACCCCTCTTCATTCATGAAATGCCAGATTTATCACGTGAATAGAGAATATCTATTATTTACTGATGTATAATGTCAGGCTAGAATATTGTAAAAATATAATATAATTATGATATCAGTGACTTGGATTCTAGCAAAATTCTCAAACCCTTTTTTAGTTCAAATTTTGGGCAATATCCAAGCTCTCTTTTTGCAAGTGAAATAGAGGGCTGACTTTTTTTTATGTCTCCTTTTTTTGGTTTGACATGTTTGATTCCAAGTTTTTTTCCAGAGATAGATATCATCATCTTTGCTAAATCATTAATTGTGGCATGCCTTCCGCTTGCAATATTGTATACGCTACCTTTTTTTCCATGAATTTTTTTAATGGATTTTTCAAAGGCAGATACCACGTCATATACTGAGACAAAATCTCTGGTGCTAGTACCGTTGCCAAAAATTATGAACTGTTTGTTATCTTCGATGCATTTCATAAACTTGGTTATGACCCCAGCATATTCATTTGACTGGCCTTCTCCGTACACGTTAAAGAGCCTAAGTGATACACAGTTCAAGCCGTGCCACTCTGAAAAGATTTTCAGGTATTGCTCCATGACAAGCTTGCTTGCACCATACGGAGAGATTGGAACGGTAAGAGAATTTTCCAAAATTGGTTGCTTTCTTGGCTCCCCGTATACGGCAGCAGTAGATGCGGCTATGACATTTCGAACATTGTTTTCAATGCACGCACGAAGCAAGGTAAGAGTCCCAATTGCATTGACAAGACGAGTATGATCAGGATCTTTAATGGATTCTTGTACGCCGACTTGGGCGGCAAGATGAATCACGGTATCGTATCCTGATATGGATTTTGACAACAAATTATAATTTGTTATATCACCTTTTACAAGAGAAGCACCGCTTGATATCAGTCCAGATATCGATTTCTTAGAACTGTTCCCAAGGTTGTCATAGATTCGGACCTTGTGTCCTGATTTTAAAAGTGATCGCACCAAGTGCCTTCCAATGAATCCAGCACCACCTGTGACGAAAATTTTCATGCATTTTGAACTATATTTTGCCGTAAATAACCTGATCTTTGTTTGGTTCCCTTATGATACTAATTTTTCCACTTGAATTCTTCTTCCTTTTCTATTATATTTTCAAGTTCGGCTATGCGTCTGAGGGAGACTCGAATAAAATCACGAGTCTTGGCGTTCAGATTGTGAAAATCAAGGCTAAGATCCTCTACTTTCAAGTCTGGTCTACCAGGCTCAGAAAACCTTTTTCGGTGCTCTTCAAGCGCTTCAATTAACTCAATTTGAACAATATCTAGTTCTTTGAGGCTAAGGGAATCGAGCACGAGCGGATTTTAGCGCAAACAAAGGAAAAGCATGAATGTGTATTGGAGTGTTACTTGCTGCTACGTCTGTTCGCAAAAACGGGAAACGGCTGTAACGGTAAAGTACAGACACAAGTCTATCTATATTTTCAAAGATTTGTACGTTGGAAGATGAATGTAGAGTCTCAAGAGGTATCGCTTGAAGAGATGTGGCAAGCAATAGATAATTTTGGAATTGATCGTGATAAATTTCAAAAAACAAATCCCACTCGTGAGCAGATCGAGGCAATTTATCACTTTATAAAAAATCCACATGAAAAAAGACGAAGATGAGACAAAACCGAAAATAAGGACTAGAATTGAGTTTTAACCAAAAATAAATACAAGTATATTTTATTAAAGTCGAGAATCCAAACTTGGTAGCGATATGGGATTTTGTCCTAGTTACAATTCCGGTCATGATATTTTTAGGCCTGCGTCATGCGCTAGATATTGACCATATTACAGCAATTGACAACCTTGTTCGTATCCATGATTCCAAGATAGAATCACGATGGGTTGGAACCGGTTTTAGCATTGGACATATGACATCAGTGTTGCTTGAAATGATTCTAATCATAGCAGTGGCAGGCAGTATCACAAATACAGGGCAGTTCTCATTTTGGGGCGGAATAGTTGGAATCATATCACTTGGTGCAATTGGTGGGGTCAACATGTACACTATGAAAAAAACTGGAAAGACGGGTTCTGCTATTCTATCAAACAGAATACTTTACAAGACTGGATTTTTAGGACCGTTTAGATCATCCCTAGTCACAGGTCTGGTCTTTGGGTTGGGATTTGATACCGCAACACAAATTGCAGCAATTACGTTATCAGCTGTCGCATCTGTAACACTTGGAGTGCAAGCTGCACTTGTCCTGGCTGGATTTTTTGCGTTAGGAATGATTCCTTTGGATACTCTGGATAGTGTAGCTCTGCGTTCAGCGTTTTCTAGAATTTTTCACAAAAAAGGATTCAAGACAATGTCATACGCCCTAAGTGGAATTGCAATGCTAGTGGCAGTTACATCGACATATGAGATGGTATACCACATCCAAGTGTTGCCTCAATGGACAGGGCCATCTTTAGCTGGAGGAATAATTGCAGCGTCTTTGATTTATTCAGCTACACACACTTGAGAGAGAAAAAAATTCACATGACGTGTGTTTTCACCAAAACGTCACGAATCAAAACGTACTAAACCTTATCTAGTTTGAAGAGTACTTTTTTCTCTGAATGGCAATACTGGATTCTTTTCACAACAAGTCATCGCTTTATTGGACAGGACTTGTCATACTTGCAATAAGTGCATGCATTTTCTTTGGAACAGTTTGGTATGCGATATTTCCCCTGTATACTTTTGGAGCTAACAATGTCACAAAAAACTTGATAAGCTCAACTCCATTTGTCGTCGGATCAATGATATTTATGGCGGTTGGAATTCACATGGCGCGTTCTGGCAAAACTCACGGTCCTTAAATTCTGAGTTCTGGTATCAATGAAAAGTGGGATGCTTGTCATTCTTTTGCTGGTGGCAGGCATCGCTGCTTGGATTTTGGTAGTTGCATACGAAAAAAGTGCGCCACCAGTCATAACAAGCCCCGTCAATGATGCAAACGTTACAGTTGTGACAATACAGGGAACTTCACAAGCGGGCGCAACAATCAAACTTTATGAAAATCGTACCCAGCTGGGCCAGACAAATGCGGACTATAACGGCGCTTGGTCAGCTAATCTTTCGGTCCCATATGGCACTCACAAGATTACCGCAACCCAAACGGTTGACGGCTACACGTCTTTTAGTTCATCTCCAGTTGTTTTCAGCTTTGTGACTTCCATCGTCCAAAATCCACCAATTCCAAAAACGGCTCTTGTTGGCGAGTGGGACTTTGAAAATAACGTGCAAGATACAAGTGGAAATGGAAATAACGGAATATTGTATGGTAACGTAACTTTTGCCCCAGGAAAGGTTGGCCAGGCTTTGTACTTTAACGGATACAACAATTATGTGGACATTCCAAATAATGGCATGCTTAATCCTGGCAGCATCAGCATATCATTTTGGATAAAGCCCGATTCGGACACATCAATTGACGGCCAAATAATATCAAAATTTACCAATACAGTTGCAGGATATTTTGTTGAAGTAGGAGACCCAACAAAAAAGTGGATTCGCTTCTCTGTTCCAAACGGCATAACAAACCCCAATTTCCATTCTGAACCAAACTCTATTCTGTATGGCCAATGGTCTCATGTTGTTGTCACAAAAGACAGCTCAAATGTCGCCACGATATACATTAATGGTTTTGAAGTTGCAACCACAACTTTCAGTGGAAGCTCTGCTTCCTCAAATGACCTTAACATAGGAAGAAATGTAGTCAGTGCAGGAGACCATTACAAAGGACTAATTGATCAAGTGCGAATTTATAATGGCACTTTATCGTATGCAGACGTCCAAGCCTTATTTTTGGAGGGAAGTACAAGTAATGTAATTTTTCAAGACGACTATTCTTCCAATACAAGATGGACACAAGTAGGAAATCAAATCACGGTAAATGATCCATCGTTTCCAGGTGTTGTAAAATTCAACAACGCAGTAGATGGTGCGGGTGTAAATGATAACCGTGTATATAGTCAGCTTTCAACTTCGCTTCCTGCAAGCAACTGGGTAACAGATTTTGATTACAAATTTACGGCATCAAGCATACCAGCTGCCTATCCGTTAGCTCTTACTACTAGTTCTGCAAATCCAGAACAGCAAGGTACTGGAGACGCAATTCTTGTATACCATGGAGCAAGCTCAGACGTATTACATGTCAGAACATGGGTAGGCCCAGCAGCAGTCGACTCTGCACCAATTCCAATATCGCAAAATACACAATATTACGTCAGGCTGGAAAAGACACAGAATCAACTTGTACTAAATGTATTCTCCGATCCTCAGAGAACTGTACAGATTGCCGGCTCACCAATATACATGAACATTGCATCAACTGACTTTGGTAATCTAAACTTCATCCAACATTCAACGTCGCTTTCTTCTGGAACTGGAAGGACACTTACTGCAGAAATTGATAATACCAAAATATATCAAGCAAAGACTGAATCCACACCCTTTTTCTTCCAAGCCGATTATTCTTCCAATGCTGGATGGACCCAAGTAGGAACCCAAGTTACAGTAAATGACCCAAACTTCCCAGGTATTGTAAAATTCAATAATGTCGCAGGTGGAAGCGACAATCGCGTCTACACACAGCTGTCTTCCGCTTTGCCATTATCAGGATGGACTGCAGAATTTGATTATGAATTTACGTCGTCATCCATTCCAGACTTTCATCCCTTTGTTTTAACTAGTACTTCGGCCAATCCGCAATTGCAACGAGATCTGGTCGAAGTACGGCATGGTCCTGACGCAAATCAATTAAGTCTAGTGGGTTTTGGGTCCCCATCTTCCCAACCAATTCAAATTTCTCCAAACACTCCATATTTTATCAGGCTTGAGAGGATGCCTACAGAGGTGAAGATGTCAGTATTTTCTGACGCGGCAAGAACCATTAACGTTCCAGGTTCCCCTATAATTGAAACCGTGGCACCTAATGATCTGGGCAACTTGACATTCTTACAGCACGACGGATGTTTGCAATGCGGGTCTGGACGAACTTTTACAGCACAGATTGATAATACAAGAATTTTCACAAAAGAAATTGAATACGATAAGAACAGAGATAATTTCTTGCTATTTCAAGATGATTATTCCAGTAACGCAGGATGGACTCAGATAGGAACCATGGTCACAGTAAGTAGTCCGTCCTTTCCTGAATTGGTAAAATGGAATAACGAAATGGGCAGGGGTGGTACAGGAGATGACCGTGTCTATAAGCAATTGCCAACTACATTGCCTGACAACTGGACTGCGTATTTTGATTATCAATTTACTGAGTCGTCATTAGCGCGAAGTTTGATATTTAATTTATCAGCAACACCGATGGACCCGTGGTTTGACACGAGTCCTGATATCATAACAGTTGAACATGGTTTTGAGAAAGATCAACTGCAAATAGACTTGGGACCAAGAGGTGCCAGCACTGCGGGAATTCCAATCTCGCCAAATACGCAATACTATGTCAAACTACAAAAGCTGCCAAATCAACTGATTCTAAGTGTCTTCTTTGACGAGGCAAGAACCATAAATGTGCCAGGCTCTCCTGCCACTATATCTATTGCTCCAAACTCCTACAACAACTTGAATTTCATTCAACATGCTGGTTGTTCGGCGTGTGGGTCTGGGAGAACACTAACGGCTACGCTCGATAATACAAAAATTTTTTCATCCACCAACGTCATCCCAACTCAGCAACTCGGTAAACTAGCTGGTATTGGAGTAGACCAAGTAAGAAACAAGATCTATGTCAATGACGAGTTGACAAACACCGTATCAATAATAGATGGTTCGTCCAACACTTTTATCGACAGGATTGGAGTTGGAGATTACCCAGATGACGTTAAGGTAAACAGCAAAACTAGTCGATTCTATATCGCAAACTCTCACTCAGATACCATATCAGTATTTGATGGAACTGGCAACAGTATTTTGGCTACAATTCCCGTTGGAACATATCCAATAGGCATCGGGATAAATGAGAAGACAAACAAGGTGTACGTTGCAAACTCTCACTCAGATACCGTATCGGTAATAGATGGAGCTACCAATGTTATAATCAACTCAATTCATGTCGGTTCTAGTCCCCATTATGTTGCTGTCAACCCTGAGACAAACACAATCTATGTAGTTAACGAGCTTTCAAACAGCATATCAGTAATTGACGGCAACTCAAGTACAGTTACTACAACTATTCCAGTCGGCCGCCTACCAGAAATGGCGGTTGTAGACCCTGGGCCAAACTTGATCTACGTTGCCAATCCTGGAGCAAACTCGATTGTTACCAATCCTTATCCAAGTACAATATCGGTAATAAATGGAGTAACCAATCAAGTGGTGAATACGGTAACAGTAGGAAAGACAGCTGTAGCTCTTGCAATAAACACGAATACCCACAAGATCTATGTTACAAACGAGGACGACCGTACAATGTCTATTGTTGACGGCACAACATACGCGGTAGTTGATACCATGCCGCTTAGCCTCACTTTACCAGACTTTGTGGCTGTGAATTCTGTAACAAATACGATATATGTCGCAGATGCTTCATCAAACAAGCTGCTAGTAATAGACGGTAACTCTAATGCGATTATAGATACAATTCAAGTACCAAACTCGTTATTTACTCATAGGCCAGCTACGTTGCAGCCGTGCATTACAACAGCTCTAGAACAAACAAGACACGATATACCTTTCAACGGCCCCGTTGGTACTGGCAATCTAGCGAATTCCAATTCCGGCATGGTTGTTATTGCTTCAGAGGCAGTACGAACCGATGCATCCACACCAGATACAAATTATGCGAGTCAAGATTTGATTGCCAAATGTTCTTTTGATGAATACGGTGGAATTGATAACAGAAAGTCATGGCTCAAGTTTGACTTGCCTGTGGAACCATCCCAAGTCAAGCATGCCACTTTGAAAGTCTATGTTACGATGTTTGAGCTGACTGGTTCAGCTGTTGATGTGTTCAGAGAAGACAACAACAATTGGAGTTCTAGCACTATAACATACGATAATGAACCTGCGCACTATGCTTCCTTATCTTCAGGCCCATATGCTGCCCAATCAGTTAGTTCTACAGACCAATATTATGAATTTGACGTAACAAACGCGATAGTTTCTAATCCTGGGGGAAAAACGATAACGCTGGTCCTTGTGGGCAACACTCTAAATAATGGCATGGCGCTTGCTGGCAGTGCAGGCAGATTGACTGCGCCACAACTCTCGCTTGATTACTGATAAAAATTCAAGTCGAAATCTGTTTTCTTTTTTGCTCTATCCGCTTTTCTGCTTCCAGTCTTTCAAGCTTGTACTGTTTCAAGTCTACAAACTTGATTATGCCAGATAATTTTGGATGAACCTTTTTAATTGCACGAAACATCTCCTGTGAAACTTTTCTGTAATCTGGGTGGCCCTGCGGAACTGTCCTTAATTCAATTAGGTGTGTCGCTTCCCGGAGATTTAGTTTGATAAAATATGGGTAGTTGTATGCAAAGTTTACAACGTACTGAGCTTGCTCTGGGTTATTTTTTCTTATACCATCAAATACTTCTTTTGATTTGTACATACAGTCTTTGAATTCTTTTTGAATTCCTAGTGCAGAAATTTCGTTTGGAATTACAAAACCGTGGTCTGCAGTCAATAACTGTCGCTCTAGTGTCAAGACGCGGTGTCGGTGTATGTCGCGAAACATGCCAAAGTTTGTCATCAGATCAAAGGTATATTCCGTCATTTCAAATGCACGCGGTGGTCTGAGTCGTCTGTTTTGCCGAAGATTTGCAAATGTCTTGATTATTTTTTTTCTTGCAGCACTGTTTAGCTTTCTGACACTGGATATGATGTCGTAATACGACATCCCAGCTGATTGCTCATAGAGTATTGCAGCAATTATTTTCTCCTCTGCGCGTCTTTCAGGCTCAAAATCAACGAGTCGAACAAGAAAGGGTTTCTTGCTTTTTGCTTTGAGATATCTTTTACCAAGAGTTCCTGATATTTTTTTGATATCCTCAAGATATTTTTGTAATACCTTTCCATACTTGTCATCAGCTCTTTTGATAAATGATTTTATGATATGATCAAGCTCGTGCTGGATTTTGAGGCCAAGTTCTCGCTCCTCTCTCAGTGATGAGGAATATAGTATAGTGAGAAGGTACTCAAAGGCGCGCCCATTTCCTGTTATGCCCACGTTTGTAAGTGTGGATGCAGGAAGAATTCCCCGGAGGGCGTCTAACGCTTTTGCCTTGACTGTAGCGTTGTAAATTCTAGTTGCAGATTTTACATCTTCTTCGTTTGTAAGACGCGAAAATAAAACTTCGTCGCCAGAACTGTTTCGAAATTTCTGATTGTCAATTGGTTCCCTTTCCTGAATGTAGGATATCATCGGAGCTATATTTCTTGAATACACATCAAAGTCCAAGTTGCACGATTCTAAATACAAATCAGCATGTCTTGATTCCATGATACCAGGTTCCCTGTAAAACTTGTACTCACCATTTACTTTCTTGTCCCAAGCTACATATCGTGATGATTTTTCTAGATATGACAATCCGATTCTGCGGTCTTCGATTTTTTTGACAGCTATATTTGACAGTCCTTCTATTGCAATCTGGGCTTCGCCAAGCTCTGCAACAGAGTCATCGCCGTATTCAAGCAATACCTTGTTGTAAAATTCTTCGCCACGGTTTTCATTTTGTAAAAATTCGTCCAAAAATATCTTGCGCATGCTCTTGTCAGTTCTTGAATATCTTGACATTAGCGCACCACGATCTACCTGACGGGGTGTTATTATGGCAAAGACAGAACTATCTACGTTAGAAAAGTGTTTTAATAGAATTTCTTTTTCAGATTCCGAAAATTCAGACAACACGATTGGAAAGTAATTCAATTATAATTACTTTTTTCTAATCTGAACTAGATCCAAATCCTGTCCTAGTGTGTTATGTTTTGACTGCCATCGCATCAAAACTTCTTTGAAGGATTCTGCTTCTTGGGAATCTTCTGTGTACATCAAAGTGGTTATCCATTTTCCGTTGCCCGCACCACCGCCCATGGAGTTCATCCAAAAATCAGTCGGCATGTTTTGGAATGCTTTGTGATTTGGCTCCCGGCTCATATCTATCCAGCGTTTTGACACAAAGTGTAGGACTTGGTCCAGCTCTTCTTTTGTAATCATAGTTGTACCATTACTAGATTTATCATTTTAAAATTATTGATTATATCAAAAATTATCAAAATTTATCCAAAATACCTCCTTACTTAGCTAAAATGATCTTACAAAAACTAGAAAGCTTGTTAACACTTTGCTGATTATATCAACTCCAAAACGTTTACCCAATGAGCAAGGAAGAGATCGAATTTATCGGCAAGCAAGTCAAGGACATGTATGGCACCTATATTGGTAAGGTCATTGGTACCATAACCGATATTGACGGTAGTGTGCAGACCGTCGGTGTTGATTGCGGTTCTGAAGGACTAAAGCAAATAGCTTTCGAACAACTAGTCGTCCAAGGCGCATTTGTAATCTTCATTCCTAGATGGAGACTCGATGCCCAGAGATTGTTGCGAGAAAAAGGCCTAACATTGCGCCGAATTCGTGCACTGATAGATATCGTATCTGAAAACGACGACATGAAGGAGGATGCTGAATTGATCCACGAAAAATACAAGATGAAGTTGTTATCCCTTGACGAGACAGAAAAACAGATCAAAGACAAACTAGAACAAAGACTGGCCGACCTTGACAATCAGCTAAAGTCAATTCGAATGCTGCGCTTTGATGCCAAGTTGCAAAACAAAAGCAACGAAATATCTGATGCCAAGTACGAATCGGTCAAGACACATACAGTTGAAATCATTGAACACATCGAGCATGAGAAGGCAGAGATAGCAAACATCCAACGTCGCATCAACGATCTTTCAGTTGAAAACTTGGAGCGCGCACAAAGTCCAAAAGATGTGCATTCAGCCGCCGTTTCATACCTAGGCAAGGTAGAAACCCCCCCAACTTCCCAGCCCAACACTCCAGTAACAGCAGGCATAGGAGTTGGTAATAACAACCCCCCCTCATCAGCTCCCAAGCCGGTTGCAATTGGAGCCGACGGCGCAGAAGATACTCAAGACTCAGATTGGCTTAAGAGAATTTCATCTTCTTGAGTTACATCTAGTAGGACGGCATAACTCCGCTTCCACCTCCTTTTGAGCGAACCTTTTTGTTAAGACAAGTGCAAAATCTCACCAATGGAGAAAACCTACCATGCAGGTCTTGGCAACAATGATACACAAACGAGAAAAAAAGCAGACCAAGACTATGTGAAATTCTGGGAAAAGCAAGCAGGAAATCTAAGCTGGTTTGCAAAGTGGACCAAAACTCTAGAATGGAATCTCCCGTTTGCCAGGTGGTTCGTGGATGGTAAGATTAACGCTTCATACAATGCACTTGATGTCATCGTGGCTAAAAACCCAGAAAAAAAGGCAGTTTTATGGGTTGGAGAAAATGGTAATACGAGGACGCTTACTTATCGCGAACTATACCAATATGTATCCAAACTCGCAAATGCGCTAAAATCACTTGGGGTCAAAAAAGGCGACAGGGTTACAATCTACCTTCCGATGATTCCGGAAATTGTTGTATCGATACTTGCTTGCGCAAGAATAGGTGCCGTACATACCGTAATATTTTCAGGTTTTAGCGCACAATCGATTCGAGATAGAGTTGAAGATTCAAAATCAAAGATAGTAATTACTGCAGACGGCGGATTTAGAAGAGGAAGTATTGTTCCACTAAAGCAAGTAATTGACGAGGCAATCAAAGGCCTCGATTTTGTAGAGCATGTAATTGTATATGAACACGCAAATCTTCCTGTGTCATATACAAACAAAGAAAAAAAATGGCAAGACTTGATTCAAAATGCAGAACCAGAATGTGAAGCGGAAAGACTTGATAGCACACATCCATTATACATTTTGTACACATCGGGAACCACTGGAAAACCAAAAGGGGTGCTCCATGGTACAGGTGGATACCTGACACACTTGTACAGCACATTCAAATGGGTTTTTGATATAAAGGATTCTGACATTTACTTTTGTACAGCAGATATTGGATGGGTTACAGGGCACAGCTATGTCGCATATGGTCCACTGTTGCACGGAGCAACCCAAGTAATCTATGAAGGTGCGCCAGACTATCCGAATCCTGCAAGAATGTGGGAAATCATATCAAAATTCAAAGTTACTATATTTTATACTACTCCTACGGCACTGCGAATGTTCATGAAATATGGAGACGCACTTCCAAATTCGCAAGATCTTTCTAGCTTGAGGTTACTTGGAACTGTTGGTGAGCCAATAAATCCAGAGGTGTGGCGATGGTATTATGATGTCATAGGAAAACAAAAGTGTCCCATAGTTGATACTTGGTGGCAGACTGAAACCGGTGGAATAATGCTCTCGGCCGTACCAGGACTTGAAACTATCCCATTAAAGCCGGGCTCTGCAACAAGACCAGTTCCAGGGGTGAGTGCGGCAGTAGTTGATGAGGATGGCAAGGCATTACAGCCTGGAACAAAGGGCTATCTTGTTATCAAGCAACCATGGCCTGGCATGCTGCTCTCATTATACCATGATGATGAAAAATACAAGACTGTCTATTGGTCAAAATACAAAACAATGTACTATCCAGGAGATTATGCAATACAGGACACTGACGGTTATTTTTGGATGCTAGGTAGGGCAGATGATGTGCTAAAAGTATCTGGACATAGATTGGGAACTGCTGAGCTTGAAAGCGGATTTGTCTCGCACAAGTCAGTCGCAGAAGCTGCAGTGTGCAGTATACCGCATGATGTAAAGGGAGAAGCAATCATTGCTTTTCTGGTACTAAAAGAGGGTATTGCCCAAGCCTCGACTCTACGGGAAGAGATAATCACTCACATTAGAAAGATGATAGGTCCCATAGCAACACCAGACCAACTGTATTTTGTATCAAAGCTGCCAAAGACTAGGAGCGGAAAGATAATGAGGAGACTGCTAAAAGCTATTGCAAAGGATGAACAGATAGGTGATATCAGTACTTTGGAAGACGAAGCATCTGTCGACGAAGTCAAAAATGCACTAAACGAATTAAGACAAACCGTCCAAAAAAACAAGGTCAAATAGATACTATCTCAAGCTTTGAATCTTTGTTAATTTTGTACTTGTCCGCAAACCCAGACGTGACTTCGAGTACATATTTTGCCTTTTTGCCATATGCATCTTGTACAGGACACATTGTAGTCTCCAAGGCAGACTTGCATGGAGGTAGGTTCTTTTCTATATCAACAACATTTCCGTCAGCATCAAACCAAAGTATATCCAAAGCAAATTGCATATTTTGCATCCATATAGGTATGACTTGCTCGCTATCGAAAACAAAGATCATACCTTGATTGTACGGCAACTCATTTTGAAACATTAGCCCACGAACTTTTTGCGCATCGGTCTGGGCTACTTGCACGTCAAGTGTTACATCGTCAAGCTTGACAGTGCCTGTCTTGAACTTGACATCGGCAAGTTTCGAGTCTGCAGGAATAGTCAGTACGCCTACAACCCCTATTATCACTGCGGCAATAGCTACTGGAATTAAAACTTGTGCTCTTGTAGCCACAAAAAACCAAAAGACCCAGTCTAGTTAAAAACTAATGCAAATATTGTTAGAGAATTAGCTAATGTGTTGCTTGAAGTCGTGCAGATGGTTTGCAAAGTGCTTGGTTTGATGGCCTACATCCGAAATTGTAGAACTGTTGTAAACTTTATCCAAGTATTTTCCCGCGATAATCATTGGGCCGCCTATTGCATTTGTTATTCCAAGAGGTTCTGGAGCAAAAAACAAAATAAAGCCAATTTTTTGGAGCTTCTTGCCTGGGGCAGATGCGCGCTGCAGGGCAGCAAGCGAGCGGGCTGTTCCACGGTCATCGAGGTTCCCAAGTGCAGAATACACTTCCGCACGTCGCTTCATTGAATCGCCCAGTCTTTTAATTTTATGAATACCTGCTCTAAGGTCCTTGTCCATTGAGGCAGATTCCAAGGTAAATAATTAAGAAACCATGCAAAAGTTCAGTCACAAGCAGGTAAAGATTTCTTACCAAAAGAACAGGTTATATCACTTTGAGTGTATTCAAATGGAATAATGAAAGAAAAGCATGCAGAGCGGCTAGAATCAATAAAAGAAGCACACAAGTCGACAAAAGCAGATTATTCCAGGATCGAAGATTATCTTGAAGTCATATCGGAACTAGTAGAACTCAAGGGGTACGCAAATACTATAGACATATCAAGATATCTTAACGTCAGTGCCCCCTCTGTTACCAAGATGCTTCAAAGGCTCGATGAAAACGGTTACTTGGAGTATGAAAAGTACAAGGGAATAAATCTAACAGAAAAGGGAAACACTTTGGCTGATGCCATAAGGCAAAAGCATGGAATACTTTTAGAGTTTTTTAAAATGCTTGGAATAAATCATGATATAGCAAACCAAGATGCAGAAGGAATAGAACATCATCTAAACGCGCAAACCATCAAACAATTGCGAAAATTCATCACATATCTTAAAGCAAATCCAAAACTTCTCGAAAGTTTCCAATAGCTAGTCATGAACTACTAGCTTGATGTCGTTTTTTGACATTACTGCACTGATAATTCTTTTTCCAGCGCCTGATCTTTTTGCTACAACTATCTTGCCACGTTTGCCAATGCGTGTAGATAAAATATGTCTGTCGTTGACATAAATGTCAGCGTCCTTTCCTGTTTTTTCACCATCAACCTCAAATATCAAATTATTTCCAGATTCCGACATTTCAAATCGTTCACTTGAGATTGTGCGGTCTTTTTCTTCAACGTCAATATGCACTCCAAGCGATTTTTCAAGCTCGTTTATTGTAGAACCTCCTCGACCTATCAGAGAAGGAATAGATTCCTTGTCCACTCGCACCCGGATACTGTTATTTGAAAGAATCTCAATTTCTGCCTGGGAATCAAATCTGCGAATCGTATCTCTTATCTTTGATTCTGCAAGCTTCTCGATGCCTCCACTTTTTGCTTCTTTTGATATCGGAATTACGATATTTTCTTCTCCATAGGTATAAATCTCATATTCTAGGCTGTGATTCTCAAAGTTTCTGACTTCAATTACAGGTCTTGCCAAATCTTGCTCTGTCATGCCTGTAGGCACCTTGACTTTGAATTCAAGCTCGTAAACCTTGGAAATTTCGCCTCCCTTGACAAATACCACGGTATCTAAAATGTGCGGTATCATGCCAAGTTCCACCTTTCCTATGAATCTCTGTATCGCGTCAAGTGGAGCGTTTGCATGGACAACGCCTACCATGCCAACTCCTGCCAATCTCAGATCAGAGAATACTCTAAAGTCGTGAAATCTTCTAATCTCATCATATATGGTGTAATCAGGTCTTACCAACAGCAGGATATCTGCCGCGTTTTCAAAACTTCCATCAAGCTGTGTATATTGTGTAGTCTTTTCATCAACTTGAAGATCTCTTGGCGACTCGAACGTCTTGACAATCTTTCCTCGCTTGGAATAAAATTCCGCGAGACTTGAAGCAAGTGTACTTTTGCCGGAGCCTGGAGCCCCCGCAATTAGTATTCCTTCCGCTTTTTCAGAAAATGTCTGCATTAATTTTTCTGAAATCTTGTATTGTTCTAAAGATAATTTTACTATCGGATGAGTGATTGTGATTTCATAGCTGTCTGAGAAGGGCTGATGCGTTATAACAACTCTAAAGTCACGAAACTGCACCACAAGAGCTCCTGGTTTTGATATCTCCACCACACCCGCTTGGGTAACACGGGAGACTTCGAGTATTTGTGTAGTAATTTTTTCTAGATATTCTTTTGCCAGTATTCCTCCATCAATCTGCACTAGGGAGAAAGCCCCAGGCTTGCCGCGCTTGGCTGTAGGATGAGTCCCCTCTTTTAGGTGCACGCTCATGGTCTGGTTATCAAAAAATTTTTCAAATTCTAAATCAGTTACCTTAATTTCTGGTTTTGAATAATTAGTTTTGATACCTTCAGCTTGCGCAACAAGTGCTTGTACATAATCTGCAGTGTAAAATATAGCATCATTCTTCTTTGCAATATCTTTTATTATAGCATCAATACGCCCATGTCTTGCAAGTTTGATGTCATCCATACTTGGCCTCCGGCCCTCAAACCTTAGTGTTATGCCGTTCTTTGGAGCAAGTTCCCGTATCTTTTTTATCTCTTCGAGTCCAACAAACCCATAATCTTTGCTTTGTGATGCTTGTGATTGCAACTCATCTAATACTGCAACAGGAATGATTATTTCGGAGTCCTTGAGAGTTCCTGATTCAATTAACTTTGTAATCTCTCCATCTATTACTATGCTAGTGTCTACCACTATCTTATCCATTAAAAACAGGAGCTTATCTGGTACTTTTTAATCATAGCTTTGCAAACATCTTGAGGGCAATATGCTCAAATGTTGCTTAACTGATTTCAAGTGAGGGCTAGACACAAGACTAGGATACGTGAGTAATATCTGATATGGTTTTTAAAACATTTTGAAAATCAAACGGTTTTATGATATATGAACAGGCACCCGCATTGATACATTCCCTTATGGTACTTTGGTTATCGCTTGCGGTGATCACAACTATCTTGGCTTTTGGATCTATTGAGAGAATTTCCTTTAAAGCTGATAACCCGTCTTTCTTGGGCATGGCCATATCAAGAAGGGTTACCTCTGGTTTTGTCTTGACGAAAAGCTGCACTGCATCCTCGCCGTTGGTTCCTTCACCAACCAGCTCATGCTTTCCTATCGTGAGAATATCTTTTAGTACTAGTCGTATAGCGTCGGAATCATCAACTACTAGTACACGAACCATTTTTTCCTGGAATTTATCTACACTGGATTGTATTTAAGCAGAAAAGCTTCCCTTACCAGCCAACATCTGGAAATGAATTTCTCATCTTTGCTATGAAGATGCCAATCTCATCACTGCTTTGATCATTTGATATACGAATCATTTTGATAACAGCTTCATTTATTATATTGTACGAACCATCAAGGGCTCCTCTATCCTTGATATAGTTTAATATGATATCGCTTGCTTTTGCAAGCTCACCAATCTCATCCTGTCCCATCATGGGTGCCAAACCCTTGATCTTGTGAAGATGTCCTTCAATCTTATGAGAATTCATGAAAATATGTTCATCATTTCTGCAAGATGATAAAACCTGTTCTAATCCATCTAATTCAGCCTGTATTTCCAGTCTGGCAGCCTTGAGAAACTCGTCTGACATTTTAACTAATTAACAGCTATCTTTTATACTAACTTTTATAGGATAACGCGCATGCCTCCAATTTAAAGTTGAGAATCACTCAGAAGACATTCATACTACTTGGAGTAATAATCGGAGTTTCAGCGTTCAACCTGTATTTATTGGTAAACACGGCACAAGAAAATCAGGATGTACTGCATTCTATTAGTTACGCAAGTGATCTCAAGGTCATAGTCGAAAGAATATCTGCAGCAGCAAATTCTATCTCAGGTGGTAACGAAAAAGATAGGCAAGTGCTTGCAACGGATATTTCAGATTTTGATACAATCTATGCTGTATTGGGTTCTGGAGGGACTTATCAGGGTCAAAGTCTAGTTGCAGTCCCCGATGAAATCAAAGGAACATACAGTGATGTAGGTAACTCTTGGCAACAGTACAAGGCAGACTCGGAACAAATTCAGAAAGAATCAGTATTCAACCCACAAACAGTAGACTCGCTAAGATATATCCTTGGCAAAAATGGCGACCTAATTTCGTTGACTAATAGTATAACAAATGAAATTGCTCCGTTAGATCGCAATTATAACAGGCACAAAGAGATAGCCGCTGAAATGGTAACGATTGCAAAAGACATTGGGGAGAAAACACTGCTTATTTCCATTGGAGAACAAGGAAATACTAGTGCGGCAATAAAAAAAGATAGGATACTTTTTGATGCGGACTTAAAAAAATTGGAAGGCTTGCCGCTTGATAGTCAAGAACTTGATAGCTATGGAATAGAACAGGAAACGTTGCAACAAATTCCTCGAGAGAATTCAAGTTCTATTAGACAACTTGATCCAATATGGGAATCGGTTCAAGTCAAACTTGCCTTCATTGAATCAAACTCCATATTGTCAAAGGAATTTGAGGCGGCTCTTTCAAGCTTGAACAATCATAGGAATATCTTACTTGATACAACCTCGACTTTCACAGATGAGTGGAATAGACTATTAGATTCCAAATTACGCGAAAGAGTTTCGGTAGTCCAAATGTTGCTAATTGCTGATATTGCAGCATTTGTTCTAGTTACCATCTCAATTAGAAAATCATTAAGCCCACTTGATACCATGGTAAAAGCGATTGCTAGGATAAAAGAAGGCTTTTACGGCGAACAAATAGCGTATCGAGCCAAGGATGAGGTAGGTGAGCTTGCAGAGACAATAAACGTAATGTCAAGCACTATACAACAGAAAGAAGCAGAAGCTAAACAAATCGATATTGCAAAAGATGAATTTCTTGCGATGGTAACACATGAATTAAAAACGCCACTCGTTCCAATCCAAGGATATTCTGACATTTTACTTGGCGAGCATCTTGGGCCATTAAACAAAGATCAAAAGGACAGGTTAGAGGTAATTAGATCAAGTGCTGGTAATCTCTTGCAGCTTATCTCCGATTTACTTGACGCACAAAAATTGGATCTAGGACAGCTTAGAATAAAGAAGTCAAACAATAATATCAAACACACCGTAGAACAGACAATAATTGCAATGTCGCCGCAGGCAATGTCAGATCAGATTTCACTGGTAAACAATGTGACTCAAGACTTGTACCTCAACTATGACGAAAGCCGAATTGCCCAGGTTATAACGAACTTGATTAAAAATAGCTTGAAAGCATGTACTCCAAAAGAAGGAACGATTGAGGTGCTAATAGAGGAACGTCCAACAGAGGTAGTTCTCTCAGTCCGAGATAATGGAAGAGGTATACCTGATCATGCGGTTGAACATGTATTCAAAAGGTTCTATCAAGTGGACACGTCGCTTACAAGGGAAAAGGGAGGGAGCGGGTTGGGTCTGCCAATCTGCAAGGGAATTGTAGAAGCCCATGGAGGAAAAATATGGGTACAAAGTGAACTAAACAAGGGTTCAACTTTCTCATTTTCCATACCAAAGTCGTAAGCTTCCAAAACCCAGTTATAAGATACAAATAGTTACAAGTCATGGTGTCAGATATTATTGCATGATTATGCCGAAAAAGCCGTAGAGTTTGCGCTTCAAAATGGGGCTCAGTATTGCGATGTAAGGGCTGACGAAGTGGCAAGCAATGGATTTGTCTTAGAAAACGGCGAAATTGAGCACTTTACAACTACAAGCGATCGTGGCCTTGGAATCAGGGTTTTGGCTAATGGTGCATGGGGGTTTTACTCCATATCAGACCCACAATCCTTGGATCAAATAAAGACTAGTATTCAGGATGCTGTGAAAAGTGCAATACATTATGCAGCTACCAAGAAACAAAGAATCAATCTTGCTGAGACACGTGCTTTTGTAGATAAAGTAGAATTTGCATGCAAGGTCAAACCAACAACCGAAGAAATGGCAGAAATTGCCTTTATGTGTGATAAGATAATTCGAAGTAAGAAAACAATAATCAAATCCTCAATATCTATTCATCATGACAGTTTTTCCAAATATTTCGTAAATAGTGACGGGGCGAAAATAACTCAGTGCTTTGATGATACAATAGCCAATCTATCTGCAACCGCACATCAATCGGGAGTTACACAGTCAGTTAATTCTACCGAGGGTGGTCGGGGAGGCATAGAAATGATAACAGGAAAAAATGATCTCACTCTAGTAGCAGATTCCATATCTCAAAAAGCTACTGAACTGATCAATGCCAGGGGAGCAAGAGAAGAGAAAGCAACAGTTGTAATGAATCCAGATTTTGTCGCATTGCTTGCTCATGAAATTTTGGGCCATCCTTCTGAGGCAGACCGAGTACTAGGTAAAGAAATGGCTTGGGCGGGAGGAGCATGGTGGGCAGGAAAACTTGGTAGTCGCGTCGGCTCATCTGAACTTAATGTAATCGATGATCCAACTATTTCATCTACCCTTGGATGGTACAAATATGACGATGAAGGCGTAATTGCGACAAAAAAATCTCTAATCGAAAATGGAGTCCTATCAAACCACATGCAAAGCAGAGAAACAGCTTCAATTTTCAACTCAAGCCCGAACTCAGCAATGCGTGAGACAGGATATGCCT
>JACXTT010004285.1_pt1 | contig 21259 bp, 21 predicted proteins | sample 9270951 | NCBI WGS metagenome assembly JACXTT01 (sample SAMN15532306, study PRJNA645909) | rock metagenome | isolation source: weathered quartz diorite | place: Puerto Rico | collected 2017-06-21
GTCGAGTCCGATCCAGCCGGCCTGACAGCACCGCGGATCGGACGGCGGCGACTGCCTGCGCCTCATAGCCGGGATCGCCGTTGCCCAGCAGCACCATGTCGTTCCCGGCCGCCAGCGCAAGCACCGCCGCATCCGCCAGCGGCCACCGCGCCGCGATCCCGCCCATGGTCAATGAATCGGTCACGATCACCCCACCAAAGCCCAGCTGCGTCCGCAGGCGGCCGACAACCGACGGGGAGAACATGGCGGGCATGTCTTCGCTGGCTAACCCAGGCACGTAGACGGCCGTCACCATCACCGCGTCCGCGCCTGCGGCGATCCCCGCCTGAAATCCGGGGAGCTGCACCGCAGACCACTGCGCCTCCGACTCGGAGTCGGTCGGGATCGCCTCGTGCGGATCGCCCGGCGCGCCGCCCAGGCCCGGGAAGTGCTTCAGCGTGGCCCCCACTCCTCCGTCGTGCAGTCCCCGCACGGCCGCGGCGACCAGCGGAGCCACCACTGACGGCGAAGAGCCGAACGAGCGCGCGCCGATGATTCCGTCCAGAGAATTCGTCCGCACGTCCGCGACCGGCGCCAGGTTCAAACCCACACCGGCGGCGTGCAGACCGATGCCGTTCGACCCTCCAGAGAGCGCACGCGATCAGGTCCAAGAGCGGCCATCTCCAGCGGCCACGGCGGCGCGAAATCAGCCTTCACGTTAGCCACCGCGCGCCCTCCTCGTCCAGCATCACCAACAGCGGGTGATCGAAACAGGAGCTCGACGCGAGCGCCGTCAGGCGGTCGGTCCATTCCCTCAAGGCGTACGGCTCGCCGCCGAAATTCGCCGTGAAGAGCAGCACTCCTCCGATCTGGTCGTTCACAAGAAAGGGACGGACGTCAGACCAGTTCGCCGACCCTCGCCACGAAGCCACCATCACCGCGCCGATGTCCGAATCGAGGTCCCACGAGTCGGCCACCGCGCCTGAAGATTGGGTCGGAAGGGGCGACCTGACAGCGACAATCAAGCGCGGGGCACCAGACTGACCGATCAGCACGAAGACGGCGAGCACGACGACGATCAGAACGAAGCCCACCTGCGACGCCCGCCGCAAAGCGGGCTCAGTCTAGCGGCGGAACCTCATCCGAAGAGACAGCACGAACATCCCGACGCCCCACAACAGCGCCATCAGCGGCAGGATGAACGTCCCGTTCAGCGCCGGCCACCCCGCGCCCTCGAAAAACCCGTAGCCGAAAGTCAGTATCGCCGTCGCCGCCAGCGAGAACCCCATCGCCTGCACCTGGACCCGCTTCTGCACCTCGTCCAGCCGCGACAGGGCGCGCACGAAAAGCCAGATCACCAACCCCGCGGGCAACACCGGGATCGCCGCCACGTAGTACCTCCACGAGACCGCCGAGTTGGCTTCCACCACCGTCACCGCTCCCACCAGCACCATCAAAAATGCGAGGACGGCGAACGCGAACTGGATCTGCGCCTTGTAGGTGATCCAGGTCGACATCGGGGTGATCCGGCCGGAGGGCGGGGAGGGGTACGCGCCGGGCGTAGGCGTCTCGGTCCGGATGAATGGCGAGGCAGCGTGGCTGTAAAGCGGGTCGATCGGTGCCTCGGTGGGCGGCGCCGCCTGGTTCTGCTCGCTCACAGCGGGGGCATGGTAACGCGGCCGGCCGTGGATCTCAGTCGCCATACCTTCAGAAAGAGGAGTTCTGCTCTATTACGGGTCTGAACAGCCCTCTCCCCCGGGCGGGGAGAGGGGTGGCGGGTAACTACCACGTCACGGCAGTAATAACGCCGCGTGGGTGGAGGCTGGTCGCATGGTTGACGGTCAGCTCGCCCGCAGCTATAACCCGCCCACGATCCGGAGGTGGATTGCCACCGGAATTCTGGTGGTGGTCGTGGGCGCTTGCAGCCCCCTCTGCGGCAACGGCAAGCTCAACTTCTCCAACGCCCATATCAATCCGGCCTCGTTCACGTGTCCGTCCGGAGCCAACAACTACCAGTACGACGTTAAGGGCACCGTCGACGCCGACAATCAGTCCAGCAACAACATCACGCTCAAGTCGCTAGCGACGAATGCGACCGTGACCAAGCTCAACGGAAGCTGGGGCATCTCCGTCGGCACGAAGAGCGGCGCAGAGGACGTGACCTTCTCGCCGCGAAGCATCGGATCGGGATCGAAGACGACAATCAAGTTCACGACACCGTGGGCGTGCACCAACACCAGCAGCGCGAATCAATCGAACACCTACGCTGATTTCGCCCTCGTCTTGACGGTCGTGACCAGCGCCGGTACCTACAAGATCAACCTGCCTTCACACCGCATGAAGATGGGGTAACCGCTAAAGACGGGCGGCGAACCGGTCCACATAGTTGGTGTCCCCGAGCTTCTTCAAGATCGCGAGTCCGGCCTCGGTCTCCGCTGTATCACCCGTGATCAAGCCTCTCTCGGCCCGCGCCCGGCCAAGGTTGGGCGGTGACTGGATGCGCTCCCAGATCTCGATCGCCCTGGACAGCTCGCTCGCGTCTTTTGTGGCGAGCCCTCGGGCCCTGCGCAGCTGCGCGGCCAGCAGCGGCACTCCCTCCCTCTCCGTGCTCTCGATCCCGAAGTCGAGGAAAGGGCGAGGAATCAAGCCGCGGAGGTCACAGACCAGGCTGACGCGGCGATCGAGCATCTCCCGCGGAAACTCGCCCCGCGAAGGAAACGGCTCGTCGGGCTCGAATCGAACGTCGCCCTGCGCATAGCTCATCCACAAGCGGTTGACGTGGCCGGCCGGGAATCGCGCCACGATGGACTCCATCGCCTCGGAGGCGGCGCCGGTCAGCCGTGAATCGCCACGCGCGCGGCCAATGTCAAGGCCGACGACAAAGCCACGCATTCCGTAGCCGGCTGCGTGGCTGCCCGCGTCATGCCATGCCTCCAGCGCGCGCCAGAACATCACGACGGCCTCGTCCCAGCGACCCAGCGTGAACAGGGTCACAGCGCGCCAGGCGAACAGGTGCAGGGCCGGATACGGCGCCTGCCCCGGCATGAGTCGCGCCACCATCTGTGCCGAATCCCGCTCAGCGGTGGCCAGGTCGCCCATGAGGAACGACATCCAGGCAACCATGGAATGCGCGTCGAGCCGCTCGTACAGGCCGAGCTTGTTTTCAAAGGAAATCCGCTGTTCCGCCGTTTCGCGCGCCCGCTTCCAATCACCGACGGCAGTCGAATATCCACCGACCGCGTCGAGCACGACGCTCGTGAGCTCCGCATCGTCCAGCTGCCTGGCGATCTCCAATGCCCGGTTCGTGTTGTCCTCGGCTTCCGCCAGCTCCGACTGAGTGGGGCGGCGTGTTGACTGGACCCAGAACGGGAAGAAGGCATCGGCGGCGAGAAAACGTCCGATCGAGTAGCTGTCGGTCGCCTTCACCAGCATCTTGCGGCCGCGCGCTCGCAAGTCCGCCATCCATTGTTCCGACGGCCTGTCTCCCACCGACCCAATCCACCGGGTCGCCACCATCAGCATCCCCGCGAGCGCGCGGAGCTGGTCGTCGACGGGCGAGCCACATTCCACGTACTCCTCCAGCGCGAGCCGGTACTCCTCCAGCCCGCTGTCACCCGCGGTCAGGTCGCCGATCCGTTCGTGCAGGCGCGGCACCAGACCCGTCTCGACGAAATCGAACGACGCCCGGATGTGGCGGACGGCCTCCGGCGTCGCCGCGGCCGCGACGGCGACGTCCGCGGCCTTCAGCAGCCACTTCGCGGCCAGCTCCCGAGTTCGCTTGGTGGCTTCGGAGCCGGGCTCCAGGGCGGTGTACAGCACCGCCGCCTCGCGGTAGTGGAAGGCGAGGATCTCGGACACCGCCACCTCGCGGCCGGGCGTGATCGACTCCACCCAACGCGCCGCCTCGGCGTGCAGGCGCGCGCGCTCGGAGCGCGGCAGCGTGCCGTACGCGACTTCCTGGATCAGGATGTGGCGGAACGAGTAGCGGTCGCCCTCGGCGGGGCGGATGAGGTCCCGGTCGACGAGGTTCTCGCAGAGTTCGGTCACGTGCTGGTCGAGCCCCGGCTCCAGCGCCCCCACCCCGCTCGCTTGAAACGCGCGGCCGAACACGCTGCCCAGCTGCAGGACGCGCCTTTCTCGGGGTGGCAGCAGGTCGAGGCGGGCGAGCACTGTGGCCTGGACGGTGTCGGGCAGTTTTTCCAGAGAGCCGTGCTCGAGGTACGAGCGCACCAGCTCGCCGGCGTAGAACGGGTTGCCCTCCGAGCGCTCAGCCACGAGGTTGATCACGTCGGGTGCGTCGGTGTCGAGAAGGTGGCGCACCAGGCCGGCGATCGCGGTGCTGCCCAGCGGTTCCAGCGCGATGGCCAGGTGATTGAGGCGCCCGCCGCCCCAGTTGGGCCGCCGGTCGAGCAGCTCCGGGCGCGCGAGCACGATCATCAGCACCGCCGCGTCGCCTCTCGGCTGCATTACGAACTCGGCCAGGTCGAGGAGGCTGTCGCTCGACCAGTGCAGATCCTCGAACACGATGACCAGGGGGTTCTGCCGGGCGGTGGCCTCCAGCGCCGAGCGCCACGCGGCAAAAAGCAGGTCCTTGTCCACCCCCTCGGTGCCGGCTTCGCCGATCGTCGCCGCGAGCAAGCGTCCATCCCGGTCGGGATCCTGCACCCCGATCCTCCTCAACCAGATCCAGATCGCGTCGCGGACCTGGCCAGGCGCCGTGTCCTCGCTGGTGCCGGTCAGAGCGAAGAGGACCTGGCGCATGGGCCAGTAGGTGAGCTGCTGGCCGTAGGGCAGGCACTGCGCGGTCGCGACCATCGCCTCGGGCGCAAGGCTGGGCAGCCAGTCAAGGAACTCCTCGACCAGGCGCGTCTTGCCAACACCGGCGGGCGCGATGACGCTGACCATCGACGGCCGCCTCTCGCCGACCGCGCGGCGGGCGACCAGCTGCAGCTGCGCCAGGTCGTTTTCGCGGCCCAGCAAAGGCAGGCGGACACGTTTTTGCGCCTTGGCCTTGCGCGGACCGATGACCATGTGGGCGGCTACCGGCGTTGACTTGCCTCGAGCTGCGACCTCGATCTCCTCACCGAACTCGAAGTTGTTGGCCGCGCGGACCGTGCGGTCGCTGGCCAGGATTTCCCACGGCTCAGCCGCCTGCTGAAGCCGGGCCGCGACGTTGGTGGCGTCGCCGGTGATGAGGAAATCGCCGGCGGACTGGTCGCGGCTGGCCACGACCTCACCTGTGCTGACGCCGAAACGGATCGCGATGCGTCCGTTGAGCTGCTGGTCGCCGCGGATGCGCTCCCGCATGGCCATCGCCGCGGCCACCGCGCGATCAGGGTCGTCGCCGTGCGCGGTGGGAAGCCCGAAGACGGCCATCACCGCGTCGCCGATGAACTTCTCCACCGTACCGCCGTGCTGCTCGACGCTCTCGCGAGCGATGCTGTAGTAGCGGGCGAGGATGCGTCGCATCTCCTCCGGGTCGAGCTCCTCGCCGAGCGCGGTCGAGCCCGCCATGTCGGCGAAGAGGACGGTGACAATGCGTCGCTCCTCGGTGGAGACCGCCATCGAGATGGTTAGCCTACCAACCCAACCTCGTACGCAAGGATCACCGCCTGGACGCGGTCCCGAAGGCCCAATTTGTCGAGCAGGTGGGCGACGTGGGTCTTGACCGTCGTCTCGCTGACGTGCAGGCGCTGGGCGATCTCGGCGTTGCTGAGACCGCGCGCGACTTCGCCCAGCACCTCGCGCTCCCGCTCGGTCAGAGTCTCCAGCTGCTTCGACTTGTTGCGCGCCGGCTCGGGGCGCTTGGCGAACTCCTCGATGAGTCGTTTCGTGACCGAGGGCGCGAGCAGAGCTTCTCCCGCCGCGACGACGCGGATGGCTTTGACCAGGTCCTCGGGCGGCGCGGCCTTGAGCAGAAACGCCGACGCGCCGGCGGCCAGCGCGTCGAAGACGTACTCGTCGAGCTCGAAGGTCGTGAGGATGACGACGCGGGTGAGGCTTGACACCTGACGCGTGGCCGCGATGCCGTCGACGCGCGGCATGCGGATGTCCATCAGCGCCACGTCCGGTCGCTCGCGTTCGACGAGGTCGATCGCCTCCTGCCCGTCCGCGGCTTCGCCCGCGACCTGCAGGTCGGGCTGCGACTGCACGATCAGGCGAAATCCGGCGCGCACCAGCGCCTGGTCGTCGGCGATCACGACTCGGATCAAGTGCTGAACGGAAGCCTGGCGTGCACCGTGAATCCGCCGAGCGCAGAAGAACCTGTTCCCATCTTGCCTCCAAACAGACCGACGCGCTCGCGCATCCCAATCAAGCCGTGACCTGTTGACGTCGTCTCGGCTGAACCAATGCCGTTGTCGCTGATCGTCAAGGCGACGCCTTCCGGCTGGTACTCGATCAGCACCTCGACCCGGTTTGCGTTGGCATGCTTGAGCACGTTGGTGACCGCCTCCTGGACGATGCGATAGGCGGAGAGCTCGAGCGCGGCCGGCAGCGGCCGCTTCTCGCCTGTGATCTTCAAGGTCGCCTCGAGGCCCGCCTCGCGGGCGGGCTTCAGGAGGGCGTCGACCTCGTCGAGCGTCGGCTGCGGTGCCAGGTCGGGCGAGTCCGAACTCTTGCGCAGCACGCCGAGCAGCTTGTTGAGCTCGGCGAGCGTGTCACGCGCACTTTGCTCGATGGTCTGCAATGTCTCCTCAGTTGAATTTCCCGACACGCGCGCCGCGCCGGCCTGGATGGCCATGACGCTCACGTTGTGCGCGACCACGTCGTGAAGCTCGCGCGCGATGCGCAGCCTTTCCTCCTCAGCGGCCTGCTCGCGGTCCTTTTGGTGACGTTCGACCAGCTCCGCGAAGAAACGGCGTCGCGACCGCACGTAATCCCCGACCACCCACCCGACGAGCGAGAGCGCGCCCGCCGGGATGAGGTTTCTCGAAACCGGAAATGCTCCGAGAACCAGAAGGGCAACCGCCAGGACGATGAGCGCGATGGCGGCACCGGCGACCACCAATCGCGCAGAGGAAGGGCCGTACACGGATACCGCATAGACGGCAAACACCAGGGCGGGGCCTGACGGGTCGCCGGTGAGACCGAGCGACCACCTTGCGATCTCGGCACCTGCGATGAGGATCAGGACGGGCACCGGGTAGCGGCGGCGCCACCACAGGGGCAGCGACTCGAGGACGACGAAGGCGGCCAGAGCCGGTGCGAACGATCCCCGAAAGTAGGTCCCGACGACCCCACCAATCCCGAGGACCAGGTTGAACGCGACAATCAGCCCGTCGGTAAGCCGCGGCCGGCCCGTGATCCATGACCACGGCCGGCCGCGCAACGGTTGTCGAGGCAGCTTCGGATCTATGTCACGTCCCTCAGCCTGAGCAGGCCGGCGGCAACGATCGCGAGGCCGATGCCATAGGCCGCGAGCACCAGCACCGCGTGCTCCGCGCTGACGGCGGGTGCGAGCGAGCGCCCGAACGCCGGAGAGGTGAAGCTCTGGGTCAGCGCGGTCGCATTCTGGTTGACGAAGAGGTTGCCGATCCACCTGTACTGACCGCTGTTGATGCTGTCGATGAAGCGCACCGCGATTATCTCGACCGCGAGCACGTAGATCAGGCCGGCGCCGAGCGCCGCGGCCGACTGACGGATCAGTACACCGAGTGCCATCCCAATTGCGCCGTTGACGCTGAAGATGAGCCAGATCGCGGCGAATCCCTTGACGATGTCGAGCCCGGCAGGCCAGCTGATGGCGTGGCCCTGGAATGAGGCGACAACCACGCTGCTCCCGGCGCCGATCGCGAACAAAACTGCGGTGGCGATGAACATCCACGCCACGAATACGACCACGCGGCCGGCCCACACGGAGAGACGCCCAGGACGCTGGGTGAACATGGTCTTGAGGGTGCCCCACGAGAACTCAGACCCCGCGTAGATCGCACCGACGACGATCGCCATGGCCGCGCCGACGGGGAAGGCCGCGCCCATCACGGCGTTGACGAACTGGTCCGGATAGAGGGTCAGGATGTTCACCGGTCCGCGGTCGCCCGCCGCAGGGTGGAGGGCCTGGTACCACTGGAGGCCATAGACCAGCATGGTGATCGCCCCGATGATTCCCGAGGCCACGAGGAACGCCGGCCGGAAACGGTTCTTACGCCACTCCGCTCTGATGGTTGCGATCATGATCCTTGCTTTTCTCCTGTGAGCTGAAAGAAGACTTCCTCCAGCGATCTTTCGATCGGACGAAGCTCGCTGACGCCGACGCCCGCGTCCGTCAGCCTGCGGTTGATCAGGACGCTGTGCTCGGGTTTGGTCTTGAGGTGGATCGCGCCGTCCTGACGGGAGATCGCCTCGGGCCCGAACATCTTCGTCAGCAACTCCTCGGCTTGCCCGATCGGCTGCGCGCGCACGAGCACGCCCTCCTCGCCGAGCAGCTCCTGGACGGTCGACTGCTTGACCAGCCGGCCGTTGCTGATGACACCGACCCGGTCGCAGATCTGTTCCACCTCGCCGAGCAGGTGACTCGAGAGGAGGACTGTGCGCTCGCCCTGGCCGATGTCCTTGATGAGCTTGCGCATCTCGGCCATGCCCTGCGGGTCGAGACCGTTGGTCGGCTCGTCGAGGACGAGCAGCTCTGGGTCCTTGAGCAGCGCGGCCGCGACGCCGAGGCGCTGCTTCATCCCGGTCGAGTAGGTGCCGAACTTGCGTCCGGCCCTGGAGGTCAGCTCGACGATGTCGAGCACCTTCGCGACCCGCTTGTGGTCGACGCCCGCCAGGTCGGCGACGACCAGCAGGTTCTCCCGGCCCGCCAGGTACGGGTAGAAGCCGGGTGACTCGATGAGCGAGCCGATCCTGGCCAGTCCCTTCGGGTCGCCGGGCGCATGACCCGCGACGGTTGCCGTGCCCGAGGTCGGCCGAATCAGGCCGACAAGCATGCGCAGGGTCGTTGTCTTCCCGGCCCCGTTGGGGCCGAGGAAGCCGTAGACCTCGCCACGCCGCACGCTCATGTCAACGGAGTCGACAGCGAGGACTCCGCTTCCATATCGCTTGGTGAGACCGTGGGTCTCGACGATCGTGATGTCTCTGTCTTCCATGGGTCTCAAGCTAGGTCCGCTGGAGCGCGATGTCGTCAGCACCAAGATCGATCTTTTGGATCATCCCTGCGGATGAGGCCAGCCATAAGGCTTTGAACCGCCTGGCGATGGGAGCCGATCGCCGTGTTATGGGGGCGTATCTGGCAACTGCTTCGGCCGCGAGGCCGAGCGAGCTGTCGGTGTAGATGATTCTTGATCGGCCGCGCCGAGACGCGCACACTCGTCACAGCCAGCGGTTTTGCCGATAGCCGAATCACGCCGTTGCGCTGGCCGCCTTCGGAAGCGCGTATCCGGCCCCAGGGAGAGAAGCAACAGAATGGCGGGCCTATCCCAATGTCTGCGTTTTGCGTTTCACCGGAGCATCGGGAAGGGTGCTGCGCTTGCTATGGGGTTCGTGCTCCTGTCCGGCGCTGTGGCCGTGGCAAGCATTCCCGATTCGAGTGGCGTGATCAACGGCTGCTTCAACAGAGTGAATGGCAACCTGCGAGTGATCGACACGGCCACTGACAGCTGCGCGAACCATGAGATCGCAATCGCCTGGAACCAAACGGGCCCGCAAGGGCCGGCTGGACCAGCAGGGCCGCAAGGGCCAGCAGGGCCTCCTGGACCGACCAAGGGTAGTGCGGCTTACTCGATAGCCCTCCCGGGGTGCGGTGCCGCAGGCCCGACCTTCTCGATCGATAACGGCAGCATCTTTGGCACCTTCAATTCGCCCATTGGTACCGGGTGCCCCGGATCGACTTTCAAGGAGACGCGCACCTGGGTCGTTCAAAACCTGAACGGCCCTGGGGAACCGGTCGCCATCGGCAGCGGCACGGCAGTCTGCGACCCATGCACAGTCGCCGGCCGCACAGGTTCGGTCAACCTCGCTCTGACAGTTGTCGGGCAGGCATCGCTGGATGCGACAGGAGCACCCAACGGACTCCAGAGTCTCGGTGGCACGTGGACAGTTGTCGGAGCAACTGGCGGCTTGGCGGGACTCACCGGGCAGGGCACATACAGCGGGCTAAACCCGATCGTATTTATGGGAACGGTCGTGCTGCCGACATAATGGTCAGCTCTTCGTAGGAAGGTTGCTTACTGGTCGACGATCGTGATGTTTTTCATGACGATCCAGCTAGGTCTCGCAAAGCGCCGCGTCGTCAGCACCAAGATCGATTTTGGGCGTCATCCTTGGGGACAATGAGCCGCGGGCTCCCCAAGCGAAATCCGTGGCGCCGGCAAATTCGCCGTGGAGACAACGCGCGAGGCGTACTACGATCCTGGCGTGAGCCCGGCGCCGCGCGGACCGATGAATATGCCCAAGCCCAGCGAGGCGGCGAAGGCGGCGTTCAGCAAGATCGTGCCGGACGGGCCGGGGATCACCCTGAAGCCGATGTTCGGCCAGCTGTCCGCCTTCGTGAACGGCAACATGTTCTGCGGGATCTTCGGCGAAGAGCTGATGGTGCGCCTGCCCGAAGAGGAAATCGCGAAGATCAAAAAGCAGGGTGGCCGGGATTTCGAGCCGATGGCCGGTCACAAGATGGGTGGATACGTTGCGGTCCCAGGCGATTGGCGCACGAAGCCGCCCCACGCGCTGATCAGGCGCGCCCTCGACGAGACGCGCAAGATGCCGGCCAAGAAGCCGAAGAAGTAGTCCCTCCGGCTTCTTAGCGGCGGCGCCCCTTCTGCTGGATCTGCTTCACCGGCTCCGGTGCCGGGGGTGGAGCGACGGGTTCCGGTTCCGGAGGAGTCGCCACCGGCTGTGGAGGAGTCGCCACCGGTTCCGGTTCCGCGACCACGCGTGCCTGGTGCTTTCCCATCGACACATGGCCCGTGAACGTCGCGCCGTCCTCTACGGTGAGGCGCCCCACGCGCACGTCCCCGCCGATCAGCGCCGCGTCGCTTCCGACCACCAGCCGGTTGTACGCGGTCACCGCCCCGTTCACCTTGCCGCCGCCGGCGATCTCGATATCGCCCGTGGCCTCGAGCGCACCGTCGACAGTTCCGGCCACGCGCAGGTCGCCCTCGATGTACAGCTGGCCGACCAGGCGATCTTTCGGACCGAGGACTACCGAGTTGCGCTGGCCGTTGGGGCCGCTTTCGGCCGGGACTTCGGCCGGAACCGGGGTCGGGACCCTACTGCCCGGACGCCTGGTGCTCAAAGTCACCCATCCTGACGTGGCCGTTCAGCGTCGCGCCGTCATCGATCTGCAGCCTGCGGACCTGGATGTCGCCGCTCAGCCTTGCGTTCTTGCCCAGGGTCAGCTTGTCCCGGGCCGTGACCGCGCCCTCGACCTGTCCCTTCAGCGTCACGTTTGCGCCTTCGAGCAGGGCCTTCACGCTCGCGCCGTTGGCGACGTCGATGTTGCCGGTCACGCGGACCTCGCCCTCGACGCGACCGTCGGCGTGAATCGAGCCGTCGTAGACGAGCCTGCCTTCCAGGATGTCTCCCGGACCCATCGCGAACTGCTTGCGGCCGTCACGTTTGACTTCGCCGTTGTCCACAGAAGCCGCGCCTTCTGCTACCGCCTCCTGAACGTCCATGCGTTACCCCCGACTTGGAATTTGCGACCCCGGCACCCCCGGAATCAGGTGCTAAAGGTTATCTGAGACTGGCTGCGATTTGAGGACAGGAATGTATAGATATCGCCTGGCAATCTTTCATCGGTTTGTCTCGCGCCGCACGAAAAGGGCCGTGCCCAGCAACATGAATGTTGCGAACATCGCAACGATCACCACGAGATTGGTCGCGGGGTCGATCAGTACGACTTTGTGGTACTCGGGATGCCCAGAGTAGGCGACCCCCCGAATGAGGTCGACCACGTAGCGCATGGGCGAGATCCGCGAGAGGATTTCCAAGTACCACGGCAGAATGCCGATCGGGTTGAAAACGCCGGCCAGGAAAAATTGCGGCAGGATCAAGAACTGGAAGATCTGGTTCGCCGCCCGCTGGTCGTTGATCATTGCCATCGCGACAAGCCCGAACGAGCCGCCCAACAGGCAGCTGATCACCGCGACCGGGATCATCAATGCGATTTGCTCCGGCGAAAGTGAGACCCGCAGCACCAGCGCGAAGACGACCAGCGGTGCGGCTTGCGCCAGCGCGACCAAAGACTCACCGAGGATCTTGCCGAAAACGATCGAGTAGCGCGAGACCGGCGACACGAAAATCTCCTGGGCGAAGTCGTTGAACCTGTCCTCCGAAAGCCATGCCATGCCGCCGGCAGTCGACTGGAAGATCGTCATGCCGAGCACGCCCGTGAACGTGAAGCCGACGAAGTTGAATCCGCTCGCCTTGCCGAGGTTCAGCTGCAGCGCACCGCCGAGCAAACCCATCATCAGGAACGGCAGCACAAACGTGCCGATCAACCGGCTGCGGTCGCGTAGAAACTTCATCAGGTCGCGTTCGGCGATCGCGGCGATCGCATAGAGCTCATTCATCGGCGAGGATCCTCATGTACGCGTCTTCGAGCGACGGCTGCCGGGTGCGCAGCCTGGTCAGTGGAACCTCGAGGCTGCGGATCACCTCGTGCGCCGAGCGCCCGTCGAGCCTGACGGTGAAAATGCCGTCCTCCTCGAAGTGCAGCTTCATTCCGGTCAGCTCGCGCCTCAACCGTTCGCGGTCGTTCGAGTCAAGCTCGAGGAACTCCTCCGCCGGCTGCGCCGTCACCTCCCCGGGGCTGCCCATGGCCACGATCCGTCCGTGGTTGAGGATGCACAGCCGGTCGGCCTGCTCCGCCTCTTCCAGATAGTGAGTCGTCAGCAGCATCGTCACGCCGTACTGCTCGCGCACATCGCGCAGGTATGCCCACAGGCTGCGCCGGCTCGCCACGTCCAGGCCACGGGTGGGTTCGTCGAGAAAGAGCACCTTCGGCCGGTGCATGAGCCCACGGATGATCTCGAGCTTCCTCTGCATGCCGCCGGACAGCTTTTTGACCGGCCTGAAAATGTCGCTTTCCATACCGAGGACCGAGGCGAGCTCGGTGACCTGGGCGCGGTAGGCGTCCGGCATCAGCCGGAACGCCGGGCGGTACCCGTAAAGCCCGTACAGGATCGCGTGCAGGCGCACGTTCTCCTCGCCCGACAGGTTCATGTCGAGGCTTGGGTTCTGAAAGATGATGCCGACCTGGCGCCGAACGGCAGCTGCGTCCCGAGTCAGGTCGTGGCCGCAGATCCAGACCCTGCCCGAGGTGGGCGCAAGCGTCGTCGTGAGGATCGAGATGGTGGTCGTCTTCCCGGCTCCGTTGGGGCCAAGCAGGGCGAAGAACTCGCCGGCCTCGACACGCAGGCTGATCCCGTCGACCGCGTTGAACTTCGCCCTCCGATACCGTTTGACCAGGTCTCGAACTTCTACGGCCGGCGGATCAGATCGCGACATGCTCCTTATTGAGCGCCCTCTCGAAACCTGGCAGTGACCTGTCGACCATGTCGTCGTTGGCGGTCAACGAGATGCGAAACCATCCGGGTAATTCGAACATGCGGCCCGGCAAAACGAAGATGTTCTGTTCGGCAAGCCGGCGCGTGAACGCCAGGTCGTCCGCCAGGGGAGAACGCACCATCACGTAGAAGGTGCCCTCGGGCGTGACCGCCTCGTAGCCCATCTCAGTCAGCGCGCCCACGATTCGATCGCGCCGCCGCTGCAGCGCGCCGACGTCCACGCTCGCCTTCTCCAGGTCTTCCATCGCGTACTGCATCAGTGCATTGGGGAACGTGTACCCCAGCGCCAGCTGGGACACGAACACCGCATCTCGCAGCTCCTCGCGGTCGGGCATCGAAGGGGGCATCGCTATGTACCCCAGCCTCTGGCCGGGCGCGACGAGCGTCTTGCCGTACGTGTAGATGAGGAACGAGCGGTCGTAGTAGCTCAGCGGTGAATGAAACTCGCGGCCGTCGTACAGGATCCGGCTGTACGACTCGTCCGAGATCAGGTAGATGGTGCGGTGCGATCCCTCCAGAACGCCCGCAAGGCGCTCCAGCTCGTCCGGCGTGAAGATTCGCCCGCTCGGGTTGTGCGGCGAGTTGACGATGATCGCGCGTGTCTGGGGCGTGATGTGCCACTCGATGGCATCGATCGGGAGCTCGAACTGAGGCGGCGTGAAATCCACACGCACCGGCTTCGCCCCGAGCGACAGGATCATCGGCACGTAGAAGAACCACGGCGGCGACAGGTAGATCACCTCGTCGCCGGGATCGAGCACCGCACGCAGCACGCTTGCGAGGGCGCCGAATGCGCCAGTCGTCATCGAGACGTCCTTCGGGTCGAACTCGATGCCCACGCGGCGGCGCAGCGATTCGACCGCGACCCCGACGGCTTTCGGGTCGCTGAACTTGTACGCGAACCAGTCCTTGTCGTTCGGGGCAGCCCATTTCGTGAGCGCCTGCTGGATCTCCGCCAGCGGCATCTCCTGCGGATTGCCGAAGCGGAAGTCACATGCCTCGGGCAGCATGACGCGTCCCTGGTAGGTCGGGTCGCCGACGAACGAGAGCACGGGCTCCAGGTACTCGATCATGCTGCGCACCGCGGACGAGAAGGCACTCATGCGAACTCTCCCAGTAAACCGCTTTCGGTCAGGCCGGTTGCACGGGAGGAAACGACCACGTAAGGCTCATGGCCGTAACCGCGCTGCATCAGCTGCGGATGATCGCGAATCGCGATGCGCCAGTCCTCGAGCTGGCTGCGGTGACAGTCGATCGCGCGCAGCTTCATCATCACCTCGTCCGCGTCGAGCTCGATCACGACGTCGACCTTCTCCTGCGGCTGGAGCGGGAGTCCGTGGTTGCGGCCCGCGAGATGCATCGCCTCCTGGTAGAAATCGGCCACCAGGCGGTCGATGGCGACGTGATAAAGCGCAGGCCGCTCGCCCTCGGTCATCGCGGCCACCGCCGCGTCCGTGCACGCGCCCATAGCGATGTGATCGGGATGGCCGTATGCGCCGTCGGGTCCCCAGCCCACGACCGCGCGGGGCCGCAGCTTTGATATCTCCTCCCAGATACGCTGCGTGATCTCCTGCTGGTCGGACCGGTCGACTCCGCCGTCCGGATAGTCCCAGAGCTCGACGCCGCTCAGTCCGAGCGCGACGGCCGCCTGCTCGAGCTCTCCGGCGCGGATCTCGCTCAGGTCTTCCGGCTTGGCGCCGGGAGGCCTGCCCATCCACCCCGCCTCCCCGTAGGTCGCGCAGATGAGATGCGTCCTGATGCCGGCTCGCGTGTGGCGCAGCACCAGGCCGCCGGTGCCCATCGATTCGTCGTCGGGATGCGCCAGCACAAGGAGCAGGCCTCCCTTCTGCTCGTCCATCGTGAATCAGGGTATGCGGTCTTCCATCTCCCACGCGTGGTCGAGGGTGTGCCAGGCGGTGCGCCGTACCGCGTAGGCGACGGGCCATTTCTCCTCGCGGTTTGGGTTCGAAAAGCTCTCGAGCAGCGCATGGCGATCCGGCTGCTTGAGGCGGAGACCGATCGCCTTCGCGTACTCGAGCTCAGCGCCGAGCACGTGCTCGAACATCGCGTCGCGATCCCGGCCACCGCCGCGAGGGCCCTTGCGCAGCTCCTGTGGCGCCTTAGCACGCACGTTGTCGAGGTATTTCCAACAGGCTTCCACCAGCGAGACCATGCGCCTCGTCTCCGCGGCCGTCATCGGCCTGGACTCGGCCTTGGCCGGGATCCCGGGCGCGCCGAAGTCGGTCGTCGCGTTGCCATCAAGACGCTCGACGACGGAAAAGCTGGTCGCATCCTTCGGAAATTCAACGCGTGCGAGCTTCGCGATCCTGGCGTAGCGAGGCGCGTACGCGGCCAGCTTCTCGAGCGCGCTCGCCTCGTTCTTGCCGGCGCGGCACCACCCGGGCCAGTCGGCGGCGCTCGCGAATGCTCGCTTTGCGCCAGCCTCGATGTAGACGCGAGTCCGAGGCGCCATGAACGGAGCTTAGCCTCGCTGCAGTGGTAGGTTCTCCCGGGTGAAGCGCCGCCTGGTCCGCTTCGAGCAGAAGTGGCTGATCAACCCCTGGATCATGCGTCGCGCCGGTAGTCTCGGGTTTCGCTACGCGCTCCTCGAAACGATCGGCCGGCAAAGTGGCCTGCCACGGCAGACCCCAATCGGTGACGGTCAGGACGAGAAGACCAATACCTTCTGGATCGTGGCCGAAGACGGCGCCGGAGCTTATGTGCGAAACATCCAGGCCAACCCTCGAGTGCGTGTTCGCTACAACGGCAGATGGCGCGCCGGCACGGCGCACCTCATGCCCGAGGACGACCCCATCAAACGCCTTGATCTTGCCTATGACAAACGCACCGCCGGAGAGGTGAGGCTGTTCGGCAGCTCACTGCTGACGGTGCGTATCGACCTGGACCCGCCGACCCCTTAAGAGCCCCCACGAACTCACTGGCGAAGGCTCGGAGTTCGTGGGGATCTGGATCAGGTCTTTTCAGCTGCCTCCTGGGAAGCCGACTCGCCGGCCTCGTGAGCCGACGTCTCGTTGGACTGACCGCCACCCGGACCACCGCCCGGGCGGAAGGTGCCGCTGTTCTCGGCCGCTTCCTGGGCTGCGCTCTCACCCGCCTCGTGGGTCGCGTTCTCGTTGGACTTGAAGGTCGGCGTCGGTGAGGCGGCGGCGAGTGCGGCGTTGGCCGGGGTGTAGGTCGATCGCGCCAGCACGGTCGCGCCGAGCACTCCACCGAAGACCATCGCAGCGGCGACGACGGACGCGAAGAGAAGGACTCGAGTTCTATCCATGGCCCAGATGATCTGGGCCGAACCTCAAAACGAGCTTGGATTCAGGTGAGAGTTTTTGGCTCGGTCGAGGTCGTTGACGGAACGCGAAACGCAGCACCGCTCGCCCGCCAGGCAAACCCAGCGGTCGACCTCCCGCAGGAGCGAAAGGAGGTTGCTGCCGGCGGGATGTCCGCCGGCAGCTGTCGTTTCAGAGGTTTTCGTGGATGAGGCGCCCAAGGGTCTTGTACTTCTCAGGTTGGCTTTGCTTGAGGTAAAAAGCAAGCCCTATCCCCACCGCGAATATGACCAGGTCGATGGGTACCAGGTAGTTCGCGAGGCGGAAGGCGCCCGCGATGAAACCGAAGTTCTGGATCAGCAGGAACAGCACGACCGCCTGGCCGACGAACGAGATGATCGGCGCCAGTACGGTGCTCCACCAGTGCACCTCGGTCCCGTGGTGCAGCCAGAAGTAGCGCAGGATCGCCACCGAGACGAGTGCCTGGACCGCCAGGATCACGATCACGCCCATGACCGCCATCAGTCCGTACAGCTCGAGGTACGCCTGCGTGATTGGATTGTCCCGGCCGCCGAATATTGCGAAGAGGACCACGATCACCGCCGCGATCACCGACTGCGTGATCGATGCGATGTGTGGGCTCTTCCAGCGTGGGTGCGTGTTGCCGAGCGCTGTGGGCAGAACCTTCTCGCGCCCCAGCGAGTAGAAGTAGCGGCATGCTGTGTTGTGAAAGGCCATGCCGCATGCGAAGGAGCCCGTGATGATCAGGATGCTGAGCGCCTGGTCGACGCCGAGCGCGATGTACTGCTGGGCCGGCCCCAGGTAGTACTGAGCGGCATTGCTCTGGGCCTGCGTGATGGCGTCGTTCAGCGTGTTGTAGCCGGCGAACGGGGCCCAGCTGGTAATGGTGTAGAAGACTCCGAGTCCGATGACGGAGATGTACATCGCCATCGGCACAATGCGCTTCGGGTCCCGTGATTCCTCGCCGTAGTTGGGTGCCATCTCAAAGCCGACCCATGACCAGAAGGCGAAGAACAGACCGATCGAAGCGAGGCCCGCCACGAGGCTGCCGGACGCTCCGAACCCCTGGAACGCCTTGACCGGGTTCAGGGCATCGATGGTGAACGCGGTCGTGGTGGTGACGCCGCGCACGATCATCGCGGCGTCGAAGATCAAGAGGAAGACGACCTCCCCGATCAGGAAGATGCCCAGCAGCCGCGCCGTGATCCGGATGTCGAAGTAGGTGATCGCCGAGATGATGACCACCATCAGCAGGGCGAGATACGGCCACTGGATGCCGTTCAGCCAGCCGGCGCCCGTCGCGGTGCCGATCTGGCTCAGCTTCTGATTCAGGAAGAACGCGAAGCCTCCGCAGAGCGAGGCCTCGAACACCGAGTAGGCGACGACGGCGGCGAAGCCCGAGCCGAGGCCGACCTCGCGACCCAGGCCGTGGCTGATGTACGAGTAGAAGCCGCCGGCGGTCGTCACCTTGCGCGACATCGCAACGTAGCCGACCGAGAAGATCGTGAGAATGACCGTTGCGAAGATGAATGCGGCCGGCGCGCCAAGTCCGTTGCCGTAGCCCACGACGAGCGGCGTGTTGAAGAGCATTGCTGAAATTGGCGCCGACCCCGTCACCGTGAGAAACAGAACCCCCGCGAGGCCGACCGCATGCTTGCGGAGCATCGGTACGTCCGCGCGTTTCGAGACGTCGAAGATATCCGCCTCCGCCTGCGCAAGCGGCTCGACGGCCACCGACTGATCAGCCATGTTTGCGTCCCCTCCTTAGTGCTTCCGCAATACGCGCATCAATAGATCTCCAGGTATTCCTGGAGCTCCCAGTCCGTCACGTGGTCGGCAAACCGCTGCAGCTCGTACCGGCGCATGACGGTGTACGCCTTGACGAACTCACCCCCCAACATCTCGGTGATCCTCTCGTCCTGCTCGAGCAGGCTCAGCGATTCCTCGAGCGTGGTCGGGAGCTTTGGCCTGGATTCGTCCTCTTCCGCGGGTGGGTGCGCGGCGGGCTCGAGCTCGAGCTTGTCGGTGATGCCGAGGAGGCCGCCGGCCAGGACCGCCGCAGCGACCAGGTAAGGGTTCGAGAGCCCTGAGGGAGCTCGGTTCTCGATGTGCCGGCTGTCCGCCGTGCCGCCTTTCACGCGGATGAATGCGCTGCGGTCCTCCGGTCCCCAGGACACGTTGGTCGGGCTGAAGGTGTGGCGGCGTCGCCGCTTGAGGCAGTTGACGGTCGGCGCCAGGAGGGCGTAGATGGACTGCGCGTGGCGAAGCTGGCCGGCGACGAACTGCCGCCCTACCTTGGAGAGGCCCGCCTCCGCGCCCTCTTCCGACATCGCGTTCTTCCCGCCGTCGATGCGGACAAGGCTCATGTGCGTGTGGGCGCCGCAGCCCGCGGAGTCGCCGAACGGCTTGGACATGAAGGACGCGAGCAGTCCTTCCTTGCGCGCGATCTCCTTGACGCCGTTCTTGAAGCTGAAGGCCCGATCCGGCCCGGCCATGCCGGCAGCAGGCGCGTAGTTGATCTCCCACTGCGATCCCGCGTACTCGCAGTTGGCCGTGATGATGTCGACCCCGAACTCTCGCATCTGTCTGACGATGCGTTCGATGGTCGGGACCCACGTGTTGCGCACCGAGTTGAAGATCTGGTAGCCGCTGAACAGCTGGGCGTGAGTCTCCGCATCGAGGAGATAGAACTCCGACTCCATCCCCATCACCGGCTCGTAACCCAGCTTGCGGCTGCGCTCGAGCACCCGCGCAAACACGTGGCGCGGGGACGCGGCAAGGGCCCTGCCGTCGGCCCACGTCGCGTCGCAGATGAAGCGGCCGGTCGCCTCGACCCACGGCACGATCGCGGCGGTCGTCGCGTCGGGGTGCAGCAGCTGGTCCGCGTAGGCGACTTCTTCGTTGTAGAGGGTGCCGGGCACGACGTCGGAGCGGCTGTCGAGCACGGCCGCGCCGCCGTACATGTTCAAGCCGTCCCTCGCGTAGTTGGCCGCGTGCTCGATAGGCACGATCTTGGAGCGGCTCGTCCCATGCATGTCGGGCAGCTCGAAACGGACGTTGCGGATGCCTTTGTCCTGCCAGTCCGCCAGGACCCGCTCGACGGATACGGATTTCTTCTCTGCTATCGCCATGGCCTCAAACGCTCCTCATGTAGCGGTCGCGCTCCCAGTCGGTGACCGTCTCCCGAAAGGCCTTGACCTCCCAGCGCCGCGACGTGACGTAGTAGTCGCTGAAGCGCTCACCGAGGGCCCGCCGCAAAACGCCGTCCGATTCGAAGGCGCCGAGCGCCGCCTCCAGCGAACCCGGCAGGTCCCGCACGTCGTCGCGGGCATACGCGTCGCCGACGATCGGCTCGGGCGGCGTGAGCGTGCGCTTGATGCCATCCGCCGCCGACGCGGCGATCGCGGCGATGGCCAGGTACGGATTCGCATCCGCACCGGGGCGCCGGCACTCGAGACGGCATAGCTCGGGGTGGTCGGGGCGCACGATCGCCCTGACCGCGCAGGAACGGTTTTCTATCCCCCACGTCGCATTTACCGGAGCGAACCAACCCGGGACAAGGCGCTTGTACGAGTTGATCGTCGGGTTGAGCAGGAGCGATTCCGCCGGCAGGTGCTCGACCACGCCCGCGATCGCGGACCGAAAGAGTTCCGGAAGCTGCGCCTTTGCGTCGTGCACGCGAAAGGCGTTCGCGCCGTCGCTCCAGCACGAGAAATGGACGTGTCCGCTCGACCCCTCCTCGCCCGGCTCCGTCTTGGCCAGGAAGCTGGCCCGCAGTCCCATGGTGGCCGCAAGGTCCTTGACCGCCATCTTCGTGAACGCCGCGTCGTCGGCCGCGCGAAGCGCCGGCCGGGCGCCGAGGTTCAGCTCGAGGAGGCCCGGTCCCGCCTCCGTATGCACCGCCAGGAGCTCGACCCCGAGTGCCTCCAGCGCGGGCGTCAGCGCGCGGACGAAGGCCTCGAATCCGCCCAGCTCCGACAGGCTGTAGCTCAAACCGGACGAGAGCGGCCGAGACTCGGCGTCGAACACGCGGACCTCGTACTCGATCGCCGACATGGCTTCGTAGCCCAGCTCGGACAATCCATCGAGGACGCGCCTAAGGACCTCCCGCGTAGCCAGCTCGCACCGGCTGCCGTCGGGCCAGCTCGGCGTGGCGAGGCACACCTTCCAGCCCGGCCGCCACGTGAGCTCGTGGAGGGTCGTCGGATCGGGATGGACGAGGAGGTCGCCGGCGCCGGACCGGATGCCAAAGTTGGTGTAATCGCTGATCGGCGCGTCTGTCGGGTCGAGCGCCAGCAGGAGGTCGGTCATCACAGTGCCGTGACGCAGCGCCGACTGAAACGCCGCAGGGCGCAAAGCCTTGCCCCGAATCGACCCGTTGACGTCGGGGAAGCCGAGGAGGATGAACCCCTCGTCCCCCACACCCGCGGATCCTTCGCGCCGCAGCGCCGTCCTTGTTTCCCTTGTTTT
>JACXTT010004286.1_pt1 | contig 21256 bp, 9 predicted proteins | sample 9270951 | NCBI WGS metagenome assembly JACXTT01 (sample SAMN15532306, study PRJNA645909) | rock metagenome | isolation source: weathered quartz diorite | place: Puerto Rico | collected 2017-06-21
ACAGGGGTAGAGAGGAGAGGATAACGCCTGCGGCGATACCTGCCACCAACACTCTATGATTCATGGCGGAGGCCAACACCCGGCTATAGATTCGATCGATCCAGGCATAGAAGCCGCGCCGGGAATTGGCCAGGTCATGATCTCCGATCCGGTCCCTGGCTTCACCCCTCAGCAACCGCGCGCTCATCATGGGAGTCAGCGTGAAAGACACGAGCAGGCTCACCATCACCGCCACCGCAGCGGTGATCCCGAATTGGAAGAGGAAACGGCCCGATATGCTGGACATGAACGAGACGGGAATGAAGATAACCACCAGGCTCAGGGTGGTAGCCATGACAGCCAGCCCGATTTCGGCCGTTGCCGCGCGCGCGGCCTCGAACGGCCGCATCTTCTTCTCTTCAACGAAGCGAAAGATGTTCTCGAGCACGACGATAGCATCGTCGATCACGATGCCCACCATCAGCACCAGGGCCAGCATGGTTACGCTGTTCAGCGTGAACTTCAGAGCCCACATCATGCCGAAGGTAGATACGACTGAAGCGGGAATGGCCACGGCGGCGATGAGGGTGGAACGCCAATTCCGCATGAAGGCGAGAACGACCAAGGAAGCGAGAATACTTCCCAGGATAAGGTGCACGTTGATCTCGTGAAGAGCCGCGTAAATGTACCGCGACTGATCGCGGATCACCTCCAGCTTCACGTCCGCCGGCAATTGGGGCGCGATCCGCGCAAGGCTCGCCTTAGCGGCTTCAATGACCTCGACGGCATTCGAACCTGACTGTCGGCGAACTTCAAGGGATACAGTGGGCACGCCATTGAGCCGTGCGGCCGAGCGGCGTTCCTTGGTGCCGTCCTCGGCCCAACCAATGTCCCGCACGCGCACGGGAGCCCCATTTATGGTGGCTACGATCAAATCGTTGAATCCCTTGGGATCAGTGATGCGCCCCATCGTTCGAAGCGTCTGCTCTTGGGGTCCCGCAGTTACATTTCCGCCCGGCACGTCCGCGTTTTGACGAACCAATGCATTGCGCACAGCGGTAATTGGAATTTGGTAAGCGCCCAGCCGATCCGCGTCAACCCAAACATTAATTGAGCGCTGGAGACCGCCCACAATCCGGACCTCGCCCACACCCGTGGACCGCTCGAGCTGCACTTTCACAACTTTGTCCGCGAGCTCAGTCAATTCGCGGATGGGACGGTCGGCGGACAGTGCCACAGTAAGCGCAGCGGACTGATCGCTGTTGAATTTCGAGATGACAGGCGGATCGGCCTGTCTCGGCAGGTTGCGCACCACGACGGCCACGCGATCCCGGACATCCTGCGCCGCTACGTCAATGTCACGCTCCAGATTGAAGGTAATGAAGACCAGCGAAACGCCAGGTCCCGAGACGGAGCGCAATTCGCTAATACCCTCAATGGTGTTGACCACCTCCTCGATCGGCTGCGAGACCTCCACTTCAACTTCTTCCGGGGAGGCGCCGGGGAGAATCGTGCGAATGCTGACGTTCGGTAGATCGATCGAGGGGATCCGGTCAACCCCCAAATGGAAGTACCCAGCCGCACCGACGACAACTAGCGCGAGGATGATCATGGAGGCGAAGACCGGCCGCCGGATGCAAATTTCAGCTAGTTTCTGCATATGAACAGTGGCAAGAAGTCCCTAATTCTCGGTGTTTCGAACCCCGGTAGTTTAACACGTCTCGTGGTGAATACTTAAAGCGCCCTTCTCCTTGATCATGACTAGGTTCGAAATGAGATTGCCCAGTTCCTGCAAATCGCCTCTGCAAACGCACATGCCGAACCGTCGCTCCAAGGCGTCGGGGGCCATGTAAAGAGCCTCTCCAAAAAAATGCATATTTATTCCATTTTTTTGATAATTGCCATTTCGCGCATTGTCCAAGCGTGATCAAATCTCTCATCGAGAAAAGGACTTGCATGTTGTGTGCTCTCCGGCACGTAAGTTGCTGTGTTGCTCAATAGTTGGATACGTTTCGCAAAATCAGACGAGTTCCTCCGGTTTACGCATGGAGGAGCAAGCTAAAGGAGGGGTTGGTATGGGACGATTGAGATCGTTCATCATGGGGGTATCCCCCAACTTGGCGCTGCTCGTCCTTAGTTCCTCGGTCCTGGGACAGATCAGCACCGTTGGCAGCCTAACTGGTACCGTCGCAGACCCCAAGGGGGCCGTTGTCCGCGGGGCCGATGTGTTGGTCAAGAATAATGGGACCGGCGCCCTATTCGGAGCTGTCACAGTCACTAACGGTACGTTTTTTGTCCCCGCGCTGAACCCAGGTACGTATACAGTCACAATCTCGGCGCCGGGGTTCAAGCAAGCTATTGTCCGAGATGTGAAGGTTGACGCCGGCACACCAGCTACAGTGAATATCATGTTAGAGGTCGGCACTCAGGTGGAGTCGGTCGTGGTGGAAGGAGTCGGGGAAGTATTACAGGCCCAATCCGCCAATGTGAGCACAACGATCACTGGCCGCCAGATCACGGAATTGCCTTTCACTTCGCGCGACGCGTTGGATCTGGTGCTGCTTCTCCCGGGCACGACCACACCGGGGCGTCCACGCACTTCCACCATCAATGGACTGCCGAAGGGCGCGATCAACATCACGCTCGATGGCGTCAATGTCCAAGATAATATCCTCAAGTCCTCTGACGGCTATTTCACCTACATCCGGCCCCGAATCGACGCGATTAACGAAGTGACGGTGTCAACGGCCACCCCGGGCGCAGAAAGCTCGGCCGAGGGCGCAGTACAGGTCAAATTCGTGACGCGCTCTGGGGACAACGCGTTCCACGGCGGAGTCTATGAATACCATCGAAATCCGGCCCTCCATGCCAATTACTGGTTCAACAACCGTGATTTGCCGCCCGACCCGCGCACGGGCAAGGCCCCACGAGATCGCGTGCTGCTCAATCAGTATGGTTTCCGTCTTGGAGGGCCTTTCAGGTTCCCGAAAAAGCTCTTTGGCCCCTTGGGCTTTGATGGTCGTGATCGCGCATTCTTCTTCGTCAATTACGAAGAGTATCGGCTCCCCGAACAAACGACCCGGCAACGGACGATCCTTCATCCGCTAACCCAGGAGGGCATTTTCCGGTACAACACTTCGAGCGGGGTGCGGCAGGTCGACCTGCTCCAGGTCGCCCGGACGGTTGGATGTGGTGGTTGCACGACCGCCATCGACCCAACCATAGCGAAGTTGCTCGGTGACATCCGCCAATCGACGAGCAAGGCGGGCGCGATTCAGCAACTGACGGACCCCAACTTACAGCGGTTCACCTTTACCAACACCGGCGGTCAGGATAGATATTTCCCGACCGTTCGTTTCGACTTCAATCTGACGAGCAAGCATCACCTCGAGAGCATTTACAACTATCAGAAGTTCGGCGGGAAAGTGGACTTCCTCAACAATGCTGACCCAGCTTTTCCTGGATTTCCGAATCATGGCAGTCAGATTTCGAACCGATTCTCGGAAGTGATTGCCTTGCGTTCAACCTTGACCCCGACCATGGTTAACGAGGCGCGCTTCGGCTTTACCGGAGGAACACTGCTCTTCTTCCCGGAGACCAGTGTTGCAGACTTCAGCGGGTCAGTTGCCAATCAACAGGGTTTGAATCTCAATGGTATCAGTGCCGCGGGCATTACAGGTCCCAATGTGGTGACCGCCCCCAGCCGTCGCAATGCGCCGGTTTGGCAAATCAATGACACCATAAACTGGACGCGCGGCACTCACAGCCTGAGCTTCGGTGGCAGCTTCACCCAGATCAATCTCTGGTCCCAAAACCAGACCCTGGTACCGTCCGTCACCTTCGGCATCGACTCGACCGACCCAGCATCAGCGATGTTTGTCACCGCTAACTTCCCTGGCGCCTCTGCTGCCGACATCAGTCGGGCGGCGGGCATTTATGCGGTGCTGACCGGTCACATCACCGCGATTAGCGCCAACGCTCGACTGGATGAGAAGACTGGCCAGTATTCTTACCTCGGCGGCTTAACCCAACGCGCCCGCGAGCGTGAGGCGGGGCTGTTCGCGCAAGACTCTTGGCGGATGCGGCCGAGCCTAACGCTGACCGGCGGTTTGCGATGGGAGGTGCAATTCCCCTTCACCGCGCTCAATAACGTTTACGCCCAGGTATCCTACAACGACCTGTTCGGCGTTTCCGGTCCGGGTAATCTGTTTAAGCCGGGCACCCTGTCGGGGCAGCCATCGCAATATACGCAGTTCAAGGCCGGCAGCAGAACATACCAGACCGACTACAACAACTTCGCGCCCAGCATTGGCTTCGCCTGGAGCCCGAATTGGAGGAGCGGTGTGTTCAAGCGGCTGTTCGGAGGCGGAGGGCAGACCGTGCTGCGCGGAGGCTACTCCGTAGCTTACAATCGCGAGGGAATAAACCTCATCACCAGTATCCTGGGAGGAAATCCGGGCGGCACGATCACGGTCAACAGGAACTTGACACTCGGAAATCTGGGCACTCTGCCGGTCCTACTCCGTGAGACGAACCGGCTAGGAGCGCCTGCCTTCCCGAGCGCTCCGACCTACCCTGGTACTGGGTTGGTTACGGACGCGGTTAACGCTTTCAATCCCCACCTACAGTTGGGCTACGTCCAATCCTGGACGATTGGTTTACAGCGCGAGATAAATAGGGATACGGCGGTGGAAGTCCGGTACGTCGCCAATCGCGGCGTCAAACTCTGGCAACAATACGACCTTAACGAAACGAACATTATTGAAAATGGGTTCCTCAATGAGTTCAGGCTGGCGCAGGCGAATCTCCAGGCCAACATCGCGGCGGGCCGTGGGGCGAACTTCCGCTACTTCGGCGCAGGAACGGGCACCTCACCATTGCCGATCATCCTCCGGCACTTCAGCGGGGCGGTTGATCCCAATAACGCGACCAACTATGGGTCTGCCAACTTTGCCAGCGCCACATTCGTTAACCCGTTAGCCATTTTCGGCCCCGCCCCGTTTGCTTTTGCCAACTCTCTCATCGGCAACGCCACTTTCCGCACTAACGCCGCAGCCGCGGGGTTACCAATCAATTTTTTCCGCGTGAATCCGGGCAAGCTGGGCGGCGCCTTCACAGTCGAGAACAACGGTCGTAGCTACTACGACGCGGCGGTGGTGGAGCTGCGCCGTCGCCTGTCGAGGGGTTTGCTCGTGCAAGCCAGCTATGCCTTCTCGAGGGCGCTCACGAACATGCCCGCCAGCAGCTCGGCCGTCGTTTATCAGCCAGCCACACTCCGCGATCTTGGGCTGAGCAAGACGCTTTCACCCTTCGGTGTCACTCATGCCTTCAAGGCCAACTGGATTCACGAGCTGCCCATTGGCCGTGGCAAGATGCTGGCGGGCAATGTCGGCCCGGTGCTCGACCGTCTGATTGGCGGCTGGGAGTGGCACGGAACCGCGCGCATTCAATCGGGTAGCCCAAACAACTTCGGCAACGTCCGTTTGGTCGGCATGACGCGCAACGAGCTCCAGAAATCGATCAGGATGCGCTTCGACGATGCGGCTGCGATTGCCTATTATCTACCGCAGGACATTATTGACAACACGATCCGCGCCTTCAACGTCTCGGCCACGAGCGCAACTGGCTACGGTGCGCTCGGCCCGCCCACGGGCAGGTACATCGCGCCCGCAAGTGGCAGAGACTGTATCGAAGCCTTCACGGGTCAATGCGGCACCACTAACCTCGTGCTTTATGGACCGAGTTTCGCCAGGTTCGACTTGAGCGCGGTCAAACGAATCAAAATCACGGAAACCGTCAATTTTGAGTTTCGGGCCGAATTCTTGAATGCCTTCAACAATATCAACTTCCTTATCGGGAGCCCAGCCAATGATGTGAGCAACATCAGCGGGTTTAGCTCGACCACGTTCGGCCAGACAACTAACGCGTACCGTGACATCTCAACGACAAACGATCCAGGCGGCCGACTGATCCAATTCGTCGGACGCATTAACTTCTAAGCTGGTAGTGGAGCTTCCCGCTTTTCCGAGAGGAGCTCAAGGATCGGCCCTCCGACCGGATCCTACGGGATAACGGTGACTGCCTGTCCTGATTGTAAGTTTCCCGGATCGACGACGATCTCGTCTCCGAGGGCCACGCCGGAGGTCACTTCGGTCCACTCGGGTGTGCTCCTCCCGGTAGTTATGGGTCGTTCGGCTGCTTTGTCGTGTTGAACGGCAATCACTTTCTTGATCCCGGCGAAGGACACGATTGCGCGGGTGGGCACCACGGTTGCCTTGGTGTTACTGTCCGTCACGATATCGGCGCGCACAAATGAGCCGGGACGAAGCGAACCGTTGTTGGTCACATCGGCCTCGACGAGCAGCATTCGGTTTCGTTCGGTGATCGCCGGACTTAGCCGCTTGATCTGCCCGGTGTAAATGCGGGGATCCCCCTCCACCGTAACACGTGTAATCTGTCCCGCACGGATGCTGGGCGCAGCGCGTTCGGGCACTTCCGCTCGAAGACGGAGAGGATTCATGCGCACAACCATGACCACGGGTGCGCCCGCGGCAAGATATTCACCGAGCGTGGCCTTTTTCTCCTGAATGATTCCCTCGAAGGGCGCGTTAATCGCGGTGTCGGTCAACTGCTGGCTGGCAAGCGCTAATTCCGACCGGCGCTGAGCGAGCAACGCCTGGCGATTGCGGATCTCTTCCACGGCATCCTGATAGCGACTAAGCGCTACCTTATAGTTCGCTTCGGCTGCATCCAACTGGGCGCGCGAGATTATGTGCTCTCGGAAAAGTGCATCGACGCGATCGCGATTTGCGCGCGCCTCCTCCATGACCGCCAGCGCCTGCCTCACCGTTCCCGTCTGTTCCAAATTCACACGATCATCTGACCCCTCCGGCGATAGCCCCAGACGAGCACGGGCCTGCGCGAGCGCGGCCTCCGCCTGTTGCAAGCGCAGTTGATAATCTTGAGGCTCCAGCTGAGCGACCATCTCTCCCTGGCGCACTTTCGATCCAAGATCGACTGCGATTACTCCGAGCCGTCCCGGAACTTTGGCACTGAGAGTAGCTTGATCGTAGGCGGCGAGGGCGCCCGTAACCGTCACCGATTGCTCCATGGGTATCTGTGTGACGCGTACGGTCTTCACCGGTCTCGGGGCATTAGTGTGGTTGCTCGCCTGATTCCTGTTGGCGGACACTGGAGGGTCGCTCTTACAACCGCCAGCGGTGACGGCGAGGAGCGCCAGGAGACAGCCCGCCGTTCTCCAGCCTAAGCCCCTCGGGCGACTGGAAATTGATAGGGCATCGAGTCGGGGAATAAATGAATTGGTTACAATCACTTTCGCTTCCTTATCGAGAATTCTAATGGCCACGCCGAATCCAAGGGATTAAGCTCTACTCTACCATTCACAGTTTTTCAAACGCACTTAGTTTAGCACGTACGAGGCGATTATTACCCAGGATGCCGGGCACGTAGGTTGAGGCGAACGTAGTCAAGGAGGTATTGCCCACCGGTCCTTGCAAGGAGTCTTTCAAGGTACCGCCGGAGGAATAGGTGTTGAAGCTCATTGCTCGGGATGCAAGAGAGAAACGGTAGGAGCGGCACAGTGCGAACGAACTCGAGGAAGGAGTCTTCGTCGGCGAATTGGGTAGGGGCTGTGACCAACTCCGTTTCGACGTCAATGAAGCCGCTGGCTCCGAGCCTTCGTCCGGCTACTTCGGGACTGGAGAAGTTCCATGGAGGTTTCCACTCCACAAAAAACGAGGAAAGCTCAGGCGCACGGCTCACCTCGATCGCGATTTCATGTGTCAGATCGAGATTGCCTTTGCCTCCACATTGAGCGAGCACTTGACCTCCGGGTCGCAACCAACGATAAAGATTCCCGAAGAGGGCAGTGTGATCGAGAATCCAGTGAAAGGTCGCATTGGAAAAGATCAAGTCGACGGGCTCCGGCGGGTGTACGTTGAGAAGATCGCCGTGGATAAAGAAGAGCCGAGCGCCGGGCGAGCCGAGTCTCCGTTTTGCCGCCTCAAGCATCTCAACCGATCGATCAATCGCATATACACGCCCCTTGGGGAATTTCAGCAACAGCTCGGCTGTGAGTCTGCCCGAGCCGCAGCCCGCATCCGCTACAACTTCGTCGCCTTGGCAAGGGAATCCCTCGAGCAGCCGACGGCCCCAGGATTCCTGCACCGTGGAGACCCGATCGTAGGCCTCTGCATCCCACTTCATCAACGGAGAGTGTAGGGTCCCGCACCGTGGGATCAGTTTGCCCTGTTCGTGCGGAAAGCGTCTTCGTGACCCACTGTCAGCCCACCGATCAGTGTTGAGTTGGTCCGTGCTGTCTCCTTGCCGGACAGCGCAAACTGACAGTTTGCGCTACCGACAATGATCACACATTAAACCTGAAGTGAACGATGTCGCCGTCGCGGACGATATACTCCTTACCTTCCAGCCTCAATTTCCCGGCCTCCCGAGCCTTGGCCTCGCTTCCCAAGGCAATGAGGTCATCGTAATGAACGACTTCAGCACGGATGAACCCCCGTTCCATGTCAGAATGAACCTTGCCCGCGGCTCTCATTGCCACGGTGCCGCGCCTGATCGGCCATGCGCGGCACTGTTCGTCACCGGCCGTGAGGAAGCTTATCAAGTCAAGGAGACCATAGGCCGCACGTAAGAAGCGGTCGCGCGCCGATTCGTTGAGCCCCAGGTCCTGAAGAAACGCGGCCCGCTCATCCGGATTTAGCTCGGCAATCTCCATCTCTGCTTGGCCGGCCACCGCCAGTACAGTTAAGCCGCGTTCACGGGCCGCCTGCGCGACTTCTTGCGGAATGCTTTGTCGGAGGCTCGGCTCGTCCAGATTAAGGAGAAGGAGAATCGGCTTCTGACTCAATAAGCCGAAGCCCGCTAGGGTATTCCACTCCTGCGCGGTCAGAGAGAGAGTCCGCAAGGGCCGTTCAGCGGAAAGATGGTTGCGACAGGCCTCAAGCGCCTGCAGCTCCTGCGGGCCAGTGGTTCGTTCCTTGCTCAGCCGGCCGAGGCGAGTTTCGACTTGAACTAAATCGGTGAGGATAAGTTCAGCCTCGAACGCGGCTATGTCCTCCGCCGGACGGGGCCCACTTGCATCGATCGCGCTCTCAAACGCGCGGATAATGTGAACCAGCGCGTCCACCTCGCGCATTTGACGAACAAGGTCCGGATCCAGGCTCTTATCTCGGTCAGCGGCGGAAGGACCAGCCACATCAATGAAACAGATTTCGGCATACACTTTTCGTTTAGTGCGATAGATCTCGGCCAGCCGATCCACCCGATGGTCGGGAACCTTTATGGTCCCCAAATTGGCTTGGTCCTTTCGACCGTGGACGGCCACCTGCGCGCCTAAGCCCGTCAACGCGTTGAAGACCGTAGTCTTTCCCGACCCGCTGAATCCCATTAAACCCACTTTCATTTGTTCTAGTCTTTTTCCTCCAGCCCTCTGTATCAATCTCGTTTCGACAAGTCAACCGCAAGCCTCGGCCAAGTGGTCAAACCGTGCCTGCGAAGCTTCGCAGCAAGAGGCTCAGTCGAAATAGAGGTCGGGGCGGCCCGAGGTCCGCCCCGAATTTGGAGGAGAAGGAGGGACGTCGCCGCAGGGTGAGGCATCCACGGCGACGCTGAGGAGGAGGTGATTAGAAGATCAATTTCAATCCCATCCGCATCGTCCTGCCGCCGCCGGTGATGAGGTTGAAGTTTCCGAAGCTCCCAGCCGTACTCGAGATCACATTTTGACCAGGGACTCCCGTGAACTGCGGATGGTTGAAAATATTGAAAGTCTCGAGCCGATATTCGAGCCTCCAGGATACTGTAAGCCGGAAGTACTTCAATAGGCTCCAGTCGAAATTATTCACGCCGTGCGATCGCTCGGTGTTGCGTCCGAGTGTCCCCGGGCCAGGGAATCCATTGGCCTGTATGACATAGACATCGCCTGGGGAGACATTCTGGCCGGTATCAGGATTCCGGTACCCGGTCGGGCTTGCCGAGCTCAGGATCGCGCGAGTGTTGTGCGGCGCATTGGGATTGCCGACGTCTGGACGGTCGCCTCCGGAACTGCCGTCACCATCTCTGTCTGCTCCCAAAATTAACGTGTACGGGGCCCCGGATTGGAATGTCGTGATACCCGCAATTTGCCATCCCCCCAAAACTTGTCCGAAGACACCCCTCTTGAATCCCGGGATCTCCCAGATGTAGGCGATCGTGGCCCTGTGTGTCCGGTCATAGTCTGAGACTGCACGATCGAGCCGAAGCCCGCCGCGATAAACGGGCACAGAGGCAAGAGAGGTGTTGGAGTTTGTGGTTGCGAACACTTCACTGATGCTGTCAATGAATCTCGACCAGGTGTAAGAACCATTGATTTGGAACCCATGGGCGAATCGTCGATCCACCCGAAGTTGCAACCCATGATAATTGGAATTCCCACTGTTGGAACGGTACGTCCTGGGTCCGAGACTCGGATAGAGTCGGACAGTGCCGCCGACCAAAGGATTCACAACCTCACTTACAAAAAGCTTATGACTCATCGAGCCGACATACGAGAGTTCCATGAACATGCTGGCCGGGAGCTCTCTCTGGAATCCGAAGGAGAAGCGCTCAGTGTATGGGTTCCGGATGTTCTTGTTGAACACCGACGTCTGGCTATCCAAGGGCGTAGGAACCCTTGCCGTCGTCGGAAGGAAGTTCGGGAAGAAAATGGCCGTCCCGCGGCTGTTGCCAGTCGAGGTATCGGTGAAAGTCGTGCTGATCGTGTTGGGTGAATCCGCGGCGATGTTCGAGAGCAAGTTGTTGAAGAAGGAATCGTACGACACCTGAAATCCTCCGCGCCACACCGTCTTACCCTCCCCGAACATCCGATGGAGTAAACCGGAAGAAAACGAGGGCGACCAAGCGAACCCAACCACGGGACCGAAATTGTTGTTATCGGTGTCCACCTTGTTGGGCACGAGGAAGAGGGCAGGATCGAATCCCGCGAACGCGGGGAACTTAAATGCTCCGTTCGCCGGTTGGCCAAAGTTCTCGTAGCGTAGCCCCAACGTCAGGGTCAAACTCTGTCGAGCCTTCCACGTGTCTTGGAAGAAATAACTCTGGCGAAATAGATTCGGATAGTAAATCGGATCACCGAAGTTTCGGTTCGTGTTTCCACGCTGGCCACTGAAGTTGTCCACGAAGTTGGCGAACGCTGTCCGGCCCGGGCTCGTGAGAAAGCTGAAGGAACCCCGCTCGTTGAAGGGCGGATGCTGGCCCGCCAATTGGCGGAGGAATTCCACACCAAACCGGAACGTGTGGCTGCGAACGACCTTCGACATCGTATCCTGGTAGAGCCAATTGTTGGCAATCCGGTATTGAGGAATATTGGTGGCTATGCCGAAAGTAGAAACACCACCAATGGCAATATTCGGCAGCGTGGTGGCAAGTGCCTTATTCGCCGGCGTGAGCGGGAAGAAGAACCCGATTCGCCCATAAGAGAACCGAAACTCATTGGTCCAGGTGGGATTGATCACCATCGTGTGCGTCAACAGAAAATTCTGGTCACGGCCATTAAAGTCAGTAGTGAATCCAGGCCCGTTCACGCCGTTCGGCGTGTCGATCGAGTCATCGAACACGTATCTAAATGCTAGTTTGTGCTTTTCGCCGATGCTGTGATCGATACGAATGAGAAATTGAGAGTCGTTACTCACCTCACTAAACGGAATGCCGCGACGTCCGAATTCGATGTTTCCCCGGTCGACGTTGGTTACCGGATCAGGACCGAGCGCAATATTCGTGATGTTGGTAAGCCCGTCCAAACCTTCGAAGGCGGTCAGATACGTGTCCACGCGCGGATTCGAGCCCGCAGGGAAAAGCTGGCGCAATCGCGCTCGTCCTGCGGCCGTGGGTATGGTGAACGCCGTGGAATTGCCGGATGTGCGAAACCGATCCCACTGAACCCCGCCGAAGAAGAAGGTCTTGTTTTTTATGAGCGGGCCCCCAAACGTTCCTCCGAAGATGTTCTCCGTGAACACCGAAGGTTTTGTTAGGCCCGCGACCCGCTGTCCATTGGTCAGCGCGTTGAACGCCTGTGAAAGCAGTAGCTCGCTCGCGGTACCATGGTAGCCATTCGTGCCCGACTTGGTGATCACGTTGAATATTCCGCCACCCGCGCGGCCAAACTCGGCGCTGAACAGGCCCGTCTGCGCCGAGAATTCGGCGACGCCATCGGTGATGGTGACCGTGTGCGCTGGACCTCCTACCGAGATGTCATTGTTCTCGGTCCCATCCAGCAGATAGTTGTTACCTCGAGGTCTCTGTCCGTTAACCGCGAACTGGGTCGAAGAACCACCGTTTCCAAATGTGCTCGTACCAGTTGGCTGTGTGACGCCTGGGAGTAGTCGAGCCAGCGCGATGGGATTGAGCGCTCCCAGTGGAAGCAGGACCACTTCCTGCCGGTTGAAATTACCGCCGCGTACGGGTTCGCTCTTCTGCAGCATCTCTTCAGAGCTGGCGTTGACTTCGACCACGACTTCTCCCACGCCGACCTCTAGTCGAACATCGAAAGTGGCCACTCGATTGGCTTGGATGCCAATATCTTTGCTGATATACGGCTTAAATCCGGTCGCCGAGATCTTCAAGTCATATTGGCCGAGATCGACCGCGTCGAAACGATATAACCCTGACTCATTGGTAGTGCTAGTCCGCGTCTGATTCGTATCCTTGTTCATCAGTTCGACCGTGGCCCCTGGAATCACGGCTCCCTTCGGATCGGCAACCAGCCCCGTGACCGTGCCCCGGCTCGTCTGAGCAAATGAAGCTCCCGCGCAGACTGCGGCCAAGTACATGGCCGCCGCAGATAGAGCAAAATATTGCATCAATCGTCCCTTCATCTAATCCCTCCGAAAAAATTTTTCACCATCTTTTCACCGCCCCCCGCGGTGACATGACCGCCTCGATGATCCCTTGGCTATTCGCGATTTAGGAATGGCAATTCTCGTACCAAATATTGATTCCGCCGTTAAGCGACAAAGCATCAATTGATTAGAAAACCGCTGCGCAGTTGCTGCAATTACCGGCCTCCGGTTATTTGGAAGAATCTCCGAAAAAATGGAAACATTGCGAGTAATGGCAGGGAGCGGTCAGAACCAAAACGAAGGCTTGGGACGGAGGGGGGAAGTACTGCGAAAATGTTTTTCTGCTTGATAGGAACCGATCACCGTTGATCGCCGGACTTTGCCGGTTTCTCGCTGCCCGGCTCGTCCTTCGGCTTTTTGACTTTCATTTCGATGATGTGCATGTCCGCCCGTCGGACGACCAGCTCCACTGGATATCCTGGAAGCAGCTCTTCCAGTTTCAATTCCTTTTTGCCGAATTGTTTCTTGTCGCCCTTGATGTCGCACTTCGGGTCAATCGCTAGGCCGAGAAGCGTTCCTTTCGGTTTGGTTCGAATCTGCACTGCCCTTCTCTCGAGGTCGATCTGCAGCAGTTCGCCAGTTACGCTGGCGGTGAGTGACTCAAGCGCGGGGACCTCCGGACCACTGCGGGTGGGCGGAGTATTCCGGCTCCCTCCCATCGGTTCTTGAGCCCAACCCGTAGCACTCCACAAGAAAATGCCCAGTATCGCGATTTCGATGACACGTTTCATAACGGAATTATCCTAACCGCCTCCGGTCCTTGATCACAATGGCTTCTGTCGGGTGGGACGCCCTCCACACGTTTCGAGATGGTCTGCCTTTCATAGAAAAGGAGCGAGCCTGCGGGGCCCGCTCCTCTTTCTGCCGCGCTCCGAGTCGATCCACAATTACCAGTTGATGCCTATCTGTACAACCATGTTGCGCTGAGAGCCTGCGAAGGTTGAATTCAGCAGACCGAAGGTCGCGTCGGTAAAAGTGAAGTCCCGGCCTTGGAAATTGGCGTTGTTAAACACATTCTGCATGTTCAACTTGAATTCGACGTTCCCTTGCTCCTTGAAGTAAGTGCGCTTGATGACGCTGATATCGGTCTGGAAGAATCGGGGACCATTAAGCGCATTGCGCGGGAAGTTGCCCAGCGTGCCCGGCGGCGGCGCCGCGAAGATGCCGTCCTTGATCGTAGAAGTGGCCAGCCTGCCCGTCCGGGGATCAGTCGTTATGTTCAGCAGGTTCGGATTGATCCAGAAGACTCCCAATCCCGTACGGAAAATCCCAATGTTCCGCTTGAACTCATCGAAGCTCATTCCCACCAATTGCACCGGGTTTAAACCTGGATTTTGCTGATTGAACGTCGAGCGATTTGAAAAAATGGATCTCGGCTGGCCACTCTGCCAGTTGATGATGCTCCCGACGGACCAGCCTTCCAGAGCCTTTCGGATCGGAGCGAATCCTCCATTCAAGAAGCGGCGTCCCCGGCCGAATGGCAGTTCGTAAATAGTGTTCGCGATGAAGCGGTGGTTTTGGTCAAAACTAGCTCGGTGACGGTCGAGCCTCGAATCGCGTAGTGTTCTCGGCGATTCGAGGGTGCTCTGGCTCGCCAGCAGGTCTCCATCCGTGATTGCCTTGCTGAACGTGTAGTTGGCTTGGAAGTAGAGCCCCCGCGACATCCTCCGGCGCACTTCCAACTGGAACGAGTGGTAATTGGAGAACGATCCGTTTGTCAGGAGACGCGCAAAGGATGCATTCGGATTGACCAAGAAGAAATTAGGCGCAAGATTCGCGCGGTTAGCCTGGAACGTCGAGCTGTTGGCCAGAGAAAACGCCATCGCGCCGACATTGTTGTTCGTTAGATTGTTGATGAACGTCGAATTCGCGAAACCCGTTCCGGCTGGCAAGCCGGCAAAAAGCGTGGCCAAGGTCGGCAACGGAACGGTCCCCGGGGCGCCGGGTGCGAAGGTGGTTCCATTGTTAATCGCCAGATTCTTTTGGGCATTCAAGAACTCACGAAGGAACCCGTTTTCGAAGATGTTGACTTCGTTAAAATCGATTCCTCGATAGAGCTTGACTGCGTGATTGCCCACATACCGGGCCTCCACAACCATGTTGGTGGCGAACTCGCGCTCGATGCCGAATGACCACTGCTCGACGTAGGGGACGCGCAAGTTCGGATCGAATGTCCATAGGCCATTGTTGAAATTGGCAGCGAAGTTCTCCGCGTCACTGATCGGGATCTTGAAGCCCGGTACCCTGAGCGGTACACCGGCAGCCGTCAGCACCCCCGTCGGTGTATTGTTGGCCGCGGCCTGAATCAGGCCGGGGTTGGTCGTTCCCGTGCCGAGGGCGTTGGTTACGACGGTTCCCCCATCATGGAGGTATACGATCGAGAAGCCGGCTCGAATGGAACTCTTACCTTCTCGACCAAATAACCAATGCAACGGACCGTGCTCAAAACTGGGTGAATAGGCAAACCCGAGGAACGGCGCGAAGTTGTTATAGTCGTCGCCGTACAAGGCCTTCCCGGTTTTACCGTTCACAAAATCAAGGATCGTTGGCGCCGTTCCCTTCAATACACCTGGGTTGAACAAGTTGCCCGTGCCTGAAATGCCGAACAGTCCCGCGATACCGTTGGTGGGTTGAATGGCCAAGCCATTGATCTCTTGTGGCACTCCCAAAAATTCCCAGCGCACCCCGTAGTTGAGCGTGAAGTTGCGCCGCATCCGCCACTGATCTTCGAAGTATAGACTCAGGTCGCGCTGCTTGATGTCGCGCTCCCGAGTCGCACCCGGAACGAAGCCTGAAGTGGGGCTGACCACATTGAAGGTCTGAGTGGCCGAGGCAAGAAACCCGGTGATGTTGTTATAGACGTCCCGAGCGCGGTTCGCTATCCCTGTCCCCGTATTCCCAGCGGGCAAATTGGGAAATTGAGTGTTCAATATCCCATTCGCGTTTGCCGAATTCACGCCAAGGGTGATATTGGGATTGATCCCCGCGTCGTTGAAGTTGTATGCCGTGATCGATTGTACCTCGGCGCCCATTTTGAACGTGTGGGCCCCTCTGACGAGCGAGAAGTTATCCAGGAACTGATAGACCGTCGTATTGCGCCCCTGGGACAAAAAGGTGTTGTCGAAATTGGTCAGCTGCGCATCAGAAGTTCGAGAGAAGGTAATGAACGGCACGGTGGGCTGAGATTGACGCAGAAACCCAACTGGCGCCCGCTGATGGCCGAATCGAACTTCGTTGGTGGCGCTTGATCCAAACGTGGAGTGAATCGCCGCAGCGGTCAGCCAACGAGTCGATTCCTGATCGGCACTTACGCCGCCGGGGAATGGGGCCTCGTTACTGTTAAAGGTGTCCGGCGTGAGGAGGAAGTGCGCCCGATGAACAACGACCTCCAGTTTGTGTGAGCCGATTGGCGAGTTATCGACGAGTTTTTGGTCCCCCCGAATATCGATCTTGTCGTTGGGGTCTGTTCCGGTCACGTTGAATTGGGAGCCCGCCGTGTTAAACCCGTCACCGACCAGTGTGTTGTTAGGCAAAGGCATGGCGTTAATCTGCGCCAGCGTTATCGGATTTAGCGCCTTGGCCGTGCCCAGGCTCAGCAAGTTGACCGATTGGAGCTGGCCATTCGAACCGTTGTACCGAAAGATGCCTTGCCGCGCCTCCGGCGTAAGCACGGTCCGATTACGGGTAACCTGGAAATTCTCGCGGAAGCCCTCATAGGCCATAAACCAAAAGCTCTTGTCGCGTCCATCGTAGATTTTCGGCAGGTATACCGGCCCACCCAGCGTGAAACCGAAAAAGTGTTGCAGCTCTCGCTGCTTGGGTGTGCCATTCTGGTTGTTGAAGAAGGTGTTGGCATTCAGGGCGTCGCTGCGGAAAGCGTAGAAAGTACTACCGTGAATCTGGTTGCCGCCCGAGGGCGTGACGATACGAACCTGTGCCAGACCGCGACCGGCATCCGACCCTATCGTCCCGACGGTTACACTGAATTCGCTGGTAGAGTTTATCGACGGCGCGGTCAGCGCAAAGAACGAACTGGTCTTGACGAAGTTATCCATCGCGTTGATGCCGTCCTGGGTAACGTTGGTTCCAGTGCCCCTCAGGCCGCCCACAGAGGCGTTGCGCGTGTCAGTACCCGAGACCGCAAGCCCGGCCTGTAGTCTGGCCAAATCAACAGGATTTCTTCCCGGGAGTGGAAGGTCCTTAATCTGCTTGGTACTGATGACGTTGGTCAGCACCGGACTGAGCGTGTTGATGACTTCCTGCGCCTCGCCGACGACAGTGACCTCTTCCGCCACCGTTCCCACTTCCAATGCAACACTGACTTTCGCGGCAATCGAAACATCGATTACAACGTCCGGTACGTCAGCCTTCTTAAACCCGGGCGCCTGCACGACGACGCCGTAATGACCAGCGGCGAGCGAAGGCGTGACGAAATTCCCGAGATCGTTAGTAGTGGTCTGGAAGGCGAAGTTTGTGGCCGCATTCCTAACCGTCACCGTTGCGCCGCGCACCGGATCCCCTTTCGGATCCGTGACCGTACCAGAGAGGCTGCCCCTCGAGGTTTGTGATAGCGCATCGACCGTCGTAAATATCAAAACTGCTAGAATGACCAGAATCCGCTTGTTCATTATCTGTTGTCCCCTCCTAACCGACATTTAGGCCCTCCTGCGGGGCGATCCAACTGAATATTGGCAGAAAGGCCGAGACCCAAGACTATTAGAGTTCGTTTCTGCATCGAGTCGTCCTCCGGAACGTTCGAGCCCACTATGGGGCCTTTTACTCTGGCGGTATGAGTGTGTCTTCTTTGGGCAGAAGAAAACTACATACAACAAACTGCAACTCTTATACCAAATCCCCAGCTAGATGCCAAGTCACTGAATTCCAGCAGATTGAGGAGACTAGCGGAGGTTTGACCCGACCCTTGATTTTCAGGATTTTGGAAAAAAATACAAAAAAATGGAAAACCCACCCCAAATTTGGTAGGGCCGGTAGGACTTGTTCTCAGGATGGGAACTCGGCCCGCTGTGCCACATCGGCCGAAGAAGATGCAAGCATCCAAGTCCTTGAGACCGACAGTGTCGAGGGGCCCATTGGGATTGGCGCTGAACGGCCGCATCTGCGATCAAACGGGTGCGCATTGACGCTCAAGAACAGACTCGCTCCACATTGTGTTCACGTAGCGCACTTCAAGGACATGCTCTCGGAAAGGCTCGCGCTGCACACCGAACGACCCCTCCTCAGCGTACGGCGAGCGGAAGTCCTACTTCACGATCGTTAGGCGAAGGAGCGTCCCTGATGTCGAGTTTCCTAATACCTAGCAAGTATTTGAGGATGAATTAAATATCAGGCCACTTGTTTGAAGAGGCCTGCTGTCCTCTACATTAATTTGCAGAAAGAATGCACAAATTTGCATTAACTTCAGTACCTGGATTCCGTGAATCTGATAGCGATGCTGGACGCCGGAGGTCCGATTGGGTCTCAGACTGCTTGAGGGAGAGATCAGGGGCCGTGCGCCAGTCGCGCGAATGGTGCGCCCTTGGTGGCAGACGGTGCTCGGTGAGTAGATTCCCTAGTCTTTGGCCCGTGACAGATCAGCCGGAAGCCGCGATCGGCGGATCGCTCGCGGCCCCGACCCAGATCGAGGGGGCTGCCCGGTTCAGTGGAACTTCACCAATGGGTCTTCGACGCGGCCGACTAAAAGTTTATCCTGAGAACAAATTGTATCAGCCGGCCGCCGGGATCATTGGTGGTCGAAGTGTCCTGATAGGCATCGAAGACGCGGCCGAAAGTCTGAGCAGTGATATTGGTGCTGGCGGTCGCTGCCGCCGCATTCCCTCCCACGAGGAAATTTTGGTGATTGAAGGCGTTCAGGAACTCGGCACGGAATTCCATGTTCAGGCTTTCTCTGATCCGGGTTTTCTTCACCGCGCTCAGATCGTAGCGAGTGAAAGGCGGACCATGGAGGTAGATATACGAGCCAAGCTCACCCGGCGTTGACGCCGGCGCTATAAAATCAGGATTGGCCCTCCCGTCCGACCCAATCAGGTTCGGGGGGAGATAGAAGACGGCGCCCGTGCCGTCCGGCAACGTCACCTTCCTTATCTTGATCATGTCCTGGAGCTGCTGGCGCGTGAGCCCTCCGCGAAGCACGATTCCCGAATCCACACCGCTGTTCGCGTTTACCGTCTCACGTCCGCTCGTCAGCAAGAATGGGCGGCCGCTTTGCAACCGAGCAGTGCCATGAAACTCCCAACCTCCAATCACCGTGTTAAGCGGACCGAATCCCGTTGACCATCGTTTGCCTGGTCCGATCGGCAGCTCGTAAATCCAATTGACCTTGAAAGCGTGTGTAATATCGAACGGGGACAGTCCTTTGTTCACGCCGGGAAAACGGATCGATCGATAGCTCTGGAACAGGTCCGAGCTCACGGCGAACAGGCTGCTCAAGGACTTCGACCACGGGTAATTCGCGTTCGCCAACAATCCCTTGTGCATTCGCTGGGTGAAGTCGACCTGGAAGGCATGGTATGTCGAGTCGGCGCCGTTCTGAACCAGGAAGGCGCCGCCATCGGCTGCCTCGGGGTTGACCAGGAAGAAATTTGCCGGGAAGCCGGCAGCGATCAGATTCTGATACCTTATGCGATTGGTCGCCATCGCGTTCGCCAAAGCGCCGGCCTGGCCGGTATCGAGCCATCCGATGAATTGAGCGCTGCGGAAGTCACCGATGCGATTACCGATGGCCGCCTCCAAAATCGGCAGGGTCACCTGCCCCGGCAGATTCTGGTTCCGGAAGTTGACCCCGCGATTCATCTGGCGGCTGATGTCAAGATTCCTCTTCGCGTTGTTAAATTCTCGCAAGAATCCGTTCTCGAAGATGTTGACCTCATTCAGGTCAATCTGCCGCCACAGCTTGGTGCCGTGATTGCCTACGTAACGAAATTCGATCACGCCGTTGCGCCAAAGCTCCCGCTGAATTCCAAATGACCACTGTGACACGTAAGCCGTGCGTAAACTCGGATCGAAGGCATTGGGAGCAAAACCGGGACCGAACGTGAAGTCGCCTTGACGAAGAGGGAACGCGAATGCCGCCGGATCCGTAGTTGGTCGAGGAAATCCACGGCTGAAGGTAAGCGAGCCCGCCGCGAATTCCCTGTCGGCAGTAAGACTCGCACTCGCAAACGGCCCAGGATTCGCACCTAGCATCACCGAGATCGTATTCATGCCTTCGCGTATGTAAGTGATGGCGTAACCTCCTCGAAAAACGGTCTTGCCTTCTCTGCCGAAGAGGGTGCTAAGCACTCGGTTCTTGAAATTGGGACTCCATGCCAACCCAACGCTCGGCGCGAAATTGTTCAGATCGGGATCGTAGGGATCATCCTTGAGAGCGGTATAAATAGTGGGCTTGCCAGTCAGCACACCCGGCCTGAATAGATTTCCCCTCCCTGACAGGCCATAGATGCCGTCAATCCCGGTTTGGCTATAGATCTTATTGTCGTTCTGTAATAGTCCTTGGTACTCCCAGCGCAGCCCCAGATTAACCGTCAAACTGGGACGGACACGCCAGGAATCCTGTCCATAGAATCCAAATTCCTGCTGCGAGTTTCTCTCTACCAGCGGAATCCCCAGCTCGTACTTTCGCGTTCGTTCATTGATCGCGATTCCGCCTCGCAGGCTGGTTACGCGCCCGGCCAACAATCCATAGAGTGCGCGGGCAGTCGGCAGGTCATTGTCGGGATCGATCCCCGGAATATTGGCCGGATTAAAAAAGTCGAAAGCAGGATCTGTATTGAGCACCCCGAACGCGACGTCGGCCACTACATTGCCGCCAAACGTACCGAAGGACGAAATCCAGCTGTTAATGCGCGTGAGACTTCCCCCGAAGGTAAAGGAATGGGATCCCTTCAACCATGAAAGATTGTCCATGAAGGTCTTCACCGGCGTATTCCTGCGAGAACCAGGGACATTGTTGAAGGGCTCGCTCATCAGTCCGAAAAGTGGACGCAATCCAAGCGGGAAATCGGACGCGCCGACCTCGGCAGCAAAAGCCGAGGAACCCCCCTGCAGGCCGAAGCGGAACTCGTTGGTGAGCCGCGGTGACAGCGACGCGCGTAATGCAGTCGAGATCGAGAAGCGATTCGATTTTTGTCCGCCAGCGGTAACGAATCCCGGAAAAGACGGCTGGCGGTTATTGAGGGTATCAGGAAACGCATTGAAGTATTGATAATTGACTACTCCCTCCCAATGGAGCTTTTCCGTGATGTTCATGTCGATCCGGACCGTTGGGAAATCGCGCCGGTCCGACACGGGGCCATTGAAGGCCAACAAGTCCAGGTGTGGCTTTGGCGTCGATCTGTTTCCCGTTCGCC
>JACXTT010004287.1_pt1 | contig 21254 bp, 20 predicted proteins | sample 9270951 | NCBI WGS metagenome assembly JACXTT01 (sample SAMN15532306, study PRJNA645909) | rock metagenome | isolation source: weathered quartz diorite | place: Puerto Rico | collected 2017-06-21
CACCGCCGAAGCCGCCACCGCGCGGACGGTCGAAACCGCCGCCGCCGCCGCGCGGACGATCGAAGCCGCCCCCGCCGCCGCCGCTGCGCGCCGGGGCTTCACCGTGACCGGTGACCACCAGCTGGCCCGCCGACAGCTTGCCGGACCGACGGTCCTGCTCAAGCTCGAAGGAGACGATGTCGCCTTCGTTGAGGCCGCGAAGGCCTGCCTGTTCGACTGCTGAAATGTGGACGAAGACGTCGCTTCCGCCGTCGTCCGGTTGGATGAAGCCAAATCCCTTGGCCGTATTGAACCACTTGACCGTGCCGCTCGACATTCGCCTGACCTAACCAGAGAGTCTCGCGCCGCAGGAAACGGCGCCCGGCCACCGAGTTTGGCGGTCCGTGGCAGTTATGTAGCGGGCGAAATGCCGGTAGGCCAGCGGCACGGTGACAGAAGTCCGCAATCAGCCTATTTGAGCGGCCCTCCAATTCCCCTCCGCAAGGCGGCCGAGAACCCTCGTGAAAAGCATCTGCGTCTATTGCGGATCGTCGCCCGGCAACGATCCGAAGTTCCTCGAAGAGGCGGTTTCCGCCGGGACCCTGATCGCCAGACAGGGTCTCACCCTGGTCTACGGCGGCGGCAAGGTCGGCCTGATGGGCGCGGTCGCCGACGCCGCCCTGGCCGCCGGGGGCCAGGTGATCGGCATCATGCCGGCCGACCTGGTCAATCAGGAGATTGGCCATAAGGGCCTGACGGAATTGAAGATTGTCAATTCCATGCACGAGCGGAAGTGGGCCATGGCCGAACTGGCCGACGGCTTCCTGTGCCTGCCCGGCGGCCCCGGCACCTACGAGGAGATCTTCGAGCAATGGACCTGGGCCCTGCTCGGTTTCCACGCCAAGCCCTGCGGCTTCGTCAATGTCTCGGGCTACTACGACATCTTCCGCGAACTGACCCAGAAGGCGGCGGACTCCGGCTTCCTGGCCCAGCAATACGTCGACATGCTGGTCTACGGCCAATCGACCGCGGAGGTCATCGAAGCCTTCCGCGCCTACGTCCCGCCGCCCCCGAAATGGGGCGTGGCCCCGGTTGAGCAGCGCTACTAGCTAGGCTTTCGGCGAGCCGTGATGGCTCCAGGCCCCCCGAGGGGCGGTGATCAGCATCACGCTCATGTGGCCGTGTTCGTGCTCGATATAGTTGATCGCAACCGGCATCGGCGCGGGCGGGATCGGCGGCTGGGCGGCCCAGGCCGCGGCGGCGACGCACGCCACGCCTGACGCCACCAGGATCGGGCCGGTCAGGCCGCTGTGCTGGCGCGGGCCCTTCAGCAGGCGCACGCGGACCTCCAGCGGATGCTCCCCGCGCGCCGGCCAATAGCAGCCGAAGGGCAGGGGCGTAGCGGCCAGCTGGGTCTTCAGCAGGGTCTTGGCGTAGAGCGCCCGCGAGCGCGGATAGCGCCGGGTCACGGCCGCATCGCAGGCGAACTCCTGGTCCAGCCGCATGAAATGGGCGGCCAGGTGCACCAGCGGGTTGAACCAGGCGAGGCACTGGAAGGCGGCGGCCAGGGCGCCGGCCCGCGGGTCGCGGCGCGCCACGTGCTCGCGCTCGTGGGCGCGCACCAGCTCGCGCTCCTCGGCGGTGTAGCGGCCGTCGTCGGGCGGCATCAGGATACGCGGCGAGATCACGCCGACCACCGAGGGACCGGCGCGGCCGGCCCGGGCCTCGGCGATGAAGCGGGCCTGGGCGCGCCAGAGCAGTGCGCAGGCCGCCGCGATCCCCAGCACCCAGGCGGCAGTGATCCAGGCCGACGAGGCGCCGAACGCGGCGAGGTTGAGGCTCTTGTGCACCGCCCCGGGCGCGATGCGCGGCGGCAGCAGGGTCACCGCCGCGGCCAGGACCGGTGCGAACCACAGCTTGTAGGCCACCTCCGGGCCAAACGCCCGGCGGGCCGGAATCCGCAGGGCCAGCACCACCAGGATCGCCGCGCCGCCGGCCAGGTTGGCGCGGAACAGGGCGTTCAGGATCTCACTGGTCATCGGCGTCGAGCTCCGCGATGAGCCGCTTCAGGCGCGCGACCTCCGCAGGCGACAGCGCCCTGTGCTTGGCGTAGTGGGCCACCAGCGGGGCGATCTCGCCGCCGAACAGCCGGTCGAGCAGGCCCTGGCTCTCGCCGGTGACGTAGTCCTCGCGCGATACCACCGGGCGGTAGCGGACGCGGCCGCCCTCGCGCTCGGAGGCCAGCGCCTTCTTCTTCAAAAGTCGGTTGATCAGCGTCTTGACCGTCGCCTCGCCCCAGTTCTGGGCGGCGCCCACCTCGCCCACGATCTCATCGGCGCCTAGCGGACCTCGGGTCCACAGCGCCTCCATGACGTGGCTCTCGGCAGCGGAAATTCGGGTCATCTTACACCTGTACTCAGGTGGAGGTTACGCCTGTAGTTTGCGCTGTCAATCTGGAGTCCGCAAGACGGCAAAAGGGCCCCCGGCGCGAACCGGAGGCCCTGATGCGTTTGGCCATGACGCGATGGCCGGATTAGTCGTTGTAGCGGATCTGCGCCGACAGACGGTCGAGGCGCTGCCACAGCATGTCCACGTCGCGGTCGCCCAGGCGGCCGTCGCTCAGGCGATAGCGCTCGTCGCGGCGGATGTCGTTCAGCGTGTTCATGGCGTCGCGGGCCTCGCGGCGCGACAGGCTGCCGTCGTGGCGATCGTTGTCGATCCGCGCGTCGAGACGGGCGATCCGCGCATCGATGTCGCTCACGTTGCGGCGGGTCTCATAGGAGGCGTTGGCGCCATAGGTCCCGGCGCTGGCGACCCACACGCCGTTGCGGTCGTAGTAGCCGTGGGGCTCGCCATCGACCCAGACGCCGTTGCGGTCGTAGTAGCCGCTCGCCACCGCGCGATCGACGGAATTGGCGTGCCAGCGGCCGTCGTTGTCGTACCAGCCGTAGGCGTGGACGCAGTCGCGGTCGCCCTTGGCCAGCTGGTTGCCGACCACCGCGCCGCCGATGCCGCCAACGATGGCGCCGTCGCCCTTGTGGCCGTGGGCGCCGATCGCGCTGCCCAGCAGGGCCCCGACCACCGCGCCGCCGACCGTGCCGGCCGTGCGATTGGCGCTGCGTTGCTCGCAGGTTTGCTGAGCCATCGCCATCGAAGGGATCAGGGCGGCGACCGAGACGGCTGCGAGGATGAGGTGCTTACGCATAAATGTTCTCCTTCGTGGGACAGGCGGTCCCTCGGCTTGCCTAAATAACGTGCCTTCCACGGTGGAGTTCCCGCCCATGCAACAGGCCCCCCGGATTACCGGAGGGCCTGCGACAGGTCGATAGGCGCGCAGATCAGTTCTGGCGGTCGGCGCGGACCCGGTTGCTCAGATCGTCCAGCTTCGCCTGAATGTAGCTCTCGTTGCGGGCGCTGAGGCGGCCGTCGCGATGGCTCATGCTGGCTTCCTGGCTCTTGATGGCGCGCAGCTCGCGGATGTCGTTGTGGGCGTCGTGGCGGCTGATCGAGCCGTTGTCCATGCCCTCACGGATCCGCTGGTCGAGGAACGACAGGCGGGTCTGGATGTCGCGCGGCATGCCCTGGCCGTAGCGGGGCGTCTCATAGCTGGCCTGGCTGGAGTATGAGGAGGCGCTGGCCGCGGTGGCGACCCAGCGTCCGCGGGTGTCGTAGTAGCCCATCGCGGGGCCGGCCTGCCAGCGACCGGAGCCGTCGTAGTAGCCCGGCTGCGCGTCGGCGATCCAACGACCGGCGCTGTCGCGATGACCCGGCGCCTGGCCGCTCATCCACTGACCATTGCGGTCGTAGTAGCCGGTGGCGGGGCCGGCGATCCAGCGGCCGGACTCGTAGTGACCGCTCGAGGCCCCGGCGATCCAGCGTCCGTCGGTGTCATAGTAGCCGTCCGCCGAGACGGGGACCCAGCGGCCGTCGCGGTCCTGATAGCCGGCGGCGGTCGCCGGCGTCTCGTTGGCGACCCACCGGCCCTGGCCGTCATAGCGGCCGTTCGGCGCGCCATCGACCCACTGGCCTTCGCGGTTGTAGTAGCCGGCCGCCGCCTCGCGGCTGACCGCGTTGGCGTGCCATTGGCTGTTGCTGTCGTAGTAGCCGTAGGCGTGCTGGCAATCCTTGTCGCCCTTGGACAGCTGGTTGCCGACCACCGCGCCGCCGATGCCGCCAACGATGGCGCCGTCGCCCTTGTGGCCGTGGGCGCCGATCGCGCTGCCCAGCAGGGCGCCGACCACCGCGCCGCCGACCGTGCCGACCGCGCGGTTGGTGCTGCGTTGCTCGCAGGTTTCCTGCGCCATCGCGAAGGAGGGGATGAGAACCGCCGCGGCGATGCCGGCGACGAGAAGTTGCTTGCGCATAATGTTGAAGGCTCCTGGCGAGGACTCATGTCCCGGCCTCTGGAAGCGGAATGCAAAACCAGCAATTCCGTTCCACGGATATTTCGATATTTTCAAGGAATGGCCGATCAATATCTATAGCGCATAGTAAAGCATATCTAGATACATGAACAGATATTCAACTTGGAGCTTCGAACTTCTGCCTTTGCGGAGCGGACCGCCGCCGCCTAGTCTGCCGGCGACGAACTGGGAGAGGCGGGCATGGGCGCGACCGGATATCGGATGATGGGCGGCTGGGCCGCGCTGGCGGTCGCACTGACCACGGCGCTGGCGGCGTTCGGCGCCCCGGCGGCGACCGCCCCGGAATCGACGCCGCACGACTACGTCATCAAGGACTTCCGCTTCCACACGGGCGAGACCCTGCCGGAGCTGAAGATCCACTACTACACGCTGGGGACGCCGCATCGCGACGGCACGGGCCAGATCGACAACGCCGTCCTGCTGCTCCACGGCACCGGCGGCACGGGCCACCAGTTCGCCGCGCCGCAGTTCGCCGACGTCCTGCTGGTCCCGGGCGGCCTGCTCGACCCGGCCACCCACTTCATCATCATGCCCGACGGCATCGGCCACGGCGGCTCGTCCAAGCCCTCCGACGGCCTGCGCATGAAGTTCCCCAAGTACGACTACGCCGACATGGTCGCCGCCCAGCATGAGCTGACGGCGAAGGGCCTGGGCGTGGCGCAGCTGCGCCTGATCCTCGGCACGTCCATGGGCTGCATGCACATCTTCGTCTGGGCCGAGGCCTACCCGCAGGGCGCCAGGGCGCTGATGCCGCTGGCCTGCCTGCCGGTGCAGCTCGCCGGCCGCAACCGCCTGTGGCGGGCCATGTCCATCGACGCCATCAAGGCCGACCCCGCCTGGCAGGGCGGCGACTACACGGCGCAGCCGAAGATGGGCCTGCTGGCCGCCGAGGACCTGCTGGTCCTGGTGGGCGGCGCGCCGATGAACATGCAGAAGACCTATCCCACCCGCGAGGCCGCCGACGCCTACGCCGCCCAGCGCCCGTTCGCCGGCGTGGCCACGGCCGAGGCCAACGACATGCTCTTCTACCTCGACGCCTCGCGGACCTATGACCCCTCGCCGGGCCTGGAGAAGATCACCGCGCCGATGACCTGGGTGAACTCCACCGACGACTTCATCAACCCGCCGGAACTGGGCATCGCCGAGCGCGAGGCCAGGCGCCTGAAGACCGCCAAGTTCGTGATGATCCAGGCCACGCCCGACACCCACGGCCACGGCACCCACACCTGGGCGGTGTTCTGGAAGGACGAGCTGGCGGCGCTGCTGAAGCGGTCGCAGTAGCTCTCCTCTCCCCCAAAGAGAGGGAGAGGCCGGGAGAGGGCGGCGAAAGTCGTTCGGTCCGCGCCGCCCTCTCCTCAATCCTCTCCCTCTCCGCTGGCGGGGGGAGAGGAGGGCGCCTAGTACTTCACCCGCAGGGTCGCGCCGTAGAACCGCGGCGCGCCGGGGAAGTAGTCGTAGTTGTTCTCCGCCGGGTTCAGGGCCGGCGGGTTGGAGAAGGTCTGCAGCACGCCGTTGAAGGCCGTCTGCTTGTAGAACTGGTTGAACAGGTTGCTCCCCCAGATCGTCAGCGACAGGCGGTCGTCGTGGCTGGCGATCCCCAGGCTGGCGTTCACCAGGGAATAGCCGCGCTGCATCTTCACCGGATCCTCGTCGGACCCGACCTGGTAGCTGGAGGTGTACTTGGCGTCGACGCTCGCCAGACCGTCCCAGCCGTCGATGATCTGATGCCGGTAGGACCCGCCGGCCACCGCCGACCAGAGCGGCGCATAGGACAGCCGGCTGCCCGGCAGGTTGAACAGGTTCGACCCCGGCGCCTGCAGGACGTTCCGGTTGTTCGCGGTGTCCGGATAGTAGCTGTAGGCGTAGGTCACGCCGGCGTTCAGCGTCAGGTCCGGCGTGGCCGCCCAGTAGCCTTCCAGCTCCACGCCCTTGGTCACCGCGTTGGGGATCGTGAACTCCACGAACTGGGTGCCGGTGAAGGCGTTCAGCTGGTGGTTCCGGTAGGCCTGGTAGAACACCGCGGCGTTGATCGAGAGTCTGCGGTCGAGCCACTGGGTCTTGGCCCCGGCTTCCCAGGCGTTGACCCATTCGGCGGGGAAGCTGGTGTCGGTGGCCGGCGCCAGCGAGGTGTTGGGCGCCCCGCCCGCGAACGGCAGGGTCACCTCGGCCAGGTTGAAGCCGCCGACCAGATTGCCCTTCGAATAGGAGGCGTAGACCATCTTCTCGTCGTTGAACTTGTATTGCGCCTTGATCGTGCCGGTCAGCGCCCGCTCATCCAGCTTCTGGCTGTTGGCCAGGTCCTTGAACGCCGGGTCCACCAGGCAGGCCGTGCCGAACACCGCCTTGGAGAAGTTGATGTAGGCCGAGAACGGCACCGGCGTCGGGCTGCCGGTCACCGCCTGCAGCAGGCCCGCGCAGAGGCCGGCCGTGTCGTTGTTGGTGAACAGCGAGTTCAGGTCCTTGTGCTCCCAGGTGTAGCGCAGGCCCCCGATGATCGAGAACTGGTCCGAGAGCTTGAGTTCGTCCTGGGTGTAGATGGCGTAGGAGTGTTCGCGCTGGTGATAGGTGTCGATGGCGCCCTGGCCCGCGGGATAGCCGCCGGCCGGCAAGGCGCCGGCGCTCAGCACGGCGAGATAGGGGCCCAGCGCCGGGCCGTTCTCCACGAAGTTGCCGGTGTCGAGCTTTTCGTTCGAATAGAAGAAGCCGAACTGCCAATCGACCGCCTTGGTCTGGCCGGCGTACTGGAACTCCTGGCTGAACTGGCGGAAGCGCGTGAAGTTCTTGTCCGGCGTCGTGAACAGGATGTCGGCCAGGGTGCCGTCGGTGTCGCCGCCGACCATTTCCTTGTTGTCGCGCCAGGCGGTGATCGAGGTCAGCACCGGGCCGCCCGTCCCGTCGGGCTTCCAGTGCGCCGTCGCCGAGATGCCCTTGTCCTCGATGTGGTCGATGTTCGAGCGGTTGAGGAAGGCGGTCTTGTTCTGCGGATCCACCGGATTGGGAATGGTGCCCGGGAAGACCAGGTTCTGCACCGTCGCCGGTGAGCCGTTGAGGTAGTCGATGGCCACGCAGCAGTGGTCGTAGCGACGCGAGTAGTCGGCGATGAAATTGACGTCGAAGTTCTCGTTCGGCTGGATCAGCAGCTGGTCGCGGGTGGTGAAGACGTTCTCGTCGTTCTGGTCAGGAACGTCGGTCCCGGCGTTCTTCCTCACCGAGATGAAGCCGTCGCGCTGGCGGTCGGCGACGTAGAGCCGGATCGCCACCTTGTCGCCCAGCACCGGCCCGGTCACCGAGACCGAACCGCCGTAGCCGCCATAGTTCTGCACGCTGAGCTCGCCTTGCGCGCCGAAGGTGAAGCTGGGCCGCTTGGTGGTGATCTGGATCACGCCGGCGATGGTGTTCTTGCCGAACAGCGTGCCCTGCGGCCCTTTCAGGATTTCCACGTCGGAGAGCTCGCCCAGGTCGTTGAACGAGACGCCGTTGCGCGGGCGGTACACGCCGTCGATGTAGAGCCCCACGGCGTCTTCCAGGCCGGGGTTGTCGGCCACGTTGCCGACGCCGCGGATGCGCGCGATCGTCGTGCCTTCGGTGCCGTTGGTGGTCGAGGTCAGGCCCGGCGTGAGTGTCACCAGATCGGCCACCGACTGGACGTTGTTGGCCGTCAGCTTCTTGTCGGTGAGCACGGTGACGACCACCGGCACGTCCTGCAGACGCTGCTCGCGCTTCTGGGCGGTCACCACCAGTTCGGAGACGGCGGCGGAAGCGGCCGCGGCGTTCGTCGGCGGGGTCTGGGCCTGTGCGGCGGCCTGACCGGCGGCGAAGGTGAGGACGAGCGCCGAGGCGCAGCCGAAAGCAGAGGTCTTGGACAGCATGAGATTTAGCGCTCCCTTGACCGCCAGGCCCGCTCTTGTGGCGGACGGTGGCGGCATGACAGCGGTCGGACCGGGGCCCCCGTACGCACCAAGGGAATCCGGCCCCCGCCAGACCTCTACCGCAACGCTTGATTGTGGCGGCCGTCTGTCGGAACGAATACCGGCTTGAAATCTAACGATGTTCGGTGGTTAGGCGCGGCAGAGAAGCCACAACTGCAGGGACTAGCGCACGAAGCTCGCGCCGTTGATGTCGAGCACGGCGCCGGTCATCGAGGGCGGCGCCTCCAAGGCCAGATAGGCCACCGCGCTGGCGACCTCGGCCGGTTCGGCGACGCGGCCGAGCGGGATGTCGGCCAGCAGCTTCTCGCCGCCGCGGCTCGACAGATAGTCCTCGGCCATGCCGGTCATGGTGAAGCCCGGGCAGACGGCGAAGGCCAGGATCTGCTCGGCCGCATAGCCCCGCGCGATCGACTTGGTCATGCCGATCATGCCGGCCTTCGACGCCGCATAGTGCCAGTGAGCCGGCGAGTCGCCGCGATAGGCCGCGCGACTGGCGACATTGACGATCCGGCCCCCCGCTTTCCGCTCGCGCCAATGCAGGATGGCGCGCCGGCAAAGGTCCGCGCTGGCCTGCAGGTTGATCTGCATCGTCCGCGTCCAGGCCGCCTGCCACTCGGCCTCCGGCGCATCGACCGCGACGGCCTCGAACACCCCGGCGTTGTTGACCAGCACGTCGATCCGTCCGTCCAGCGCGGCCAGGGCCTGGTCCCACAGCCGGTCGGCCGCGCCGGGCTCGGCGAGGTCCGCGCCGATGACCTGGGCGGCGTCGGCCCGCCCGTGGCCGATCACCCGCGCGCCGCGGCCGCTCAGGGTCTCGGCGATCGCCGCGCCGATGCCGCGGGTGGAGCCGGTGACCAGGATGTTCAGGGGGTCGTTCGGGGGACTGGAAATGCTCGCCTCACAAGAGAGTCTACGACTTTAGTCCTAGGCCCTTTAGGCCAATAGCGAAGCCCCGGACCGCCTGCCACACTCTTAGCGGGAATTCCTCCCTGGGTGGGTGCTGACATGAACCTGAAGCTGCTCTTCACGGCCGCCGCTGCGGCGCTCGCGCTCTCCGCCCAGGCCCAGGCCACCACGGTCTACAATTTCTGGTTCACCAACGATCCGGCGGAGGGCAACGTCGCCGGCACGGTCTACGGCAAGATCTATGGCCTGGGCGACAACGGCGCGTTCAACGCCACGGACGTGGTCGTGCTGAAGAACCCCGGCGTACCCGGCCTGCCGTCCACGCCGTTCAGCGTTCAGGACTACGCCAGCGACCTCGGCCTCTTCATCACCCAGAACTTCTTCGTCGTGAACAACAGCCACGTCGACTACGCCATCTACCAGATCTTCGGCGGCTACTTCGACATGAACGTCCCGTGCTGCGGCGTGAACTTCAACTCTCTGGTCAGCCCAGACGCGCAGTTCCGCGTGCAGAACGTCAATGGCCTTCGCAACAACGGCGTCCGCTTCGACGCCGCGCCTGAGCCGGCGACCTGGGCCCTGATGATCGGCGGCTTCGGCCTGGCCGGCATGGGCCTGCGGAAGCGCCGCATCCTCACCCCCCAGGCCTGATCGACCCCTCAGGCCCAACGCAACGCCGCCGACCGCGAGGCCGGCGGCGTTGTCGCGTCTAGCCCTGCTCGGCCAGGATCTTCACCAGGTCGGTGAGGTAGTCGCGGCCGACGTAGACCGACTTCACCGCCATGTGCTCGTTGAGCCCGTGCGCGCCTGACCCCTCCGGCCCGGACCAGAAGCCCGGCACGCCATAGGTCGGGATGCCGATCGGGGTGATGTAGATCGCGTCGCTGGCGCCGGTGGACATGGTAGGGATCACCGGCACGCCGGGGAAGTACTTGGCGGTGACCTTCTCGATCGGACCCAGGATCTTCGGGTCGAGCGGTGAGGGGGTCGGCTTGCCGCGGATCGGCTGCAGCGGGGTGAGCTTCACGCCGGGGTCGTTGATCGCGGCCTCCAGCGCGGCCTTGGTTTCCTCCATCGAGCGGCCCGGGAACATCCGGCAGTTGATGTTGGCGCCGGCGCGCTGCGGCAGGGCGTTCTCCGCGTGGCCGCCGTCCAGCAAGGTCGCCACGCAGGTGGTGCGCAGCATGGAGTGGAAGCCGCGGTCCTTGTTCAGTTCGGCCTCGGCGGCCTTGTCGTTGGGGTTCTTGGCGAGCGCGACCATGGCCAGGCCCTGGGCGTCCGTGCGCCCGGCGCCGCCGCGCTCGAAGAACGCGCGCGTGGTGTCGTTCATCTGCATCGGGAACTCGTAGTCGCGCACCTTCAGCAGCGCCTGGGCGAGCTGGTAGATGGCGTTGTCGCGGATCGGCACGGAGGAGTGGCCGCCGGCGTTGGTGGTCTCCATGCGGAACTGCTGGACCACCTTCTCGCCGACCTGCAGGCCCTGGGTCTGCAGCTTGCCGTCCTTGTCGGCGCGCCCGCCGCCGCCCTCGTTGAGCGCGAACTCCGCGGCGATCAGGTCCGGCTTGTTCTTGGCCAGCCAGGCCGCGCCGTTGAATGCGTTGACCGTCTCCTCGCCGCAGGTGAGCGCCAGCTTGATGGTTCGCTTGGGCTGATACTTGGTCTCCTTGAACCGCATCAGCATGTCGACCCAGGTGGCGTCGATCACCTTCATGTCCGAGGTGCCGCGGCCGTAGAAGTAGCCGTTCTCCTCGATCAGCACGAAGGGGTCCCGCGTCCAGTCGGCGCGCTTGGCCTCCACCACGTCCAGGTGGCCCAGCAGCAGCATCGGCTTGGCCGTCTTGCTCGACCCCTGCAGGATCGCCACCACCCCGCCGTCCTTCGGGTGCTCCGCCACGGAGAAGTAGGTCAGGTCGCTGTCCTTGAAACCGGCCGACTTCAACCGCGCGCCCATCTTCGCCGCCGCCTCGGTGCAGCTCCCCACCGACAGCGAGGTGTTGGTCTCGATCAGCTCCTTGTAGATGTCCCGGAACCGGGCCTGGTCGGGCCGGTCCTGCGCCGCCGCGCCCCCGGCGAGTCCCACGGCGAAGGCCAGGCCCAGAAGGCCGCCCAAAGAGCTGCTGCGCATGATTGTCAGTCCCCAGAGAGTCGAGCGTTGGACCGAGCAATGGCCCGCCGCGCGGGCGACGTAAAGGCGTCAGCCTTCGGTGCGCCGCATCAGGGGATGATCTTCGGGCGCGGCGCCGGTCGCCGCCGCCTCGCGCCAGTCGCGGGCCATCTGCATCCACTCCAGCATCAGCTCGAGTTCATGCATCGCCTTCTCGGCCCGGCGTTCGCACTCCTCGGCCTTGGCGGCGCAAAACTTCGTCCAGTTCATCGGCGTGTTCTGCCAAGGCCGCGCCGCGCGGTCAGCTCTGCCGATCCGCGCAGCGGCAATGGGTCTCATTCGCCGGGCGGGACCTCGTTGCGCGAAAGGCTTGGCCGCCCCTACGGCAGGGGCGTACGACTGTCGGCGACAACCAGACCCTGTTGGGAGAAGACCTATGCCCGAAGCCCTCATCATCGACGCCGCCCGCACGCCCCGCGGCATCGGCAAGGTCGGCAAGGGGGCGCTCGCCGAGCACCACCCGCAGCACCTGGGCGCCACCGTCCTGAAGGCGCTCGCAGAGCGCAACAACCTGAACACCGCCGAGATCGACGACATCATCTGGGGCACCTCGTCCCAGCGCGGCAAGCAGGGCGGGGACCTGGGCCGCATGGCGGCCCTCGACGCCGGCTTCGACGTGCGCGCCTCGGGCGTGACGCTCGACCGCTACTGCGGCTCGGGCATCACCGCCGTGAACCTGGCCGCGGCCCAGATCATGGCCGGCATGGAAGACCTGGTGATCGGCGGCGGCACCGAGATGATGAGCTACACCGCCTCGTCCGCCCCGCCGCGCGACCCGAACGCCGGCCCGATGCTGATGGACTCGGGCAACCTCAGCCTCCGCGCCAAGCACCCGCAGAGCCACCAGGGCGTCTGCGCCGACGCCATCGCCACGCTCGAAGGCATCTCGCGCGAAGCGTTGGATGAACTGGCCCTGGTCAGCCAGCAGCGCGCTGATGCGGCCATCAAGGGCGGCCACTTCGACAAGTCCCTGGTGCCGGTCTACCGCGAGGACGGCTCGGTCGCCCTCGACCGCGAGGAGTTCCCGCGTCCGGGCACCACCATGGAAGGCCTCTCGGCGCTGAAGCCCTCGTTCGAGGCCATGGCCAACGTGCCGCTGGACGACAAGGGCACCACCTTCGCGGGCCTGATCAACCAGGTCTATCCGGACCTGAAGATCCAGCACTTCCACCACGCCGGGAATTCCTCGGGCGTGGTCGACGGCGCGGCCGCCGTCCTGATGGCCTCGCCGGAATACGCCAAGAAGCACGGCCTGAAGCCGCGCGCCCGGATCGTCGCCATGGCCAACATGGGGGACAGCCCGACGCTGATGCTCAACGCCCCGGTGCCGGCGGCCCGCAAGGTCCTGGCCAAGGCCGGCCTCACCGTCGACGACATCGACCTGTTCGAGATCAACGAGGCCTTCTCGGTGGTCGCCGAGAAGTTCATCCGCGACCTCAAGCTCGACCGCGACAAGGTCAATGTGAACGGCGGGGCCATGGCGCTCGGCCACCCGATCGGCGCCACCGGCTCGATCCTGATCGGCACCATCCTGGATGAGCTCGAGCGCCGCGACCTGAAGCGCGGCCTGGTCACCATGTGCGCCGCCGGCGGCATGGCGCCGGCGATCATCATCGAGCGCATCTAGGCGGGGCGGGGGCCTCTTGGCGCTCCTGACCTATCTGGCGATCAACGCGGCGGCCCTGGTCGCCGCGTTCCTCGTCCTCTGGGCGATCTGCTCGCGGATGCGCGATGTCACCGTGGTCGACGCCTTCTGGGCGCTGGGCATGGTGTTCATGGCGCTCGTCAGCCTGGCTCAGGCCGACGCGCCGACGCCCAGGCGCTTGCTGCTCACCGGCCTTTGCGCGCTCTGGGGCTTAAGGCTCGGCGGCTACCTCTTCTGGCGCTGGCGCAGCCATGGGCCGGACCGGCGCTACATCACCATGTTCGCCCGCGCCGAGCAGCAGAAGGGCTGGGGCTACGCCGAGGCCGCCATGCGCCTGGTGTTCGCCACACAGGTGCCGCTGCTGTTCGTCGTCTGCCTCCCGGTCCAGCTCGGCCAGTTCGCCGCCGGGCCGCCGACGCTGGGTCCCCTGGCCTGGGTCGGGGCGGCGCTCGCCCTGATCGGCGTCTTCTTCGAGACGGTCGGCGACGCCCAGCTCACGCGGCACCGCAAGGACCCGACCATGGCCGGCAAGGTGCTGAACACGGGCCTCTGGCGCTACACCCGCCATCCCAACTACTTCGGCGACGCCTGCGTCTGGTGGGGCCTCTTCCTGATCGCGGCGGAGACGCCCATCGGCCTCTGGGCGCTGCCGGGCCCGATCCTGCTCACCTGGACGCTGATGAAGTGGTCCGGCGTCCCCACCGTCGAACGGCGCCTGCAGAAGACCCGGCCGGACTACGCCCAGTACATCGCCACCACCTCCGGCTTCGTCCCCTGGCCGCCCAAGCGCGCCTGAGCTAGCCTCGGTCCATGAAGATCGAGCGCCTTCCCCCGCTGGCGACGACCCTTGCGCCCAGCAACCACCCCTACCTCAACGGCGCCTGGACGCCGCTCACCGAGGAGGTCACCGCCACCGATCTGGAGGTGCTCGAGGGCGCGATCCCGCCCGAGCTCGACGGCGTCTACATCCGCAACACCGAGAACCAGATCCACCAGCCGCTCGGCCGCTTCCATCCCTTCGACGGCGACGGGATGCTGCATCAGATCTCCTTCAGCGGCGGCCGGGCCGACTACCGCAACCGCTTCGTCCGCACCCGCGGCCTGGTGGCCGAGCAGGAGGCGGGCCAGTCCCTCTGGGGTGGCCTGATGGACCCGCCCGGCACATCGCTGCGCCCCGGCTTCGGCGCGCACGGGGCCTTAAAGGATACCGCCTCCACCGACGTCGTGATCCATGCCGGCAAGGCGGTCGCCACCTTCTACCAGTGCGGCGAGGCCTACGCCCTCGACCCTGAGACCCTGGAGCCGCTGGGCGTCTCGCCCTGGGCCCCGCTGGACGGCGTCAGCGCCCACACCAAGGTCGACGAGGCCACCGGCGAGCTGATGTTCTTCAACTATTCGAAGTCCGCGCCGCACATGCACTACGGCGTCGTCGACAAGGACGGAAAGACCACCACCTACATCCCCGTGCCGCTGCCGGGCCCGCGCCTGCCGCACGACATGGCGTTCAGCGCCCGCTACTCGATCCTCAACGACCTGCCGCTGTTCTGGGACCAGACCTTGCTGGAGCGCGGCGTCCACGCCGCGCGCCTGCACGAAGGCATCCCGTCGCGCTTCGCCGTCATTCCCCGCCATGGGACGACCGCCGACATCCGCTGGTTCGAGGCCGCCCCCTGCTACGTCCTGCATTGGCTGAACGCCTACGAGGACGGCGACGAGCTGATCCTCGACGGCTACTTCCAGGACGAGCCGATGCCGCAGCCCTTGGCCGACGCGCCCAAGGGCTACAGCCACATGATGGCCTATCTGGATGAGCACAGCTTCAAGTCGAAACTGCATCGCTGGCGCTTCAATCTGGCCGACGGCACGACGCGGGAGGAACGCCTCGACGACCGCATCCTGGAGTTCGGCACCTTCAACCAGCGCTACGCCGGCAAGCCCTATCGCTACGTCTATTCCACGACGACCAAGCCCGGCTGGTTCCTGTTCAACGGCTTCGTCAAACACGACCTGGTGGAGGGCACGTCGCAGGAGCTGCGCCTGCCCGAAGGCTGCTACGCCTCCGAGGCCCCGTTCTGCCCGCGCCCCGGCGCGACCGAAGAGGACGACGGCTGGCTGGTCACCTTCACCACCGACGAGACCACGGGCCGCTCGCAATGCCTGCTGATCGACGCCCGGCGTCTGGACATCGTCTGCCGCATCGCCCTGCCGCACAAGCTGTGCAGCGGCACCCACGCGGTTTGGGCCGACCGCCGGTTCATCCGCGACGGGGTGCTGGCCTAGCCGCCGCTCTTCGCCGCCTCGGCCCGCATCATCCCGAACAGCAGCATCCAGGCGGTCAGCGCCGTCCTGACCAGCTTGATCACGCAGGACACCGCGACCGCGTAGATCGCCCAGTCCTGTCCGCCCAGGATCGCGGCCCCGCCGCCCATGCCCAGCAGATAGGCGAAGATCACCGTCACGATCACCGCGGTCGGAAAGCCGCCGCGCTCGCTGATGGTCACCCGCTGGCGCAGGTAGCGGGCGGTGATCTGCAGGGGCAGCCGCACGCCGTAGAGGTTGATCGCGATCAGCTCCAGGCCGAGCCACAGGGGCGGCTGCGGCGCCAGCACGCAGACCGCCTCCACCAGCACGGTCAGCAGGTGATAGGTGTTGTTGCGCCCGCCCTCGATCGTCAGGCGGGTGTTGGCGTCGTCGCGGCTGGCGATCCGGTCCAGGTGCAGCGACATGACGATGAACAGCAGGCCCACCAGCGACCCGGCCGAGGCCCCGATCATCACGAACACGTCGTGCCAGGCGTCCAGATGCAGCGTCGCGGCCATCCGATCCCCCTTGCTGTCCCCGCTCTAGAACACCCCCGGATAGGCCCCGCCGTCCATCAGGATGTTCTGCCCGGTGATGAAGCCCGCGTGCTCGCTGGCCAGGAAGGCGCAGGCCGCGCCGAACTCCGGCGGCCGGCCGATGCGGCGCGCGGGGTTGGCGGCCGAGACCTGGGCCTTGGCCTCGTCCAGCGAGACGCCCTGGCGCTTGGCGATCCCCGCGAAGTAGCCGGCCAGCCGGTCGGTGTCGAACTGGCCGGGTAGCAGGTTGTTGATCGTCACCCCGTCGGCGGCGGCCTCCCGCGCCAGGCTGGCCACCGCGCCCGTCAGGCCGGACCGCGCGCCCGTCGACAGGCCCAGCATCGGCAAGGGCGCCTTCACCGCCGCGGATGTGATGTTGACGATCCGGCCCCAGCCGCGCGCCCGCATGGCCGGGATCGTGGCGCGGATCAGCTGCAGCGGCGCGACCATGTTGGCCTGCACCGCGGCGTGCCACTCGGCCTCGCCCCAGTCCTCGAAATTGCCCGGCGCGGGGCCGGCGGCGTTGGTGATCAGGATGTCCGGGTCGGGGCAGGCGGCCAGCAGGGCCGTGCGCCCCGCCTCCGTCGTCACGTCGCCGGCTGCCGAGGCCACCGGCCGCCCGATCTTCGCCGCCAGCGCCGCCGCCGCGGCGTCCAGCACGTCCGCCGACCGCGCGTTCAGCACCACCTCCACGCCCGCCTCGGCCAGCGCCGTGGCGCAGGCCAGGCCCAGCCCCTTGCTCGACCCGCAGACGATGGCGCGCCGTCCCGCGATCCCCAAATCCATCAGACGAACCTCAGCTCGCACGGGGGCAGGGCGCCCAGGGTCCAGACCCAGGTCTCGCCCGCCGCCACGAACCGGGTCGGCACGATGGAGCCGGTGGTCACCCAGTCGCCGGGCTTCAAGGCCCCGCCGCGCGCCCGCAGGTGCTCGCCCAGCCAGCGCACGGCGTTCATGGGATCGCCCAGCACCTCGTCGCTGACCCCGTCGCCGGCCGGTTCGCCATCGCGGGTCAGCACGCCGCTCAAGCCCGTCAGGCTCGCTGGCGGCGCCACCGCCGGCCCCAGCACCAGCCCGGCGTTCCAGCTGTTGTCGGCGACGATCAGGGCGGCCGACAGCTTGCCGTAGTCGGCGCCGTTGTCCTCCACCAGCTCGAAGGCCGCGCAGACCTGGTCGATGCCGACCCCGTCCGGCCCGATCCGCACCGCCAGTTCGCTCTCCAGGCCCACGTGCGCATGGTCCGCCACCCGCACCTCGCCCGGCGACGCCATCACCCGCCGCGCCAACACCACCCCGGCGATTGGCTCGTCGACGCCGCACATCTGCTGCATCCGCTTGGTGGTCAGCCCGACCTTGTAGCCGGCGTGCTCGCCGCCCAGCCCGGCCACCAGGGCGTCCTGCACCGCATAGGCCAGGGCCACGTCCTGCGCCTCGCCGTCCGGGAAGATCGAGGTGAACCTCTCGCGCGCCGCGTGCCGCCGCAGCAGCTCCGCCGCCAGTTCGTCGGCGCGGGCCACTACTTCCCGCCCGCTTCCGCGTAGAGCCCGTCCAGCCTGGCGCCCGTCCAGGCATTGGGATTGAAGGTCCAAAGGTCGTCGGTCTTGATCGCCGCCACCAGCGTATCCTTGGTCGCGCCGGCCTTCACCGCCGCCTTGGCGCGATCGAGGAAGGTCGCCCACTTGTCGCGGAACGCCTTCATGTCGGCCTTGGTCAGCGGATTGTCGCCGTGGCCGGGGATCGCCAGGTCCCAGTCGAGCTTCAGGGTCTGGTCCAGCGAGCTCAGCCAGCCGCCGATCGACCCGCCGCCGCCGTAGTCGCAGTTGGGCGTCACCGCCACCAGCTCATCGCCCATGGCCACCACCTTCAGGTCGGGGAAATAGACCACCGTGTCGCCGTTGGTGTGGGCGTTGGCGAAGTGGTTCAGCTTCACCGTCTTGCCGCCCAGCTTGATCTCGTAGCTGGTGTCGTAGGTGACGTCGGGCGCGGCCGGCGCCTGCAGCGTCGGGTTGTTGGCCGGCGGCTTGAACTTGGCCAGCTCGATGGGGATGTTCTTCTGCCCGACCACCTTCACGCCCGCGGCCTCGAAGCGGCCGTTGTTGCCGGTGTGGTCGGCATGCATGTGGGTGTTGACGACGAACTTGATCGGGGCCGGGCTGATCGTCTTCACGTCGGCCGTGAGCTCGTCATAGATCGGCTGGCCCGGGTTCTTCGTGTCCACCAGCACCAGGCCCGCGTCGGTCACCCGCACGGTGGTGTTGCCGCCCGCGCCCACGATCATGAACAGCCCGGGCTTCACGGTCTTGACCACCAGCGGCGGGCGAGGGGCGGTCGCGGCCGGCGGCGCGCCGGGCGCCTGGGCGAAGGCGGCGCTCGCCAGGACCAGCGCCAGGCTGGTCCCCAGAACGATGGCGGTGGGTCTCATGGTTCAGCTCCCCGGATTTGACCGGCGGCACGCTCTTACTCTCACGCGGGCCTGTCTAGTGTGATTGGGGCCAGCGCGATTGGCCCTTGCGCTTGGCGCCGCGACCGCCGATCTGCTCACCGGGTTGGGGCACGACTGATCGGGAACCTCATGAAGCTCTATTTCTCCCAGACCTCGCCCTATGCCCGGAAGGTCCGCCTGGCCGCCGCCCACTTGGGCCTCGCCGACGCCATCGCCCTGGTCCCGGCCACCACCACGCCCATCGCCGAGGACGCCGCCCTGGCCGCCGCCAATCCGCTGGGCAAGCTGCCCGCCCTGGTGCTGGACGACGGGACGGCGCTGTTCGACAGCCGGGTGATCGTCGAATACCTCGACGCCAAGGCGGGCGGCGGTTTGCTGCCGCCCGCGAGCGACCCCGAGCGCTGGCAGACCCTGCGCCTGCAGGCCATCGCCGACGGCCTGCTCGATGCCGCCCTGCTCAGCCGCTACGAGGTGGCGCTCCGCCCGGGTGAGTTCCTCTGGCGCGACTGGCTGGCCGGCCAGGGCCGCAAGATCGACCGCGCGCTCGCCGCCCTGGAAGCCGACCTGCCGCGTCTGGAGACCGGTGCGGCGCTCAACGCCATCGCCGCCGCCTGCGCCCTGGGCTACCTCGACTTCCGCTTCCCGGACCGCGGCTGGCGCAAGGCCGTCCCGAAGCTGGGCGCCTTCTACGACGCCTACGCCCAGAGCGAGGCGATGGCTCTGACCGACCCCACGGCGACCTAGGCGCCCGCGGCGATCGCCACCAGGACCAGCATGACCGCCATGGCGATCCCCTGGACCATGTAGAGCGAGAAGCGGATCGACACGACGACGTCGGTCTGCACGAAGGCGATGTGGATCGAGGTCTGCGCGATCCGCGAGGCGATGATGGCGAGCGCCAGCTCGTCCATCAGCGGGCCTTTGACCCCCACCACGGTCGCGCAGACGATGATCGCCCCATAGACCGGCAGGTTCTCGATGCAGTTCATGTGCGCCCGGGTGCCGCGCTGGTACCAGGGCGCGCCGTGTGGCCGGTCCGACGGCCACTCGCTCACCCGGGCGCGCCCGGTCAGGATGTGCGACCAGCGGTGCACCCCCACCGTTCCCCACAGCACGAGCAGCGTCCACATCGCAAAGGCGAGCAGCACCCACTGGGGAACGGTCATGACTTGTCTCCGGTCAGGCGGAGGTCCCGCCGATGACCCGGACGCTAGGGCTCGACGCGGGGCGGTTGAATAACCGGGTTACCGGAAGGCATGCCCGTTCGGCCGGAACGCAAGAGGGATAACCAACTGCGCGGCCGTCGAGGTTCTAGACAGGGCGCTCGCGCCAGGACTTCCGCCGCTCCGTAAGCGGCAGCGCCTCGCTGGCTTATGGGCGCGCGCGGTCCCGCTAGGGATCGTCGCCGCTGAATGATGGAGAGTGAACTATGAGCGCCGATGAGCCCGGCTCGACAAGTTCAAAGACCTCGCTCGCGAGCTAGAAGCGGACGAGGACGAAGAGCGGTTTGAGGAGAAAGTCCGGCGGATCGCACAGCGCCCGCCGGAAAAGGTAGACCCCTCTCCTAAGTGAGAGAGTGCACGTCTGCGACAACCTAGCTCAACGCGGTGGGCGCGCTTCTCCTGGTTGGCACTCAATGCTTATCGGGCGCTCACTCCTGCGGTGGAACACACGCCGACGCTGAAACTGAAGCTTTCCCACATCAACTAACGCCTCAAACTGCCCACCTCAGCAACCGGGAGGCTGTGGTTATCCCTCCGCAATCGGGTGTTTCCGGTTCTTTCAAAGAGAGTGTCAAAAGGCACCCCTTCCTGCGCCGCTGAGTGACGCCTGTTTGAGATAGTGATCGCGCGGCGGCCCCTCAAGGATCGGTTTGCAAGGTATATAGCCGCCTGCAAAAAAGAACATCTTGCGAACATAGAACAAAGCCGGTACGCATGAGTCATCGGCATCCGACGCGCTGCACAAGCGAGTCGGACGCACCGGGAAGGCCGGGCCGGTTGGCGGAATCGTGGGATAAGGGGCTTTGAAAAAGATGAGTCAGACGGCGGCGTTGAAATTGGTGGGCAAGGAAGACGGCGACAAGCAGCGCGCTCTGGAAGCGGCGCTGACCCAGATCGATCGGGCCTTCGGCAAGGGCTCGGTGATGAAGCTCGGCGAGAAGGGCAAGATCGTCGAGATCGAGTCGGTCTCCACGGGCTCGCTGGGCCTGGACATGGCGCTGGGCATCGGCGGCCTGCCCAAGGGCCGGATCGTCGAGATCTACGGGCCGGAAAGCTCGGGCAAGACCACGCTGGCGCTCCACGTGGTGGCCGAGGTCCAGAAGGCTGGCGGCACCGCGGCCTTCGTCGACGCCGAGCATGCGCTCGACCCGTCCTACGCCCACAAGCTGGGCGTCGACCTGGACGAACTGCTGGTCTCCCAGCCGGACACCGGCGAACAGGCGCTGGAGATCACCGACACCCTGGTCCGCTCCGGCGCGGTGGACATCATCGTCATCGACTCGGTGGCGGCGCTGACGCCCCGGGCGGAAATCGAAGGCGAGATGGGCGACAGCCTGCCGGGCCTGCAAGCCCGCCTGATGAGCCAGGCGCTGCGCAAGCTCACCGCCTCGATCTCCAAGACCCACACCCTGGTGATCTTCATCAACCAGATCCGCATGAAGATCGGCGTCATGTACGGCTCGCCGGAGACCACCACGGGCGGCAATGCGCTGAAGTTCTACGCCTCGGTGCGCCTCGACATCCGCCGCACCGGCTCGGTGAAGCGCGGCGACGAGATCATGGGCAACAACGTCCGCGTGAAGGTGGTGAAGAACAAGGTGGCCCCGCCGTTCCGCGAGGTCGAGTTCGACATCATGTACGGCGAGGGCATCTCCAAGCTGGGCGAGATCATCGATCTGGGCGTCAAGGCCGGGGTGATCGAGA
>JACXTT010004288.1_pt1 | contig 21253 bp, 23 predicted proteins | sample 9270951 | NCBI WGS metagenome assembly JACXTT01 (sample SAMN15532306, study PRJNA645909) | rock metagenome | isolation source: weathered quartz diorite | place: Puerto Rico | collected 2017-06-21
CTTCTTGCGAAGTGCCGTATTTCTTTTTTGTGAACATTTGATAATTTAAGTATTCAAGGACCGAAATCCTTGGCACTTTCATCAAACGCCCACACTTATCGACTGTTAATTGTTAAAGAACTTTATTCTGGACTGCTATCTGTGCAATTCGAAGCGTTGTGTTCGTTGCAGCAGAGAGATGAGATTATGTAGGAGAAGTCCTGCACTGTCAAGCTCTTTTCAAGCAACTGCTGTTCAGGCAGTCCCCGATGAATCTTTCGCAACACCTTGATTCGTTGCGCCTTTTTATCGGGAGGCGAACTATAGCAAACGGCAACATGTCCCGCAAGGGCGTGCCGCCCCCATTTCGAAATAAGTTTGCCCAGGCGGGTAGAATGGCAGCCTTCGCCCTACCGAAATCCCCCATGACCATCCTGCTCTCCACCCTGAACGCCCGCTACACCCACGCTTCCCTGGGCCTGCGCTATCTATTGGCGAACATGGGCGACTTGACGGATCAAACGCGCATCCAGGAATTCGTCATCGGCGCCAAGACCACCGAAATCGTCGAACGCCTGCTGGCGAACGATCCCCGCATCGTCGGTTTCGGTGTCTATATATGGAACGTCGAAGAAACCACTCGGGTGGTCGCCATGCTCAAGCGAGTAGCGCCGCAGGTCGCCGTGATATTGGGCGGCCCCGAGGTATCGCACGAAACGGGCGACCAGGAAATCATCCGCCTGGCCGATTACGTGATCACGGGATGGGGCGAAGTGACCTTGCCCGCCATCTGCCGGCAAATTCTCAACGGCCCACAGCCCCTGATGAAGCTTCATGCAGGCGTGCAGCCGCCCCTGAACGAGCTGCAGCTGCCCTACTCCCTGTATTCGGACCACGACATCGCCCACCGCACCTTGTATGTGGAAGCCTCGCGCGGCTGCCCCTTCAAATGCGAATTCTGCCTGTCGGCGCTCGACAAAACGGCGTGGCCGTTCGCCCTCGACGCCTTCATCGCGGAGATGGAAGCTTTATATAGCCGTGGCGCCCGCCTCTTCAAATTCGTCGACCGCACCTTTAACCTGAACATCAAGACGAGCTTGAAAATCATGCAGTTCTTCCTCGATAAAATCGAGGCGAATCCTGACGATCCGGTGTATGCCCATTTCGAGCTGGTGCCCGACCACCTTCCGGACGCACTGAAAGAAGGCATCTCCAAATTCCCGCCGGGCGCGCTGCAGTTCGAGATCGGCATCCAGAGTTTCAATCCCGAAGTCCAGGCGCTGGTCAGCCGCCGCCAGGACAATGCCAAGGCGGCCGACAACATCCGCTGGCTGATGGAGCACTCGCACGCCCACCTGCACGTCGACCTGATCGCCGGCCTGCCCGGTGAAGATGTCGAGAGCTTCGCGCGCGGCTTCAATCAACTGGTGGCCCTGGGACCGCACGAAATCCAGTTCGGCATCCTGAAACGCTTGCGAGGGACGCCGATCATCCGCCACACGCAAAACTTCGGCATGGTGTTCGATCCTTACCCGCCCTACACCATTCTGGCGACCAATCTGATCGACTTCGGCACCATGCTGCGGCTGGTGCGCTTTGCCCGCTACTGGGACCTGGTGGCCAACTCCGGCCGCTTCAACCATACGATCGGCGTGCTGCTGGGCGACTCGCCGTTCGAAAATTTCATGGCTTTCTCGGACTGGATGTATGGACAGACCGATGCCACCCACCGCATCGCGCTGGACCGCCTGGCGGCGCTGGTCACGCGCTGGCTGCAGGAGCGGGGCATGGCGCGCGATGCGGCGCTGGCCCTGGTCGGCAGTGATTACGCCGGCAAGCAGGCCGGCGCCGTGACGGCGGCAGCGGCGCCGCAGCGCCAGGCGCGCCACCTCGCAGCATAGAGGGGCGCACCGGAGAAGATATATAGCAGATGCGGCCAAAGTCTTTTACACTGGCGCAATGCCAATTGAAAATGCGCCAAGCCTCAACACCCAAGCAAGCGACGCCGGATCGACCGACGCCATCGTCGCCTCCGGCATCTGGCAGGTGCACGCGCTGGGCGAACGCAGCGCGATCAAGGCATTAAACAAACAGCTGCTCGCCTTGAAAGACACGGCGCGAACCTGGGATCTGTCGCAGGTCGCCAGCATCGACCACATCGGCGCCCAGCTGTTCTGGAACGCTTGGGGCAAGAAGCGCCCGGCGGACCTGATCCTCGCGCCCCGCCAGGAAGAGCTTTTCAAACGCATCGAAGAATCGAGCAAGGCGACCGCGCCCCGCAAAGCCAACCGCATCAACTTCGTGATGAAGCTGGGGATGGCCATCCTCAGCTTTTTCGAGCACATGCGCGGCTTTATCAAGTTGATCGGCCAGGTGGTGCAGGACATCTGGCGTTTTATCCGCAACCCGATCAGCGGCCCGTGGCGCGAAATCTCGGCGAATATTTATCGCGCCGGCTTTCAGGCGCTGGGCATCACGGCGCTGGTCGGCTTCCTGATCGGTATCGTGCTTTCTTACTTGTCGGCGCAGCAGCTGCGCGCTTACGGCGGCGACAGCTTCCTGGTCAACCTGTTGGGTATGAGCGTGATCCGCGAACTGGGTCCGCTGCTGGCGGCGATCCTGGTGGCCGGCCGCTCCGGCTCCTCGATCACCGCGCAGCTGGGCGTGATGCGGGTGACGGAGGAACTCGACGCCATGCTGGTGATGGGCATCTCGCATGGCTACCGCCTGATCATGCCGAAGGTGGTGGCGCTGGCGATATCGATGCCCCTGATCGTGGTGTGGACCGATTCGATGGCGCTCATTGGCGGCATGATCGCGGCCAAAATCGAACTGGGTCTGTCGATGCGCTACTTCATTCAAAAGCTGCCGGATGCCGTGCCGCTGGCGAACTACTATATCGGCCTGCTCAAAGGCTGCGCCTTTGGCATGCTGATCGCGCTGGTGTCCTGTCATTTTGGCTTGCGCATCAAGCCGAACACGGAAAGCCTGGGCATCGGCACCACCACGTCGGTGGTCACGGCGATTACCGTGGTGATCCTGGCCGACGCCGTGTTCGCGATCATCTTCAGCGGCGTGGGGTTCTGATGGCCGACGCAGCGAACGAGAACGCGAAGGACAAGGACAAGGACAAGGCCAAGGCCGACCGCGCGCCGCCGAAGCTGACCATGATGCCGACCGAGGACGTCGGCCCGCCGCTGGTCGAAATCGACGGCCTGTGGACCAAGTTCGGCAAAACCGTGGTGCACCAGGATTTGAACCTGGAGATTTATTCGGGCGAGATTTTATCCATCGTCGGCGGCTCGGGGACGGGTAAAACCGTGCTGCTGCGGCAGATGCTGGGCCTCGAACGCCCGTCGCGCGGCACCGTCAAAGTGTTCGGCGAAGACATCAGCGCCGCCGATGCGGATCAGCTGCGCAGAATGCGCAATCACTGGGGCATGCTGTTCCAGCAGGGCGCCCTGTATTCGGCCTTGACCGTGTTCGACAACATCGCCCAGCCCATGCGCGAGCTGCGCGCGCTGCCGGAAGACGTCATCTACGACGCCGTGCTCCTTAAAATGAACATGGTGGGACTGGGCATCGAGCACGCCTTCAAAATGCCGGCCGACCTGTCGGGCGGCATGATCAAGCGGGCGTCGCTGGCGCGCGCGCTGGCGCTCGAACCGCAGCTGCTGTTTTTGGACGAGCCGACCGCCGGACTCGATCCCGATCTGTCGGACGCTTTCGTGGCGCTGATCCAGTCGCTGCACCGCGAGCTGGGCCTCACCGTGGTGATGGTGACGCATGATCTGGACACCCTGTTTGCACTGTCGACGCGGATCGCAGTGCTGGCCGAGAAACACGTGATCGCCATCGGCCCGACGCGCGACGTACTGGCGGTCGACCACCCTTTCATCAAACAGTTTTTCCTCGGTGCGCGCGGCCAGCGCGCCCTCGAAGTGCTCGACGAGCACGACGTCGAACTCAAACAATACGAGGAAGAACAGGAACAGCAGGAGCAGGCGCACCAACAACAGCAGCAGGAGCGGCAGGAACAGCAGGAACAGAGCGCCCACCCCGCATCCAGCGAAGCACCGGAGAACTAAATGGAAAACAGATCGCACGCCCTCATGACCGGCTTCTTCACCATCGCCCTGCTGATCGCAGCGGTGCTGGCGGGGCTCTGGTTCAACCGCGACCGCACCGTGCGTGTCCCTTACGTGATCGCCACGACCGAGTCGATCCCCGGCCTGAACCCCCAGGCAGCGGTGCGCTACCGGGGCCTCGAAGTGGGCCGCGTCGACGACATCAATTTCAATCCCGCGGTGGCCGGCCAGATCGTGATCCGCCTGTCGGTCGATCCGGAAACGCCGATGACCAAGACCACCTTCGCCACCCTCGGCTACCAGGGCGTGACCGGCATCGCCTTTCTGCAGCTCGACGACGACAAGACCGGCTCTCCCCTGCTGAAAAGCGACAAGCAGCACCTGGCCGCGATTCCGCTGCGTCCGGGCCTGCTCGACCAGCTGGAAAAACGCGGCCTGGTCATCCTCGAGAAAACCGACCAGATCACCACCAAGATCAACAACCTGATGAGCGACGAAAACCAGAAAGTGATCGTCGGCGCGTTCGACAAGGTCGGCAAGACGGCCGACGCCTGGGCCGCCCTGCCGAAGGAACTGGAGCCGACCATCAAGCGCATTCCGGAACTGACCGGCAAGCTCGAACAGAGCCTGACCTCGTTCAACGAGCTGTCCGGCAGCGCCACCAGGATGACCAAAAATATCGACCAACTGGCCACCACCCTGCAGGCGCCGGACGGCCCGATCACCAAGCTGACCGACACCATCGACAAGGTCGGCGGCAACCTGCAGGACGTCACCAGCGACCTGACCCTGGAGACCCTGCCGCACGTGGTGTCGATGACGGACGAAGCGCGCACCTCGCTGCGCGCGGTAAAACGGACCGCCAACTCGCTGTCGGACCGCCCGCAGGGCCTCATCTTCGGCAATTCGCCAGCCACGCCGGGGCCGGGTGAAGCCGGCTTCGTTGCACCGACCAAATAAGGAGCACCGATGTTTTCCACTTTCCCACGTGCCGCCGTCGCCGTTGCGCTGATCCTGACGCTCTCCGCTTGCGCATCGAGCAGCAAGGCGCCCAACAACATCACCTACGATTTCGGCTCGCCGGTGGCGCCGATCGCCGCCACCGCCGCATCGAGCGCGATACCCGCCCTTGTCGTCACCGACGTCACCGGTAACACGGCATTCGACGGTGAGCGAATGTACTATCGCCTCAATTACGCCGATCCCCTGCAGGCGCGCCCCTACGCCAACAGCCGCTGGTCGACCACCCCGCTGCAGCTGCTGACCCAGCGTTTCAAATCGCGCGTCGGCCAGGCTGGCGTCAAAGTGCTGTCGGCCACCGACGCCTCCACCGGCGTGCCGCTGCTGCGCATCGACCTCGATGACTTTACCCACACCTTCGACTCCACCACCTCCAGCTACGGCGAAGTGGTGCTGCGCGCCTCCCTGTTCCAGGGCCGCACCCTGATCGATCAGCGTACCTTCAGCCGCAAGGTGCCGGCGCGGACCGCCGATGCAGGCGGCGGCGCACGCGCGCTGGCCGAAGCCACCGATGCCGCCGCGGCCGATCTGATCACGTGGCTGGGCAGCGCGCAACCACGCAAGTGATGAAGGACGAGTCGAAGGAAGCGACCGAGACGGCTTCACAGATGGACGAACGCAGGGAAACCCCGCAAGACCAGCCGCCGGCGCCCACCCGCGAGCGCCGCAAAGGCTCGCCGATCGCCCGCGCCGCCTTGCTCGCCTACCTGCTGCTGATCGTCTACGCCAGCTGGTTTCCATTTACGGGCTGGCGAAGCACCGGCCTGTCGCCCTTCGCATATCTCACCCTGGTGCCGCCCCGCTACTGGACCGTGTTCGACGTCGGCGTCAACATCGTCGGCTACATCCCGCTCGGCATGCTGATCGTGCCCTCCCTGAATCCCCGCCTGCGCGGCATGTGGGCGGTGCTGGCCACCGCCGTTCTCGGCGTGCTGGTGTCGGGCACCATGGAAGCGGTGCAAACCTATCTACCCAGCCGGGTGCCGTCGAATCTCGATTTTCTGACCAACTCGATCGGCTGCTTTATCGGTGCCTTCATCGGCGCGGCCGGCGCCCGCAAATACCTGAACCAGAGCCGCATTCTGAAAATCCGCGAAGCCTGGTTCGCCCACCACGCCAGCCAGGGCCTGGTGCTGGTGGCCTTGTGGCCGCTGGCCCAGGTCTACCCGCAAAACTATTTGTTCGGGAACGGCCAGGTGCTGCCGATTTTGTCCGAGTGGCTGTCCGACTGGCTCGAGCGCGACATCGACCTGGTGGCCATGCTGCACCCGGGCGCCGCCATGACGGTGGAGCAGTACTGGCTGTCCGAGACCATCATCACCGCCTGCGGCATGGCCGGCGCCGTGCTGATCATGTTGTGCCTCTTGCGTCCGGGGGCGCCGAAAATGGTGTTGATGCTGCTGGCCCTGGCCGGCGCGCTGGTCGTCAAAACCCTGGCCAGTTCGCTGCTGTTCACACCCGATAACGCCTACGTCTGGATCACCCCCGGCGCCCAGGGCGGCCTGTTGATCGGCGCGATTTTATTGGCGGGCCTCGCCTTTGCGCCGCAGGTAGCGCAGCGCCGGCTGGCCATCGTCACCATTTTGTTGAGCCTGGTGGTGGTCAATTCGATTCCCGCCAACCCTTATTTTGTGTCCACCCTGCAAGGCTGGGTGCAGGGCAAATTTTTGAATTTCAATGGCGCGGCGCAGTTTTTATCCCTGATGTGGCCGTTTATTGCCTCGTGGTATCTGCTGCTGCCGTCCCATAAACTCAATCGGCAATGACGGGGTATCATGGGCCGATTCCCCTGACTTCCTGAAATCATCATGAGCGACACTCCCTATTTTGAAAAGCACGTGTTCTTTTGCACCAACACCCGCGAAGACGGCCGCCAGGCTTGCGGCCACCAGGGCGCACAAGCGGCGCAAAAGCACTGCAAATCGCGCATCAAACAGCTGGGCCTGAACGGCCACGGCAAGATTCGCATCAACAATGCCGGCTGCCTCGACCGCTGCGAAGAAGGCCCGGTACTGGTGGTTTATCCGGAAGGCACCTGGTACACCTACGTCGACAACAGCGACATCGATGAAATCGTCGACAGCCACCTGGCCGGCGGCAAAGTGGTCGAACGCCTCAAAATCTGATTTTTATTCTTACGACATGAGCAAACAAACCGAACGATTTTCCCTCGCCGGCAACGCCGGCAATATGGAATGCGTGATCGACTATCCGGACGCTGACCTGTACGCCACGCCGCGCGGCATCGCCCTGGTCGCCCACCCGCACCCCCTGTACGGCGGCACCATGGACAACAAGGTGGCGCACGCGCTGGCGCGCACCTTTGTCGGCATCGGCTACGTCGCCGTGCGCTTTAATTTCAGGGGCGTGGGCGCCTCCGAAGGCGTGCATGACAACGGCATGGGCGAGACCGACGACATGCAGCTGATGTACCGCTACATGGTCGACAAATTTCCGAATATGCCGGTGGCGCTGGCCGGTTTCAGCTTCGGCACCTTCGTGCAATCGCAGTTCGCCCAGCGGCTGGTCGAGGCCGGCACGCCGGCCGAGCGCCTGGTGCTGGTGGGCGCCGCCGCCGGCAAGTGGGCCATGGCCGACGTGCCGGCCGACACCATCCTGATTCACGGCGAGACCGACGACACCATTCCCCTGGTCGACGTCATCGACTGGGCGCGCCCGCAAGACATCCCGGTGATCGTCATTCCGGGGGCGGACCACTTCTTTCACCGCAAGCTGGGCCACATCAAAACCCTGGTCACGCAAATGTGGCGGCGCGCTTAAGCGCGTTTTAACCATAGCCACATGCATGCTGCGTCTATAATTGACGCTCTTCATTCTTGGCGCCGTCCGCGGACGGCGCCCGCGTGTTTACCTGCTACCTCGAATGCATCCCATGAAAAAATTCCTCGCGGCCCTGGCCGCCAGTCTCGCGCTGATGAGCGCGGCCGTTGCCCAAACCCTGCCGCCGCCGACCATCGCCGCCAAATCGTGGATCTTGCTGGACGCCACCAGCGGCCAGGTGATCGCCGCCCAGGACCAGAACGCCCGCATCGAACCGGCCTCGCTGACCAAGGTGATGACGGCCTATGTCACTTTCCAGGCGCTGCGCGACAAGAAAATCGACATCAACCAGATGGTCAATGTGTCGGTCAAGGCGTGGAAAGTCGACGCCAGCAGCTCCAAGATGTTCATCGATCCCGCCACTCCCGTCAAAATCAACGACTTGCTGTACGGCCTGATGGTGCAATCGGGTAACGACGCCGCCGTCGCCCTGGCCGAAGCCGTCGCCGGCGACGAAGCCGCCTTTGTCGAGCTGATGAACCGTGAAGCACAGCGCATGGGCATGAAAAATTCCCACTTTGCGAATCCGCACGGCTTGCCGAGCGCGGAAAATTATTCGACGGCGCAAGACCTGTCGATCCTGGCCGCGCGTGTCATCAAGGACTTCCCCGAGTTTTACAAGATCGATTCCGTCAAAAGTTTTACCTACAATAAAATTACCCAGCCGAACCGCAATCGCCTGCTGTGGCTGGACCCTACCGTCGACGGCATGAAAACCGGCCACACGGAAAACGCCGGCTTTTGCATGATCGCCTCGGCCCACCGTCCCAACGGCACCCAGGGCGAACGCCGCCTGATTTCCGTGGTGCTCGGCACGACCTCCGATTCCGCGCGCACGCAGGAAAGCCAGAAGCTGCTGAACTGGGGCTTCCAGAATTTCGACACCGTGAAGTTGTACGCCAAGGGTCAAGCTATTCAGACGCCGGAAGTGTGGAAAGGTTCCAAGCCTTCCGTGAAAATCGGTTTCGCCAATGACGTGCTGGTGACGGTACCGAAAGGCGTGGCCGGCAAGATGAAACCTGTGCTCGAGCGCAAGGATCCGCTGGTGGCGCCGCTTGCCTTGAACGGCAAAGTGGGTACGCTCAAAATGACGGTGGACGGCAAGGCCATCCTCGAATTGCCGGTAGTAGCGCTGGAAGAAGTGCCGCAAGCATCGATTTTCGGCCGCGGCTGGGATTCGCTGCGCCTGATGTTCAAGTGAGCGGCATGACGACCTTGCAGTGTCCGCAGGCGAGCACGGGCGGGCTGACCTTGTCTCGCATCGTCGCCGGCATGTGGCGCATGAATGAGTGGGACATGACGGTGGCGCAGCGCATCCTCCTGATCGAGCAGTGTCTCGAAATGGGCGTCAGCAGTTTCGACCACGCGGATATCTACGGCGGCTACGGCGTCGAGGCGCTGTTCGGCGAGGCGCTGCAAGCGCGTCCCGACCTGCGCCAGCGCATGCAAATCATCAGCAAGTGCGGCATCAAGCTGATCTCTCCACAGCGGCCGGCTCACACCATCCAGCACTACGACACCAGTTTCGAGCACATCGTCGCCTCGGCCGAGCAATCGCTGCGCGCCCTGCACACCGACCACCTCGACCTGCTGCTGATTCACCGTCCCGATCCGCTGATGGATTTCGACGAGATCGCCGAAGCGTTCACCAGCCTGATCAAGGCGGGCAAGGTCAAACACGTCGGCGTGTCGAATTTCACGCGCCACCAGTTCGACAGCCTGAACCGGAGAGTGAAACTGGCGACCAACCAGGTCGAGTTTTCTCCGCTGCACGTCACGCCCCTGTTCGACGAGACTTTCGACGGACTGCAGGATCTCGGCATTTCTCCGATGATCTGGTCGCCGCTGGCGGGCGGACGTTTGTTCAGCCGCGCCGATTCGCACGGCGACAATCTGCGCGCCGTCATCCAGGGCATCGCCGACAAGCTCGGGCAACCTTTCGCCAGCGTGGTGTTCGCCTGGATCATGCGGCTTCCCTGTGCGCCGATTCCATTGACCGGCAGCGGACGCATCGAGGCGATCGAGATTGCCGTGCGCGGCGCGACCATCGAACTCAGCCGTCCAGACTGGTTCGCCATCCTGCGCGCGGCGCGGGCGCACGAGGTCGCTTAAACGATCATGGCCGACAGCCCCCTTAAAATCGTCGAAGGCAGCGCCTTGAGTGCGCTGCAAAAGAAGGATTTGTTGAACCGCCTGGCGCGGATCGAGGGGCAGCTGCGGGGCGTGCAGAAGCTGATTGCGCTGGCGGCGGTACCGGCCGATTGCGATGCGGTGGCGCAGCAGATGGCGGCGGCGCGCAAGGCGCTGGACCGGTCGTTTGTGCAGTTGCTGACAAGCAGCATGCTGAATCAAAGCGAGAATGCGCAGAGTCTGGAGCAGGCGCAAGCCAGTGCGGTGAAGTTGGCGGCGATGCTGGATAAGTTTGCTTAAAAAGAATCGGGGACAGGCTCTAGAGCCTGTCCCCAGCTTCAGATACTGCCGACGTCGTAAAGCTGGGGTCAGGCGCGCAGCGCCTGACCCCTACTGCTTAATCCGTAAACACTTCAGGCTTAGGAATCCGCGTCCACCCCTGCATCCACGCGATATTCAACAGCAAGGTCGCGCTGATATACACCACGAAAAACAGCACAAAATACCGCGTCCGCAACCAGGCCAGCAGCGCCAGATTGACCGCCAGCACCAGCAGCAGCCACTTGCTTTTCGGCTGCTTCGAGCTGGGAAAGCGCACCGTCGACACCATCAGAGTGCCGACTCCCACCATCAGCAGCATCACCAGCCAGGCTTGCAGCATGGTGGTCAAGGGCGCCGGCCAGGCCACAACCACGGCGGCCACGCAGGCGGCGCCGGCGGTGATCGGCATGCCGACAAAGTAGCGCGGGTCGGTGCGGCCGACGCTGACATTGAAACGTGCCAGGCGCAAGGCGCCGCAGGCGACAAAAATAAAACAGGCGATGCCGCCGGCACGCAGCAGGGTCGGATGGTCCTGGCCGAACTGAGCGAAGCCGTAGCAGTACAGCAACAGGCCGGGGGCGCAGCCGAAATTCATGACGTCGGCGATCGAATCGAGTTGCATGCCGAAGTCGGACTGGGTGTTGGTGGCGCGTGCCACAAAACCGTCGAGGGCGTCGAAGACGCCGGCCAGCACCAATAAAATGGCGGCCATGCGGTAAGCGGATGGATCGCCCACCGGGGCGTTGTCGACGGAAATGACGATGCTGCCGAAACCGCAGGCGATCGACAACAAGGTGACCATGCTGGGCAAGGCAAACTTGGCGCGCGCCATGCGCTGTTGGCGGGTGGGTTTCAACATGGGACTCGATTCGAGTAAAGAATTGCCCATTTTACAGGGGCGTGGCTGCAACAGGCGCGGCGTCCGCGACCAAGCAAATCTCACCTGATTGTCATAATGGCCTAAAATTGCGCTTGTTGTGAATCTATTGTCTTAATGAGAACAGGTTCGCGCTTCTTCCCGCCCCTATTCCGACCACTGCCCCTATGACGTTCTCCGCCCGCCGCCACCTGTTACTGCCCGCCCTGCTTGCCGGCCTGTTGAGCGCGTGCGGCGGCGGCGGCGGCGGATCGTCCGGCACGACCTCGGAATCGGCCAGCGGCACCACCTCCCAGACCGGCTTCGACACCTCCGTCTACATCGGCGCCCCGGTCAGCACGGGCAATGTGGCCGCGGACGGACGCAACTGGATCAACTACCGCCGCGCCCAGATCGGCATGTCGGTGCTGACGCAAAACGGCGTGATCGACCGGGCAGCGCAGAACCATTCGGATTATCAGCGCATCAACGATGTGATTACCCACGAAGAAGACGCGAGCAAAAACGGTTTCACGGGTGTCGGCCTGAACAACCGCCTGGCCGCGGTCGGTTTTAATCTGACGCCGAATAATTTTGCCTATGGCGAAGTGATTTCCGCCACCACCAACACGTCCGGCTTTTTCATGGCCGAAGAGCTCGTCACGGCGATTTACCACCGTTTCGTCATCTTTGAACCCGTGTTCAAGGAAATCGGCACCGGCTCCGGTACCACCACCCGCAACTACACCTACTTTACCGCCGATTTCGTCGCCAATAATGGCTATGGCCCGGGTCTTGGCCGCGGCAAAGTGGCGGTGTGGCCGGTCAACGGGCAAACCGCCGTGCCGCCGAATTTTTTCAGCAACCAGGAAGAACCCGATCCGGTCGATACGGCCGATGAGGTGGGTTATCCGGTCAGCGTGCACGGCGACATTTCGTCCACCATCGAAGTCGCCAATTTTACGATCCGCCCCCGCAACGGCAGCAATCTGGCGGTCAAGACCTTGCATTACACGACAGACAAGAACACCCCGAAGCACGCCACGGCGATCATTCCCCTGGTAAGGCTGGCCGCCGCCACCGTCTACGAGGTCTCCTTCAGCGGCAGCGCCGACGGCACCCCGGTGTCGCTGAGCTGGTCGTTCACCACCAAATAAGCAGTATCGTCAACATGCCGCCCGACCAAGCCGGCGGCGACGCCCCAGCCAGCAGCGACATTCTCGACACCGTCGAGGCGACCGCCCGCGTGCTGGGCAATGGCGCCCTGTACCTGCGCATGCTACGGCGTTTCAGTCAGGACCATCCGCCCGGCGCCGCGCCTATCCGCGCCGCCCTCAACAGCGCCGACCTCGCCCTCGCGCATCGCCTCGCTCACACGCTCAAGGGCACCGCCGGCATGATCGGCGCCCACCGCCTGCACGCCCGCGCCAGCACCCTGGAGCAACGCCTGCGCACGGCCGGCGCCGACGCCGCCAGCGAGCTGGAGCAGGTGGAAAAGGCCCTGGCGGACGTGTTGTTGGCCGTGCAGCATTTACTGGACGGCGAACCAGCGGCGGGGCGGGACAAGCGGACATTGCCGCCAAACAAGGCGACACCGGCCAATGCGGTATTGCTGGAAAAAATGGCGGCCCTGCTCGATACGGGCGACGGCGAGGCGCTCGATCTGCTCGAGCAGGCAGCGCCGGCGCTGAAGGCGGCGCTGGGCGCCACCAGTTTCAGTGAAATCATGCTGGCGGCGCACGCCTTCGATTTCGAGGCGGCGCTGGCGGCGCTGCGCGGCGCCACGCCGCAGCCGCCGCAGACTTGACTGCTTACCCCGTAAACGCTGCCTCGTCGTCGAAACCGTCCGCGCATTCCTTGTTGCAGAAGCGCTTGACGCTGTCTAGCGTTTTTTCGCAATACCAGCACGATCCCTTGGCCGGCAAGCTCTGGCGCGGACGCACCGGCGGCGCGGTGGTGACGGTGGCGGCAGCGTCGACGACGCCGGTATCCCTGTTTGTGACAGTGTCTTGCACGGTTCCCAAAATGTCCCCTTTCGAGCGGCAGCCCGCGTAAATTTCTACGGCAAGATTACTTCACTGTAATACCGCGGACATGATTTGCCTCAAGTAAGGCAGGTGACCGGTTCCTGAAGCAGCGACAATACGACACAGCACAAGTTACGCCGATTGCGTGGGGTCTGCAATCACCAAAATGCGTCGCCGGAACGCTGTCGCAGCGCACCAACAAGAGGAAATCTGTCACAGCGTTCACTTTACATTTGCGGCCACTTCTGGCGGTGGCTGCTCCCCCTTTATCTGACCGGCTCGACGTGAATAATCACGGCATCGGCCGTGGTACGGATGCCGGTCGGCACGAATTGCACGCCGGCGTAGCGTAAATCTTCCATGCGGAAGTTATAGATCGGCACATCGCGAATCGACTGGCGCATCAAGGCGTTAGCCAGCACCCCGAATTGTTGCTGACGGCCGCTGTCGACGCCGTCGATGGCGACCTGATCGAGACGGGGATCGTTGATGAACACGGCGCCGCGGTTGACGTCGATCGACAGCCGGCCCGACAGCGCCATGCTGCCGCGCCACGACTGTTTGACGAAGGGTGGAGAGACCGACACGTCGAGGTTCAGGGCAACGCGATCGGATACGCTGTCGACGCCCGGCGGCAAACTGATGCGCGGATTACTCAGGCGCACGTCCAGCAACTCCATTGCCTTGTTATTCACGGGAAAACGTTTCTCGACACCGGCCTGCAGTTTCGACAATGGAATGCTGACATCGCGCGGCCCGGCGAGGTTGGCGCAGGCGGACAACAGCAGCGCGGCGGCAAACACGGCCGCGGTGTGCAGGCGGTGGACGCGGAAACGGAACATGGAAGCCTTCTTGATCAGTTCGATGATGAATTAAGCGTAGCACATCGGCTGGGAGGCGATTGACGCGGTAACGTCCGGATACATCGGCACCATGAAGGAAGGGATTATCATTGTCGGCATCGCCGAAGGAGCGCAATGCGTCCGCTGATCAATATTGTTGTCGTACTGTCCCTGCTCTACGCGGGCATCTGCGCCGCCCTGTTCATATTCCAGCGCTCGCTGATCTATTTTCCGCAGCCCAGCAGCAATCCCGGCCAGACGCTCGCGATGGCGGTGCCCGCTGCCAACTTACTCGTCAGCCTGCGTCCGCGCCCGGGCGGCGGCGCCGTGCTGTATTTCGGCGGCAACGCCGAAGATGTGTCTGCCAGCATGCCGCAACTGGCCGCCGCCTGGCCCGATCGTTCACTGTATGCGATGCACTACCGCGGCTACGGCGGCAGTAGCGGCAGCCCCAGCGAGGGGGCGCTGCAGGCCGACGCCCGCGCCCTGTTCGACGAAGCCGTCAAAACCCATCCGGATATCACCGTGGTGGGCCGCAGCCTGGGCAGCGGCATCGCCATCGCGCTGGCGGCCAGCCGGCCGGTGCGGCGGCTGGTGCTGGTGACGCCCTACGACAGCATCGAAGACATCGCCGCCGGCCAATTCGGCTGGCTGCCGGTGCGCTGGCTGCTGCGCGACCGCTACCGCTCGATCGACCTCGCCCCGCGCATCGCCGTGCCGACGGTGCTGGTGCAGGCGGAATTCGACACCATCATTCCGGCACCCAGCACGGCGCGGCTGCTGGCCGCATTCCGTCCGGGCGTGGCATCCCTGCGCACCATCCGCAGCGCCGGCCACAACGATATCGGCGGGGCGCCCGGCTACCTGGAAGCGATTGGCGAGACTGGCGGGCAGCGGCCATGACGCTGCGAGGCGATTGCGATGCAGCAGAGCGCGGCTTATTTGCCGATACAGAACCGTCCGAAAATCACTCCCAACAAATCGTCCGAGCTGAACGCGCCGGTGATGCTCGACAGCTCCGCCTGCGCCAGCCGCAGTTCTTCGGCGAACAGGTCGAGCGACTGGTCGGTCTGGGCGGCGTGGGCGCCGGCCAGCGCCAGGTGTTCGCGGGCGGCGCGCAGGGCGATCAGGTGGCGTTCGCGCGCCAGGTACAGCGATTCTCCCGTTTGCTGCCAGCCGGCGATGCGCAGCAGTTCGTCGCGCAGCAGATCGATGCCGATGTGTTCGTGCGCCGACAGGTAGACGTTGATGGCGTCGGGCGCCTCGTCGACGCCGGGTTTGTGGCCCGACAGATCGATCTTGTTCCAGATGCGCAGCACCGGCACGCCGTCCGGGAAGGCGGCGACGATGGCCTCGTCGGCGCCGGTCGGGCCGTAGCTGGCGTCCAGCAAATGCACGATGACGTCGGCCTTGACCACTTCTCCCCAGGTTCGCTCGATGCCGATGCGCTCGACCTGGTCGATCTCTTCATCGAGGCCGCGGATGCCGGCGGTGTCGATAATGTGCAACGGGATGCCCTCGATCTGGATGGTCTCGCGCACCTTGTCGCGGGTGGTGCCGGCGATCGGCGTGACGATGGCGATGTCGGCGCCGGCCAGGGAATTCAATAGCGACGATTTGCCCACATTCGGCTGCCCCACCAGCACCACATTCAGGCCCTCGCGCAGCAGGGCTCCTTGCGCCGCCTGTTTGAACACCTTGTCGAGCGAATCGACGATCACCGACAACTGGCCGCGCGCGTCGGATTTTTCCAGGAAGTCGATCTCCTCTTCCGGAAAATCCAGCGTCGCTTCGACCAGCATGCGCAGGTTGATGGTCTGTTCAACGAGGGTGTGGATGGTTTTCGAGAAGGCGCCGGACAGCGACTGGGTCGCCGACTTGGCCGCCGCCTCGGTGGAGGCGTCGATCAAATCGGCCACCGCCTCGGCCTGCGCCAGATCGAGCTTGTCGTTGAGGTAGGCGCGGCGGGTGAATTCGCCCGGCTCGGCGAGCCGCAGCCCTGCTTCCTGGCCCGCTTCCAGCACGCGCGACAACAGCATCTGCAGCACCACCGGTCCGCCGTGTCCCTGCAATTCGAGCACGTCTTCGCCGGTATAGGAATGGGGCCCGTTGAACAGCACGGCCAGGCCCTGGTCGATGACGCTGCCGTCGGCGGCGCTGAAATCGGTGTAGGTGGCGTGACGGGGTTTGAGGCTCACGCCGGGGAACAGGGCGGCGACCAGGGTAGACAGGTCTTTGCCGGAGGCGCGCACGACGCCGATGCCGCCGCGCCCCGGTGCGGTGGCGATGGCGGCGATGGGGGAGGAGTCTAGTTTCATGACGGCGGATTTTACAGCAGGGGGACTGCCACAAGCGCGCAAGCGCGCAGGTGCCTGTCCCAATTTTTATCCGCCGCCGGAATCACGGTGCTGGTATGTCCAGAATGGGACAGGCATCTGCGCGCCATGCGCTGGTGCCAGTCCCCCTGCAGCTTAAGCCGGTTTTGCCTGCGCAAATTTCTTGGTGATCACCCACTGCTGCCCGATCGACAGAATGTTGTTGACCACCCAGTACAGCACCAGGCCGGACGGGAAGAAGAAGAACATCACCGAGAACGCCAGCGGCATGAACAGCATCATCTTCGCCTGCATCGGATCGGCCGGGGCCGGGTTCAGCTTGGTGGTGATGTACATCGAGATCGCGTACAGCACCGGCAGGATGCAGTACGGGTCGTGCTGCGACAGATCCTGGATCCAGCCGATCCACGGCGCGCCGCGGAATTCGATAGAGGCTTGCAGTACCCAGTACAGGGCGATAAATACCGGCATCTGCACCAGGATCGGCAGGCAGCCGCCCAGCGGGTTGATTTTCTCGGTCTTGTACAGCTCCATGGTCGCCTGATTCATCTTGGCGGGATCGTTTTTATAGCGCTCGCGGATCGCCTGCATCTTCGGCGTCACCAGCTTGACCTTGGCCATGCTCTTGTAGCCGGCCGCCGACAGCGGGAAGAACAGCAGCTTGATCAAGATCGTGAAAGCGATGATGGTCCAGCCCCAGTTGCCCAGCAAATTATGCAGCTGGTTGATAACCCAGAAAATCGGTTTCGCAATGATGGTCAGGAAGCCGTAGTCCTTCACCAGATCCAGACCCGGCGAGACTTTTTCGAGCAGGTTTTCATCTTGCGGCCCCGAATACAGCTGGGCGGTGTTGCTCACCACGGCGCCCGGCGCCATCGTGCCCAGCGGCGTGACGGTGCCGATAGAATACCGGTTCGGCGTCGCTTCCTTGCGGGTGTAGATATCGCGCGCGGTGTTCGGCTGCGGTACGAAAGCGGAGACGAAGAAGTGCTGCGAAATGGCGATCCAGCCGTTGTTCGACTTGGTGGCGTGATCGGCGTGGCCGTTCTTCTCGATCTTCGCAAAATCGAGCTTCTGATAGTGGTCTTCCGGCGTGTACAGGGTTGGCCCCGTGTAGCTGCTGTTGAAGTAGGAGTCGCCTTCCGGCTTGTTACCGTCGTGCAGAAGCTGCAGATACAGCTGCGGTGCCACCGGCGAGGCGCCGACGTTGGCGACGTCGTGACGCACGTCGATCACGTAAGAACCCTTGTGGAACGTAAAAGTCTTGGTCAGCTTGACGCCGCCCGACTCCGATTCCAGCACCAGTTGAACATCGTTGGCGCCGTCGATCGCACGCACGCCCGGCTTGGCCGTGAAAATCGTGTTGTGGTTCGGCAGACCGGCGGCGCCGCCCAGACCGGTCTGGGCCAGGTAAGCGTGGTTGCTGCCTTCGTCGAACAGCACTTCGTTCTTGCTCTTGTCGACGCGCGGTGCGCACCACTGGAACAAACCGAAGCAGCCGCCGAACCAGCCCGGATGGCCGGCCTGCTTGTACTTCAACAGCTCCAGGCGGCGCACGACGCCGCCGGCGGTGTCGATATCGGCCTTCATGACATCGGTGGTGATGGTGATGATTTCACGCTGGGCGGCGGCAGGTTCCGCGCCCGCGGCGCCCGGCACTGCCGGTGTGCCGGCGACCGGCGCAGGCACGCCGGCGGTGTTGGCGGCAGCGGCTGGAGCAGCGGCCACCTTGGCCGGCACCGGCTTCGGATTGAAGAAGGACTGCCCGCCGTTCGCCACCGTCCAGTCGTTCCACAGAACGAACAGCGAGACGGCGAACACGATCCACATGATGGTACGTTTATTGATTTCCATTGAGGTTTCTGTCAGCAGTGAGAGTCAGGTGAATCGGATTGAATTCAGTGGTGGCAAGCGCAGGCGCTCGAAGAAGTGGCTGGTTTCGGCGGCACCGGATCGAGACCGCCTTCGTGCAAGGGGTGGCATTTGCCGAGACGGCGCACGGTCAGCCAGCTGCCGCGCGCGGCGCCATGGGTCTGGATCGCTTCGATGGCGTAGTGCGAGCAGCTCGGATAGAAGCGGCAGCGCTGGCCCAGCATCGGAGACAACAGCAGCTGATAGCCGCGCAGCAGGATGACTAATACACGGTTCATGGGGCGGCGGGCTTTTCGACAAGCGCATCTGCATTGGCATTCCTGGCCGCGATCCGCGCCATGCGCGCAGAGTCTTTGGTCTGCTGCGCGAACAAGGCCGCAACTTCCGTGCGCACCGCCAGCTTCAGCGCCGTGTTGGTGGCCGGCCCGCTCTTCGCGTTGACCGGTTTCGCGAGGCGCACGATGCAGTCGAGGGCCGGCAGCGCATTCAAACGAAACAGCTCGCGCGTGACCCGCTTGATGGTGTTGCGGGTGACCGCGCGCGGCGCGAAGCGTTTGGCCACGACGACGCCGAGCCGTGCGTGAGGCAGCTCGGTGGGGCGGGTGTAGAGTACGAAATGCGCCGTTTTTTGCGCCGGGCGCAAACGAAAAACGGATGAAAATTCATCCGTTTTAACGATACGCCGAACGCGCGCGAAGTCGTGTGAACCTTCGCCGGTCATGCCAGACTTATACAGCCAGACGTTTGCGGCCCTTGGCGCGGCGGGCATTCAATACCTGGCGGCCGCCACGGGTAGCCATGCGTGCACGGAAGCCGTGCGTGCGCTTGCGACGGACGACGGAAGGTTGGTAAGTACGTTTCATGGTGGTCTCGCTTAAAGCTAAATAAAATGCAAAATCGGATCTGACGTCCCGTCAGTGTAGGGCGCAAATGACATTTCGCAGAGGTTTAAGCCAGCGTCTTGCCACAGCTGATACTTCTTCGCCGCCGTCGTATCAACGCGTCAAACGCAGTCAAAATCGACTGATTGACGCAAAGTCCGGTCGGGGAACCCTGAATTAGACACCAAATCGCTGTCCGCTGTCAACGTTGGCGTGGCTTTCGGGGCCGCGCCGCGCACACCGATACCACGCCCCTGGCCGAAAAATCGTGCCTTCGGGCGGCAGGCGGCGCCAACAAATTCGGTTCTCCCCTGTGGATAACTTTTGCCTTCGCAGGTAGAATAGCGTGTTACGTGTGAGCTTTTCACACCCAGTTACGACAAGACGAGATTCATGGAAAATTTTTGGCAGACCTGTTCCGCGCAGTTGGAACTGGAGCTGACACCGCAGCAATTCAGTGCCTGGATCAAGCCCCTGGTCGCCCTCGATTTCGAGGACGGCCGGCTGCGCATTGCCGCGCCCAATCGTTTCAAGCTCGATTGGGTGAAGACGCAATTCGCCACCCGCATCACCGCCCTGGCCGCGCAATACTGGGAAGCACCGATCGAAGTGCAGTTCGTGCTCGCCCCGAAAAACGCCCTGCCGAAAAAAGCGGCGGCCGCCGTCACGCCCCCGGCGCCGGACGCCATGGGCAACGACATGAGAACGGGCGCGCCGATCGGCCAGCAACAGGGAGCGGGCCAGGGCTTTCCGCCCCAGGACAACATCGCCAACTCGCCGCGCCGCGAACAAAGCCGCATCAACACCGATCTGACCTTCGACAGTTTCGTTACCGGTAAAGCCAACCAGCTGGCGCGCGCCGCCGCCATCCAGGTCGCCAACAATCCGGGCGTGTCGTACAACCCGCTGTTCTTTTACGGCGGCGTCGGCCTCGGTAAAACCCACTTGATCCATGCGATTGGCAACCAGGTGATGGCCGACCAGCCGGGCGCCCGCATCCGCTATATCCATGCGGAACAATATGTGCGCGACGTGGTGACGGCCTACCAGCGCAAGGGTTTTGATGACTTCAAGCATTACTACCACTCGCTGGACATGCTGCTGATCGATGATATTCAATTCTTCGGCGGCAAAAGCCGCACCCAGGAAGAGTTCTTTTACGCGTTTGAAGCCCTGATCGCGGCCAAGAAACAGATCATCATCACCAGCGATACCTACCCGAAAGAAATCACCGGGATGGACGACAGGTTGATCTCTCGCTTCGACTCCGGCCTGACGGTGGCGATCGAACCGCCCGAGCTGGAAATGCGGGTGGCGATTCTGTTGAAAAAGGCGAATTCGGAAGGCGTCAATTTCTCCGACGACGTCGCGTTTTTTGTAGCCAAGCATTTGCGCTCGAACGTGCGCGAACTGGAAGGCGCCCTCCGCAAAATCCTGGCCTATTCCCGCTTCCACGGCAAGGACATCACCATCGATGTGGTGAAGGAAGCCCTCAAAGATCTGCTGTCGGTGCAGAACCGCCAGATCTCCGTCGAAAACATCCAGAAAACCGTGGCCGACTTTTTCAATATCAAAGTCGCCGACATGTACTCGAAACGCCGCCCGGCGAATATCGCCCGCCCGCGACAAATCGCCATGTACCTGGCCAAGGAGTTGACGCAAAAGAGTCTGCCCGAAATCGGCGAATTGTTCGGCGGCCGCGATCACACCACGGTGCTGCACGCCGTGCGCAAGATCGCGCTGGACCGGACGAAGAATGCCGAATGCAACCATGAATTACACGTGCTCGAACAGACGCTAAAGGGATAAGTACTTTGTAAAGCTGGGGACAGGCCCGCAGGGCCAGTCCCCGACTGTCGACAAGGCAATTTCTGGCAAAATACCGCAGTATCCGCAGTCGACGAGATTTAATAGAATAGCAACACCCAGTAACCCCGTTAATACGATCAACCTACCGAGGATTATTATGCAATTGGTCAAAACCACCCGAGACACGCTTCTCCGGCCACTGCAGATCGTGAGCGGTATTGTCGAGCGTCGGCACACCATGCCGATTCTGG
>JACXTT010004289.1_pt1 | contig 21252 bp, 18 predicted proteins | sample 9270951 | NCBI WGS metagenome assembly JACXTT01 (sample SAMN15532306, study PRJNA645909) | rock metagenome | isolation source: weathered quartz diorite | place: Puerto Rico | collected 2017-06-21
GGCAAGGATATGTTACCGTCACGCCGCTGCAGATGGCGGTGGTGGCTGCGACGATCGCCAACGGTGGCACGGTCTATCGTCCGCATGTCGTCAAACGGGTGATTGACGACGAGAGCGGGACGGTACGAGAGTATGAACCCGAGATGATCAGCAAGGTCGATCTGAAGCCTCAGACCATGCAGTTGGTCCAAGCCGGCATGCGTGATGTGGTCAACAGTCCTCAGGGAACCGGCAAGAGAGCGCAGTTACCCGAGGTCCTCGTGGCCGGCAAAACAGGGACTTCCCAGGTGATTGCTGGAACCCGCGGCAAAGGAAAGAGCCTGCCCCGGCAATACCGAGATCATGCCTGGTTCATCGCGTTTGCGCCGGCTGATGCTCCCGAGGTGGCCGTAGCCTGTCTGCTCGAGCATGTTGGCGAGGGCGGGGGCGCGGCCGCAGCACCAGTTGTGCGCAGGGTGCTGGCCGACTACTTCGCCCTCACCCGAGGAGAGAGGGGAGAGCATGCTCAGGTTCGACCGAAGGCTGATATCTCATCTTGATTGGTTGCTATTACTGTTGATCTTGCTGTTGCTCGGCGTCGGGATGATGGCTGTATACAGCGCAACCTACCAGAGCGGACACCGGCTCAGTCCCTGGGCGACCCGCCAGATCAGTTGGGCGGTGTTGGGCCTGATAGGCATGTTTGCTGCCTTCGCGATCGATTACCGGCGACTGGAAAGTTGGGTGTATATTCTGTACGGCCTGTCGCTTGTGCTGCTCATGCTCGTGCCCGTACTGGGGTCGTTCGGTGGGGGAGCGCGTCGCTGGATCGCCTTCGGCTTCTTTTCTGTGCAGCCGTCTGAACTCGCGAAGGTGACGTTGCTGTTAGTGCTGGCCCGCGACTTTCACCGCCATGCTCCGCCCCAAGGATATGGCTTGCGGGACTTGCTCTATCCGGCAATTCTGGTGGCGGTCCCAACGGGGTTGGTCCTGGCTGAGCCCAACCTTGGGACCGCCATAGTGCTTGGGCTGCTCTTCCTCAGTTTGGTCTTCACTGCGGGGATACGTCTGCGTTCGTTTGCGCTGGCGGGGATTGCTGGGAGCAGTGTCCTGCCCCTGCTGTGGCAGCACATGAAATCCTATCAAAAGCAGCGAGTGTTGTCGTTCCTCAATCCCGACAGCGACCCGCTTGGCACCGGCTATCATATGATCCAGTCCAAGATCACCGTTGGTTCGGGGATGTTGTGGGGCAAAGGGTTTCTCCAGGGAACGCAGAACCGACTCGACTTCCTGCCGGAGAAACACACCGACTTTGTCTTCGCCGTGATAGCCGAAGAATGGGGGTTTATCGGCACAGTCGTGCTGCTGGCCCTCTACTGTGCTCTGCTGCTGCGCTTGCTGGTCATTGCCGGGAAGGCGCGCGACCGGTTCGGCACCCTCGTTGCGGCCGGCACTGCCAGCATCGTGTTTTGGCAGATGCTGATCAACATCGGCATGAACCTTGGCATGCTACCGGTGGTCGGGGTGCCATTGCCACTGTTGAGCTATGGCGGTTCGTCGCTGTTGACCATGATGGTTGCGCTGGGCCTGGCGCTGAACGTCAGCACCAGGCGGCTGCTGTTCTGATTACACCACAGCGGAAATGGCTTTGACTAGATGCGCCTTGGGCACGGCGCCGACGATCTGCTGTTGCACCTCTCCATTCTTGAACAGGATCAAATTGGGGATGCCACGCACACCGTAGCGGGCGGGGGTGCGTGGGTTGTCGTCCACGTTCATTTTGACGATCTTGAGCTTGCCGGCGTACTCGCCCGCGAGTTCAGCCACAATCGGCGCGACCGCCCGGCACGGCCCGCACCACGGTGCCCAAAAGTCGATGAGCACCGGTACAGGCGACTTGAGCACTTCGCTGTCAAAGCTGTCGTCGGAGACCTGTGCAATGTTGTCCGCCATTAGTTTTCCTCCTTGTCGCAAATAGTCCTTCGTAGATAGCAAAAAACTGGAGAAGAACCTAGCATGGTTTGTGTTCAAGATACCTTTTTGACAGAGGTGAGGGAGGTAAGGACAGATCCTTTGTTCTTTACTGCAGAGCGGTTGGGGTAAGCTTGGAAACGAAGGTTTTGAACTTGGGCGTATCCTCCCGCATGAAATCGACAAGCTGAATATCGACCCGAATAGGTTCAGGCAAATATTCTATAAGCCGAGACTGCAACTGTCGTAGTATTTGCGAGGGAAAATTCTTCTGCGTCACAAGTTGTAGCACTACATGGCCGGCACTCTCCTGAATGAAGCGAAACTGATCGACCCCCGTGAAACTCTCAAGGATCAGGTGAAGCCCCATCGGGGATAGTAACTGCCCACTGGGAAGCCTGAGCATATCTCGATCTCTTCCCTGAGGTGCACTAATGAGGGGAAAGGACGAGCCGCAGGAGCAGTTTTTCTTAATGAGCGTGCAAATATCTCCGAGGCGGTAGCGAATAAAAGGCGTGGCAAACGCCTCGAGGCAGGTAAGAACAACCACCCCCGGCTCTCCCCATCCCGCCGGTTTGTCGCCTGCTAGGCATTCTAGCAACAAATGATCTGCAGTCACATGCAGTCCCTCGTGTGCCGGGCACTCTGCCGCGATTCGTCCGACCTCTATAGCTGCATAGAGGTTGAACATTTCCATCTCAAGGTCGGCTCGGAGTCTCTCCTTCATCACTTCGTCGCAGACCTCTGCTGAGGTAATCAGTGTTCTTGGACGAACAATCTCGCTCAGGCGGTAGTCAATCTTATGCAGGAGCGCCCGAAGAACGGTCGGGTAAGCCCAGAACACTGTAGGCTGCATCCTTTGTAGACGTCGAATTTGCTCGTCAATTGAGAGAAACACGGAAATGACTTCAGTGCGGTACAGTCCGAGACGATGGTGTAGTCGAGGTGAGTACGCCCGTTCGGGGCCCAGAATGGCAAGCCGGTCTTGCGGCCGAAACCCTGTCGAGAGCAGCGCTCGAAATTCGAGTAAGCGACGCGTACGCGCCTCGCTCTGAGTGAGATAGACGGTGAAGGGCTTTCCAGTAGATCCGTTCGTGCATAAGGCGTAACAGGAATCGAGATTTATTCCCTTTGCGGTGATTCTTTCTGCACCTGCAGCCCGGAGATCATCTTTGGCGGTGACTGGGATGTATTTCAGATCCTCAACCGTGCGGATATCTTCAGGAGAAAGCCCTGCGGATGTGAACAGGGTGCGGTAATAAGGGACATTATTATAACCATGCCGGATGACGGCATGAAGCTTGCGCTCCTGCAGTACTCTCAGAGCTGTAGGGGAGAGTTGGCGATTGTGAAGTAATTTTCGCAGTTCCAGGACCTCACCGATCATGCAGAGCCCCCTTGCAGGGACGAAAAATACAGAAAAGCGGCTATTGACGGCATCGTGAAATGACTGCCCGGACTTTTCCTCCTGGCTCGGAGGAAATGGCGTCAAGCCGCTCTATTCCGAGTGAAATGTCATTCCCAAACAGCATACGCATGGCGGCGTCGAGTCTTTGATTTGCCTGCCCCCAATCGGTGTCGCCCGCACAGACGACTCGGAGCACGAAACAGCGCAGGTCTTCCTGAATGATCTGTACCTGCACGACTCCCGGAACAGCGCGGAGATCTTCCAGGACGACCAAGGCGTGTGCGACCTGTCCATCAGGAAGGACCAGCAGATCGTCAGACCGCCCAACGATCCGCTCAATGGTCGGGAGGGTGCGTCCACACGGGCACGACGCAGAGCTCAGAGTCACCACGTCGCCCAGTTTGTAATTCAACAAGACCGTCGCTTGGTTGGTCAGGTTCGAGATAACAATGTTGCCGGTGCGGCCAAGCCCTAGTGTCCTTCCCTGTTCGTCCACCACGCGGACGGCAACGGCATCGAGGCAGAGGTGAAAGCCTTCTCGCCGTTCGCACTGAAAGGCGATGCGCAACGCTTCCACCGCCTGGTAGCTCGAAAGCACTGGTACACCAAATTCACGCTCGATGAGAAGGCGGTCTGGGTCGGCGAGCTGCTCCGCTCCATACACTACTGCCTTCGGCCGAAAAACCGAGCAGTGCTGCTCCCATGCCCGGCGAAAGAGGGCACCGATATAGGACCCATAGCCGCTGATCACGTCTGGTTGAAAGGTGTTAATCTGCGCCATGTTCTCTTCAAAGGTATTCCTTGGCGAAAGAATACTGCGCGTGAGATCAACCCTCTTGGGCACCCAGGAATAGGACTCGTAGAAATTCCGTATTTGGACACTGACACTTTCTGACCGGATTGCGCTCATTTCCCTATAGCCAAACCGTCGTCCCACAAACTGTGCAAGCACGACTCGTTGCCTTTGCCCGTGTGCGAGGGCCAAGAAGAGTGCGGTTGGGTCGTAGTAAATGCGTTTTGCCCGTCCTGAGGTTCCACTGGATTGGATCTTGAGATTCTGGCTGACGGCATAATGGTGTGAGAGGAACCGCTCAGGCGCGTAGGCCACGTGTTCGCCCGTCAGGAGGGGAAGCTGAGCGAGATCATCAGCGGTACGAAAGTCGCGCGGGCGTAGACCGGCTTTGCCCATAACCTCGCGATAGTACGGAACCGTCTCGTACGCGTGCGTGACTATGGCCCTGACCCGTCGATTCTGTACAGCGAGAATTTCTTCCAAAGGTCGGTAAGGGAGTCGCACTTCAACACGAGCGTGCCACAGGGTGAAGGCGTTCCAGTAGGCTTTGCGTTCCCAGCTTGGCATTATGTTTTCCGCACCGCCTTGGCGGCAACAAAACTGCCGGTATAATAGCACAAACGGGTTTGTTCCAACCGCTGAGCGGCAACCAGTGCCCGCTGCACTAACGCTATCAACGGTGACCAGCCTAGCTTGGCGGCGAGTGTTACCGAGGCCACGGCTACGAGGCGCGGGTTGTGCAAAATCGCCGTCGTCTCTTGGACCGTGAACCCGGCAGCTTCCAACTCAGCCCCCATTTCGTTCATTCGATAAGAACGGCCGAGGTAATAGGGTGTCCACCCGAGCCAATTCATCAAGCGCAGCAACGGGTCGAAGATGTTCTGGCGGTTATCTAACGTGATAATGAGCCATCCGTCCGGCTTCAACACGCGCGCCAACTCGCGCAGGCTGCGACTGAGATCGCGGGGATCAGCAAAATGGTCTAGGGTTGATGGAGAAACAATGAGGGCGAACGAATCGTCGGCAAAGGGCAAGCAGCGTACGTCGGCTGCCACGTAATAGACTTGCTGGCTGGCGATCCGGTTGCGCGCCTGAACGGTTATAGTGAAAGAGAGGTCTATGCCGATGACCGTCCGCTCTCCGCCTGATAGTTCCTTCAGGAACGCATCAGGCCCTATTGCCTCCTCAAACAGGTCGGTCTTGAGCACACGACCCCTCGCCGGCACGCCTCCCCAACGCTCGATCAATGTCAGGTATGCTTGGCACTTCAGGGCGCCAAGAAATACGTCTAGGTAATGGGGGGTATTTTCGAACGACTGAGCGATCTTGTTCCAGTACGTTGGACCGTCTGCATCCGGCGGTGCGCCTGGCGGCCGTGCGTTGGGCTTGACTCGGCAAAAGTCCCGCCGCCACGGACCAAGCTTGACGTAGCCCATCACGCCGGAAGGTTTCCAACCTGCCTTCTCAGCATGCCGCAAGGCCGGTTTGTTCTCCGGCATGATGACCGCGACCAGACGGCGGTAGCCAGCGTCCCGAAAATATCGCGTCTCATGTGTCGCTCGCACAGCAGGGATATTCTGACCTCGAAAACCAGGCGAGGTAAAAGACTCGTATAGATACGCTTCGTCTGTGGCTAGCCGTATCTCACAAGCCAGATAGTCGATCCATACTCGCCCCGTCGCTATCCACGCGGCACTGACAATGCACCCTTCGTGACGCGCGACAAAGCACAGATGTCCAGTCTCAAGTCGGCTACGGACATCTGCCGCGTTAGTCTCAGGGCGGAAGCTGAGATATTCATCCACTTCAGCCTCGCTCAGGAGACCGATGACCGTAGGCAAACTGGGCGTTACCGCCGCAAGGGGTTCATTGAGAGGGCGCTCAACCAGAACAGCCCGCCGGTAGACCGTCTCGCCCAGGATCTTAAACCACAGGTTCTTGAGTCCCTCTTCGCGCCAGATTTCAACGGCTCGTTTCAGTATTTGTGGCCAGGTCCACCTGTCAGCAAGTCGATGCATGACGGCCCTCGCGCTTTTCTTCAGCATATCAAGATTCAGTCAGTTCTTGCGCGATATAGGGTGCGGATTCGATAACAACGTCTTGCAGGACTTCACGCAACGGCTTATCTGGGTCTTCCAGTTTTGCTACTAGTAGCGAGAGAACAGCGAAGTACCGCTCCTTGGTCGTTAGCGGCATGCGCGCCAGGCGCGCCTTCATTGCCTTCTGAAAGCGGTGCTGGGTTGCGATGATTTGCTTATCAAGATCCTGGGCAATCAGCGCAGAGTCAGTCACGAAACCCTCCTATTTTTTCTTGCACCTTAGAGAGCAGCAGAGAGAGAGTCAAATAGCGCCCTCTTGACTCCCTAAGTGAACCCCTCTAGGGGGAGATCTTATGCGAGTGCTGGTCACTGGCGCGACGGGCTTTGTGGGTGGCATGGTGGCACGCGAGTTAATCCGCGCTGGCCGCGAAGTGCGGCTCTTCGTGCGGCCGACGGCCGACCGCCGCAACCTGCGCGACCTGGCGGTCGAGATTTATCACGGCGATGTGCGCGATTTCGCTTCGCTCCGCCGGGCGACCGCCGGATGTACGCAGGTGTATCACGTCGCCGCGCTGTACAAGCTCTGGGTGCGTCATAAACAAGAGATCTACGAGTGCAACGTTACCGGGACGGAAAACGTGCTCACGGCGGCGCGGGACAATAGAGTCGAGAAAATCATTTACACCAGCTCGGTGGCGACCCTCGGCCTGCCTGAGGACGGTACCCCCGGCAACGAGGAGACCCCGGTATCACTCGCTGACATGGTTGGTCATTATAAACGGAGTAAGTTTCTGGCTGAGCAGGTCGCCCTGCGCTATGCGGCTGAAGGGTTACCGATAGTGATCGTGAACCCTAGTACACCGGTTGGCACGGGCGATCTCAAGCCGACCCCGACCGGTAAGTTGATTGTCGATTTTCTTAACGGCCGGATGCCTGGCTACGTCGAGACCGGTCTCAATCTCGTGGACGTGGAAGATGTTGCCCGCGGGCACCTGCTGGCGGCCGAAAAAGGACGGGTAGGGGAGAAGTACATTCTTGGCCATGAAAACCTCACCCTGCAGCAAATCTTGTCGCTGCTCGCCGAACTCACCGGCCGACCGACGCCGCGCTTGAAAGTGCCCTACGCTCTCGCCCTCGGTGTGGCTTACGTGGACGCGGCCTTGGCTCGCTTGATTCCTGGCCGCGAGCCGTTTGCCCCCCCGGTAGGCGTGAAACTCAGCAAAAAGAAGATGTTCTTCGACCCTAGCAAGGCTGCGCGTGAATTAGGCTGGACGCAAACGTCGGTCCGCGACGCACTGCGCAAGGCGGTGCAGTGGTTTGGGGAAAACGGGTACGTGAAAGGGGTCAGGCATCAGGGATCGGGGATCGGGGATCGGTAAGATTGATCATTCTGTTTTCTCTCGGTTTCATCTCTATGTTGATCTGGTTGGGCGTTCTCTTTCATCCCGCACGCCCGTGGGATTTTCAACCCGTGGGTGACGATGAAGAACTTTCCCCTGAGCCTCACCTTTGGCCTTCCGTGTGCATCTTAGTCCCGGCGCGCAATGAGGGTGAGTCTTTGTCGCACACCCTGCCCTCACTCCTGCAGCAAGATTACCCCGGCGAATTCGCCGTTATTGTCATTGATGACCGCTCCGAGGACGGTACGGCCGACATTGCCCGCAAGCTGGCCGAGGAATCCGGCGCGGTGGGTCGACTGACAGTGATATCCGGCGCGGCTTTGCCGCAAGGCTGGGTAGGCAAAGTCTGGGCGCTTGCGCAAGGAGCTGCCCATTGCGGGTTGCGAGTCGTCAGTGAACAACTGCCCCGCTCCTCTCCTCCCCAACCCCTAACCCCTAGCCCCCGGTACCTCTTGTTGAGTGACGCCGACATTCGTCATGCTCCGAGATCGCTCAGACGTTTGGTGGCTGAGAGTGAGCGAGCCCGCCTCGCCTTAAATAGCCGGATGGCGCGTTTGCGCTGTGTCTCCAACGCGGAGCGTCTGCTTATTCCTCCGTTCGTCTTTTTCTTCAATCTGCTCTATCCTATGCGACAAGTGAATACGCGGCGCAGTGCCGTAGCAGCCGCGGCGGGTGGATGCGTCTTATTGGCGACCTCCGCGCTTGAGCGTGCCGGCGGCTTCTCGTGCATCAAGGATAAAATCATCGACGATGTGAGCCTGGCACGGCAAATCAAAGCGTTGAACGAGCCCATTCAACTGGCTCTCAGCCGTTCTGAAGTCGAGAGCCTGCGCGTGTATGATTCACTCGCGACAATCTGGGTCATGGTTCGCCGCACGGCATTTACCGAGCTACGCTACTCGTGGGCGCGATTGGCCGGGACCGTGATCGGGATGCTGCTGATGTTTCTGCTGCCGCCACTGTGGATGGCAGGCGGAATCGGCGCGGCGCTGGCCGGCTTGATGGGCTGGCCGACTATCTCCTTCTCTTGGGCTAACGCATTAGCGGTTGAAGGCTTATGCGCTTGGGCAATAATGGCTGCGATTTACCGTCCGGCGATCTGCTTCTTTGGTCTGCCGGGCGCACGGTGTTGGACACTACCACTTGCCGGGATGCTGTACGGAGCGATGACCGTCGATTCCGCCATGCGACATGTCACCGGCATGCGTATTGGGTGGCGAGATCATTGAGGCGAATTTCCCCGTCTTGGTACAAGACAACTGCCTTGACGGAGGAGGGCTCAGTCCCACCCCTAACACTTGATATGAGTAACGTCTCGAATAAATTGGGAGTTTCCCAACTCGACTCCGCGCCAATTGCCGTGTTTACTGCCCTTACCTGGGAGGGTGCGGCAGTGCGAGCCGTACTGCGCCAGGTCAAGCACGAGGAAGACCAGGTCTGGCGCGGGTCTACGGGCAAGCGGGAAGTGATCGTCGTCACCGGCGGTATCGGTCCGCGCCGAACCCGACAGACTGTGGAGCGGTTTGCCGACGTTCCCTTCGCGGCGGTCTTATCGGTTGGCTGTGCCGGCGCGTTAGTTTCCGGTCTGGCCACTGGTCAGCTCATTCTGGCGCCCGATGTGCGGATGCTGTCAGAAGGAGCACGACTCGAGCGTTTTCCCGTAGACCCCGGCTTGCTCGTGCACGCGCGCACGGCGGCCTCCCAGGCGGCCGTGCCGGTTGCCGAAGGGCCATTGTTTACCAGCGCGAAGGTGCTCTTTACTCCCGAGGACAAAGCCCGGCAGGGAGAGGCAACTGGTGCGATCGCGGTGGAGATGGAGAGTGGCGTACACGCCTCTTTTGCCGGCGCCCGAGGCCTTCCCTTTCTTGCCCTGCGTGTGATCCTTGATCCGGTTGGCATGGCGCTCCCGGTTATTAAAGGCTTAACGACGCCTGAAGGCACTGTCCGGCCCGTTAAGGCGCTGACCCACGTAGTCACTCATCCCCATCATCTTTCCGCACTTCTCGCCCTGAAGCAGTCACGCACTACCGCCGCCCAGGCACTGTCACGGCTGTGCCACGCACTCTTTCCTTTGCTTGAGAAAGGGTAGGGGCGGAGATCTGAGGTTGAGGGTAGGTCTTCAAACGTAAAACGTCATGAGAAGTGAAGCGGCCCTTTCTACGCTTTACGTTTTCTGTCTTTATTTCTTCCGTGCAGGAGGAGGTGGCGACGCTTTCTCGGCCATGAGCTTCTTCTGTAAGTCGTAGGCAGGTTGAGCCTTGTCGCGCTGGCCGGCGATCAGATAGAAGCGGACAGCTTGTTGCAGAGATGCGATCGCCTGGTCGCGTTGACCGAGTTCATTGTAGGCGACACCCAGACCATGATGAGCGGCGGGATCCTGGGGGTTGAGACGGAGCACCTCTTGGTATTCTTGTACCGCGCGCTCATTCTGGCCTTGCTTGGTGTAGAGCGCGGCCAGACGCGCGTGAGCCGCGCTCTTGTCCGCGTCGAGCTTGACCGCTTCCTGGTATTGCGAGATTGCTTCGCTGGCCTGCCCGCGTTGTTCAAACGTTTGTCCCAACTCGAAGTGGGCATTGGCGGAAGAAGGGTTGAGGCTAATAGCCTGCTGAAACATGCCGACCGCCTCGTCTAACTGGTTATTACGACGGAGCATGACGCCCTGGTTGGCGTAGTACCCTTCCAACGCCTGTCGGGCCTCACTCTGGTCAGGATTGAGGCGCAGGGCTTCCTGATAGGAGCGGACCGCGTTGTCGATGGCGCCCAACTTTTCGCTGACGGCGCCCAGGCGATAATGGGCTAGGGCGTTGTTTGGTTCAAACTTCAAAATTTCGCTGTAGGTGGAAAATGCCTCGCTCCAACGCTGCTCATTCTCAAATCCCTGCGCCTTGAGGAAGAGAGCTTGAATATCGACGGCCCAGGCTGGCAGAGCACTGATGCATAGGCAGAACGCAGAAATCGCTAGCAGTTTATTTTTCACTGTCTCCTCCGACTATTTTCCAGTGAAACGAGCACGGCGCTTCTCGACGAACGCCCGCACGCCTTCCTCGTGATCTGCCGTGGCTATACAAGAGGCCGCGGCCAGCGCCTCCATCTCCAGCAGAGTAGGGAGATCGACGTTGAGCGACTTGTTGAGCACACTCTTGGCTAGGCTCACTGCGACCGGCGCGTTCTGGGTGATGCGGCGGGCGAGATCGGACACACGCGGATGAAGTTCTGCATGCGGCACTACCCGGGCGACTAGGCCGATGCGCTCGGCTTCCTGGGCCTCGATGAAGTCACCGGTAAACACCATCTCCTTGGCCCGCTGCAAGCCTACAGCGCGTGGCAGGAAGTACATGCCGCCGCCATCGGGTACCAAGCCAATTTTAACGAACGCCTGCGAAAAACGAGCCTGGTCCGAGGCATAGATGATGTCGCAAGCCAGCGCCAGGTTGCAACCGATACCAGCGGTGACTCCGTTGACCGCGGCGATCGTCGGCTTCTCCAGATTGACTAATTCGAGGAGCCAGCGATGAGCCTTTTTTATGCGCGCCCGTCCGGTCACGACTGTGTATCCACCCATGCTCTTGATATCGCCGCCGGCACAAAACGCTCGGCCCGTACCTGTCAGCACTAACACCTTGATCTCCGGATCGTCGCGGATTGCATACAGCGCCTCGGCCAGTTCCTCGCGCATCACCAAGTCCAGTGCGTTGAGCGCGTCCGGTCGATTCAACGTGATCGTGACGATTCCGTCAGCCCTGTCTACTACGATGGTCTGGTAGTCTCGCGGCATGATCTGTGTCCCTCTTTCGCTAGCCAATCTCGGCTCCTGGATACCCAAATCTGGCAGAATCTGCAATCCGTATTCCGCACGCCGCAATCGTCCAGCCTCTAGGCGGCTACCGGATTGTTGGTTACAATGCCAGCGAGAAAATAGCCGTGCCTGGCAGAACGGAGGACATCATGGCCTCATGTGATCACCTGTGCAACGCGGAAGAGCAACTGCGCGAACTCTTGGGAACAATCAACGACCACTTGAAACTGCACGAGACCGATGAGGAAGCCTATGGGTCGCTGCTCGCCGTGGCGTACCATATCAGCGAGGCCCTACGTGAATTGAGCTATCTACTTGACCAAGCCGAAGAAGCTGACGCCGAAAATCATCAGAAAGAGATCGGACACTAAGCACGCACTCAGCAAGCTGCATATGGAAGTTCCCCTTCCCTCAACGTGGGAGAGGAAGAAAAGCGCTCAGGGATGAGGTGCTCATCGAGCCAGCGGCAGCTTAACAGTCGGAGCAGAGTCCACTTACGGTTCGCTGCATTGAGCGATTGAGTGGTCAGTGAAGAACTTGATGTTGATCTCCGCACAAACTCTAATCAGCGCATCATACGCAGAGGACACAACCGCAATCGCGATCACGTTTGGAGCCTCTTGGACGTGATAGGAGAGGTATAGCGTGGACAGCCTTTCTGAGGTTGACAGCAACTCATGAAACATCTCTAGGTTCGATTGTCTCTGCACGTCATCGACAATCACAATCTTGGACGTCGCCACGGCGGCCCGGAGCCATCGCAAAGACCGTTCACAGCGCCGCACGCCTCGGCCGAGCGCTTCCTGCCTGCCCACCGGACCATCAACGAAGAGTAACTCACAGGGAAAGTTGACCGCCCGCTTCAATTTCTCCATCTCGTACCAGCCATCTTCAGCAACTGGGACGTGATGCAGGAAACAATCGCTCAAAAAGCTGTTTCTCAGTCCACGCTTGATTTTCGCGGCATAGAAGCGATTCTGCTCGATGGATGCGTAGGGCACGCCCTCCTTCATCGCGTATTCCGTCAGATAGGAGGTGCTACGGCCACTGCCAAGCTCAACAATGGATTTTGGTCGCACGAGGGCGAGCAGAACCGAGAGCAGCGTCCAAAACTCAAAACTTTTTGTACCCCAGTGCCGTACGGCCAGCCAGGTTAACCCTCTCCACCGAAGACGACCAATCCGGCTGCGGAGATCGTCTATCTTAGCCCACTCCTGTTTTCCGGCGATTCCCGCCAGTTTTTCCCAGTTCATCGCCAGTTCGCTCCAGCACTTGAACTACGCGACTCCAATTCAACCGGCTTCATGGACAGCCATGGCAAAGCGTGAAAGTGAGGAAGAACGGTGTTGGGTAGATCCTGCCCAACCGACGCCCGGGTCTTCTTTTTGGCAGTTAAACGCTGAGCTTTAGAAATCTTCTTTCTTGCGTCCCAGAGCTTCATCTACCATGTGTTCGGGAACACGGGCGTAGTGGTCGAACTCCATGGTGTAAGTTGCTCGCCCTTGGGTAAGCGAGCGGATGACGGTAGCATAGCCAAACATAGTGGCTAAGGGGACGTGGGCGGTGATGGTGCGCAGACCGGTACTGCGCTCGCCGAGTTCGGTGACCTTGCCGCGTCGCGATTGCAAGTCGCCCATCACCACTCCCATGTACTCTTCCGGGACGACGACCTCAACTTTCATCACCGGCTCCAGCAGCACGGGTTTGGCTTTCTTCACTGCTTCCTTGAAGCCGATGGAACCGGCCAAGTGGAAGGCCATTTCCGACGAATCGACCTCGTGGTAGCTGCCATCATATAGAGTCACCGTGGTGTTGAGCACTTGATAACCATACACCACGCCACTCTGCGCCGCTTCGCGGACACCTTTCTCGATCGGGGCGAAATACTCTCTGGGAATCGCGCCGCCTTTGATCTCGTTGATGAATACCAGGCCCTTGTTGTCGTTAGGCTCGATTTTCAAATAGACGTGCCCATACTGGCCGCGACCGCCGGACTGGCGGATGTATTTGCCTTCGGCTTCGGCCGGACGGGTGATGGTTTCACGGTACGCCACTTGTGGCGCGCCAGTGCTGACCGCGACTTTGAATTCACGCACCAGGCGGTCGATAATGATCTCCAGGTGCAATTCGCCCATGCCGGAGAGAATCGTCTGCGCCGTCTCTTGGTTAGTATTGACCCCTAAGGTCGGATCTTCGGAAGCGAGGCGTTGCAGGGCCAAGCCCAGCTTCTCCGAATCGGTCTTGGTCTTCGGCTCAATCGCCAGTGAGATCACCGGCTCTTTGAAGGTGATGGCCTCCAGCAGCACGGGCTTCTCACGGTCGGTGATCGTATCTCCGGTAGTAAAGTTCCGCAGCCCGATCGCGGCGATGATGTCGCCCGCCGTGGCCTCTTCGATGTCTTCTTTCTTATTGGCGTGCATGCGCACCAGCCGGCCGACCCGCTCAGTTTGTTTGGTCCGCGGATTGAAGACCATGTCCCCAGTTCGCAGGCTGCCACTGTAGAGACGCAGAAAGGTCAGTTGCCCGGAATAAGGATCGTGCATGGTCTTAAACGCTAGAGCGGCGCGGACCGTATCGGTGACCTGCCACTCACGCGGTTCTCCATCCGGCGTCGTTCCTTTCACGGGTTTGGTCGGCGGCGGGAGGTAAGCCACGATGGTGTCAAGCAACGGCTGCACGCCCTTGTTGCGCAAGGCGGTGCCACACACGACCGGAAACAGGGCCATCTCTTGAGTCTTCTTGCGAATCGCCGCAGCAATTTCCTCCTCGCTCAACACTTCACCGGCGAGATAGCGCTCGAGGAGTATATCGTCGGCGTCGGCTATGGTCTCAATCAATTGCTCGCGGTAACGAGTGACCTCTTCGACCGTATCGGCTGGAATTGCTTCCTCGTGGAAACGCGCACCCAGAGTGTCCTCTTCCCAGACAATGGCCTTCTGACGCAGCAGGTCGATCACTCCACGGAAGGTTTCCTCCTTGCCGAGCGGCAGTTGCAAGAGCAACGGCCTGGCACCGAGCCGGTGGGTGATCTGTTTGACGACCCCATGGAAGTCGGAGCCGACCCGGTCCAGCTTGTTGATGAAGACCACTCGTGGCACCCGGTACTTGTCGGCTTGGTGCCAAACGGTCTCGGATTGCGGTTCGACTCCGCCGACCCCGCAGAAGACCACAACTGCGCCGTCTAGCACCCGCAGGCTCCGCTCGACCTCAGTGGTGAAATCGACGTGTCCTGGGGTGTCGATGATGTTGATTTGGTGGCCTTGCCACTCACAGGTGATTGCGGCGGCGGTGATAGTGATGCCACGCTCTCGTTCTTGCGGCATCCAATCGGTGACGGTGGTGCCTTCGTGCACTTCGCCGATCTTGTGCGAGACGCCAGTGTAGTACAGGACGCGCTCGCTCACCGTGGTCTTGCCGCTATCTACGTGCGCCACGATGCCGATGTTGCGAATTCTTTCCAACGGGATAGACATATTCCTCTCCGTCAATAAGACTCCTGACGAGAACAAGCGTGCGATGGGAAAACGAGATGTTCGGTCGTGAGGAGGGATAAGCCTCTGGTTCGGCTGTGTCCTGCTGCTATTTCGGGGAAATAGAGTACACGAAAAATCCACCCATTCCAAGAGGTAGCGGGTAGCGCTCGAGTAACAAAGCGAGTGGGGAGCGGGGCAAGGCTTCGCGACTCCTTGCCTCGGTGAGTGTTTTTCTCTATACACTGGAGATCACGATCATTATGGGAAAAACCTTCGACGAACCTTCCCCAGGTTCTCTCCTGGCAAAACGTCTCGCTTCCCAGTTTAGTCTTTTCCGCACATCTGCTGATCCCTCTCGACAGGGAGGAATGGCCCGAGCAGGATACCCTGCCCTGGCTCCAATGCGGTGGACGGGCACCGCCACGCGTGCCACCTCTGCCGCTAGCCAACGTGCATATATGCCTGACATGATCTCTGACCCTGCGGTCGAAAAGTTATGGTCACCGCGCGTGTCCCTGGCTACTGCCCTGGCGCCGGTCGTGACCAAGGGTAAGTTTTTCTTCGTCGATGGGGAAAAGTTCTTCCTCAAGGGCGTGACCTATGGCCCCTTCGTGCCAGCCTCGCACGGTGCGCCTTTTCCTGAACGGCCGGTGATGGAGCAGGACTTTACCCTCATGCGCGATCTGGGGGCGAATACTCTCCGGACCTTCACCGTCCCACCGCGCTGGTTGTTAGACTTGGCCGGGGAGTATGGGTTGCGCGTGATTGTGGGGATCCCCTGGCCCGAGCACGTCACGTTCCTCGATTCGCCCCACTTGATGCGAGATATACACCGAACCATCGCCGAGAACGTCAAATCCTGCCGCGGCCATGCCGCGGTCCTGGCCTGTTTGGTGGGGAACGAAATCCCCCCAGACATAGCTCGGTGGCATGGCCCTGAACGCGTCCGGACGTTCCTGCGCGAACTCACTGAGACTGCCAAAGCGACTGATCCTGACCGCCTGGTGAGCTACGCCAATTTCCCTTCAACCGAATACCTTGATGTCGATTTTACCGACTTTGTCTCGTTCAACGTTTACCTACACAAGGAACAATCCTTCCGCAGTTATCTGTCGCATCTGCATAACCTCGCTGAAGATAAGCCTTTAGTGCTGACGGAATTCGGTATCGATTCGATCCGCGAAGGCCAGGAATTTCAGGCGCAGACCCTCACCTGGCAGGTGCGCGCCAGCTTTGAGATGGGAGTGGCCGGGTCGGTGATCTTCGCCTGGACAGACGAGTGGTTTACCGGGGGGTTCGACATGCAGGACTGGGCCTTTGGCTTGGTCGATCACGAGCGGCGCAAAAAGCCGGCGTTTCGCGCGGTCCAGCAGTATTACCATGAGCCGCTGCCGCCGCCCCTGCCTGAGTATCCCAAAGTCTCAGTGGTGGTGTGTGCCTATAATGCTGAACGCACCATGGCCCCCTGCTTAGCGTCGCTAGAAAAACTGAACTACCCCAACTACGAGGTGATTGTCGTTAACGACGGTTCGACGGACCGCACGCGAGAGATCTCCGAGCGCTTCGAGTACGTGCGGCTCATCACCCAGGAGAACAAAGGGCTGAGTGCGGCGCGGAACGTTGGGATCGAGGCTGCGACTGGCGAGATCGTCGCGTTCACCGACTCCGACTGCGTGGCTGATCCGGATTGGCTCACCTATCTCGTGGCGACGTTCATTCGCTCGGGGCGGGCGGCAGTAGGCGGCCCGAATTTTCCGCCGCCAGAGGATACGCTGGTGCCGTCTGCGGTGGCGGTGTCGCCAGGTGGACCCACCCACGTGTTGCTCAACGACGAGGTGGCCGAGCATATCCCTGGTTGCAACATGGCCTTTCGCAAAGAGGCGCTCGAAGAAATTCGTGGTTTTGATCCGATCTTCCGGGCTGCTGGGGATGATGTCGATCTCTGCTGGCGCTTGCAGAACCAGGGAGATCAGATTGGCTTTAGTCCGGCAGCGGTGGTCTGGCATTTCCGCCGAAATACGATCAGGGCGTACCTCAACCAGCAACGCGGCTATGGGAAGGCCGAAGCGCAGCTCTACTTTAAGCATCCCTACCGGTTTAACTTGCTTGGCCAGTCCCGTTGGCTCGGTCGTATCTATGGAGACCTCTCGTCTTTTTTCCTCTCACGCCGTCCGGTGATCTATTCCGGCGCTTTCGGGCGTGGTTTGTTCCAGACCGTGTACGAGCCCCCCTCGTCTTTGATGGGGTTTCTGCCGTTGACGCTGGAGTGGAACGTGGTCGCGCTCGCGCTCTTCCTCGCCGCGCTGGCCGCGGGGGGATATGTGTGGCTCGGCGTGATCCCTCTGCTGATGTCTTGTGGCTGGTGTATTGCCAGCGCCGCTCGGGCTCGCCTCGACTCGCGCTTCAACAATTGGCGTGCTCGGCTCCTGGTGGCAGTGCTGGCCTATTGCGGTCCCCTCGTGCGGAGCTTTGAACGGTATCGCTGGCGCGTACGTGGACTCACTGACGTCGAGCCGATTCAATACGCTGAGGTCGGGCAAGAGCCTGAGCTGTCTTGGCGCGAGCGGGCACTGCGGCTGTCGTACTGGAGCGAGCAGGGGCTCGAAAAAGAAAATATGTTGTCTGGTCTCATGGAGTTTTTGCTACCCCGCAAATACCTCATTGCGTTGGATCAGGGTTGGAGCAACTGGGATTTGGAAGTGTCGCGTGGAATCTGGTCCAAGGCCCAGGTGAAGCTTGGCACTGAGAATCACGGTGGACTGAAGCGCCTCCTGCGCGTGCACTGTGCCGTGCGGATGTCTCAGCCCGCCCGCCTGGCACTGCTAGGATATGCGGCTTTGGGTGGGGTTGGACTGGTGTTGGGGATTAAGGAACTGGTCACTGCGGCGGTTCTCGTGGGCACGGTGAACCTGACAACAATTCTCTACCAAAACTTCCGTCTTGGCCGTGTCATATACCATGCCTTGGAGATTGTAGCCAAGAGAATTGGTCTCTCGCCGGTGTATAAGAACGGCAAAGCCTGACATTTATGACCCCCTCAATCAGACGGCAGGTCTTTGCCTCCTTGCGGCCTTACCGCGGCATGGTCGGCTTCGCCTTCGCTCAAGTCGTGCTCATAGGCGGGGCCGAACTTCTCAAGCCTTGGCCGCTCAAGCTCATCATCGATCATGTGTTAGGTGGACAGCCCTTGTCCTGGCCTGTGGTGGCTGGCTGGCCTCGCGAGGCGCTGCTCCTAGCTGCTTGTGTGGGGCTGGTTGGTATCTACCTCGTTCTCGGTGGGCTGAGCGTACTCAACAATTACACGACCATCCGCATCGGTCAGAGTATGGTGAATGACCTGCGTGGGGCGCTATACAACCACTTACAGCGCTTGTCTTTGGCGTTTCACCACCGCCGCCAAGTCGGGGACTTGCTCTATCGGGTCACCGCTGACACGTACGCAATCCAGACTCTGACGATGAATGGGGTGTTTCCCATCCTCACCTCCCTGGTCTTGTTGGTCGGTATGATCCTAGTGATGCTGCGGCTCGATTGGATGTTGACGCTGCTTGCGTTGGGCGTCTGCCCCCTTCTATTTGTGACTATCTCGGCGATGAGCAGCCGCATCAGCGCAGCGGCTACGGCTGCCCATGAGCGCGAAAGCACGATCTATTCTCTGGTGCAGCGGACCATGACGGCGATCCGAGTGATCCAGGCCTTCACGAAGGAAGAAGAGGAGAATCGGCGGTTCATGGCCGCGAGCGCAGACAGTCTCAGGGCCAGCTTGCGGCTGTACAACCTCCAAACTTTATATTCTGGCGTGGTCAATGTCGTTATCGCTGTGGGGACTGCGCTGGTCGTGTGGGTTGGTGCCCGTCACGTGCTGGCCGGCACCCTGAGCGTTGGTGAACTAGTAGTCTTCACCTCCTACCTGGCCTCGCTCTACGGACCGATCAATACCATCAGCCAGACCGTAGGGATGATTGAAGGCGCCAGGGCTGGGCTCGTGCGAGTACAGGAGATTCTCGCGGTTGAGCGCGACTTGCCCGAAGGCAAATGGGTCGTGTTCGCGGCCGAGATCCGTGGGGAAGTCCAGTTTGAGCGGGTGGTGTTCGCCTACACTCCTGGCCAACCTGTGCTGCGTGACGTGGATCTGCACGTCGCTCCTGGGCAGACCGTAGCGGTCGTTGGCCCTACCGGCGCGGGGAAATCCACTCTGGTCAGCTTACTCCCCCGTTTTTATGATCCCCAGGAAGGACGGGTGTTGCTCGACGGGACGGATGTGCGCGAGTTCACCCTGGCCTCCCTGCGCCAGCAGATCGCCATGGTGTTGCAGCCGCCGCTGGTCTTCCCCATCACCATCGGTGAAAACATTACCTATGGGCGACCGGGAGCGTCCCACGGCGCGATTGAGCATGCGGCTCGACTGGCGCGCATTCACGAGACGATCGTGCGCCTGCCTCAGGGATACGGCACCCAGGTCGGCGAACAGGGAGCGACGCTGTCAGAAGGAGAACGTCAGCGCCTGACTATCGCTCGCGCCATTCTGCGTGATGCACCGATCTTGATCCTCGATGAGCCGACTTCGTCGATTGATGCCGAAACTGAGGCCCTCATCATGGAAGGACTCGAACAGTTGATGGCCGGGCACACGACTTTCATCATCGCGCATCGCCTCTCTACGATCCGGCGCGCGGATGTGATTGTGGTGGTGCGAGGCGGGCACATTGTCGAGCAGGGCTCGTTTGCTGAACTTATGCGCCAACAGGGACCATTTGCTGCGCTGTATCGCACCCAGTTCAGCCTGCAAGAGGAACCTCAGCGTGCAATCTCGTGAGCGTACGCTCTGGAGCAGCCATGAAATGGAGGAGACGATGACTGGCTTGACACCCTTCGCTCCTGGTCGTTGGGCTGATGGCGTGCCCCCGGCGAATGCCCGGATCGGGCTGAATAGTCTGATCTTGGGCGACCACGCATTCAAGCGGTTCTATAGCCGACGAGATCTAGCGCTCATCATCGGTGCGCACTGCATGATGGATGGTGTTCACTTCGCTCTCGGTGAGGAGGGACAAGTTAAGATCGGCGACTACTGCTACTTCACCAGCGCCCTGCTCCTTTGCGAACTGGAACTTTGCATCGGCAGCTATGTGGTCGTTGGATGGAATGCAACGATTGCTGATACGGACTTTCACCCCATCGCGCCTGCTGAGCGTATTGCCGATGCGATCGCAATCTCGCCGTTGGGAAAAGGCCGGCCGCGCCCGCAGATCGTGCGGCGGCCGGTAGTCATAGAAGACGACGTCTGGATCGGACCGAATGCCGCGATTCTCAAAGGGGTCCGGATTGGAACTGGCGCCTTTGTCGAAGCGGGTGCATTGGTGACGCGCGATGTGCCGCCCCGCACCCGGGTTATTGGAAATCCTGCGCAGATCGTCGGAGAGGTGTGATCACATGAGCGCCATACGTACGCTCCCATGGGATTGGTATCCGGGAACCATACCCGATAACGTGGTTCTTGACGACACCGCATACATCGAGACTACCTACAGCTTCTCATTGTACCACAGTAAGGCGCCGGTAGGGCTTCGGATGGGACGCTGTGCTTCTGCATATAATGATACAGTATTCGACGTTGGACCACGTGGACGAGTCAGCTTCGGTGAGTGTGCGCTGGCCGTCGGAGTGCGGATTATCTGTGACGCCGAAGTCGAGATCGGCGATTACACGCTGATGTCGTGGAATGTTATCCTCATGGACAGCTATCGAGTTCCTTTTAACCCGGCCGAGCGCCGGCGTGTCCTCACGCAGGCCCTGTTGCGTAGCCCCCGGCCCCTCGAGGTAGAGGCGCCAGCACGGCCGATCCGGATCGGCCGTGCTGCCTGGATCGGCTTCGATGTCTGCATCCTGCCAGGCGTCACTATAGGTGATGGATCAATTGTCGGTGCACGATCTGTTGTCATGGACGATGTCCCGCCCTACACCATCGTTGCGGGGAATCCGGCCCATGTCATTCGCCGGTTGGATACCGAGGAAACCAATCATGGCCTATGAAAAGCCTCACAAAGGCAAACTCATCGTTTCCGGAATTCTCTTCTGGTATCCGCTAGCTGGCGTCACATATCAGTTTCTTCACTATCTGATCGGGCTCCGCCGGCTCGGTTATGACCCGTATTACATCGAGGACTCTGGTCGCTGGGTGTACGACCCTCGGATCGATGATCTTTCTGACAATGCAACGGGCAACGTCGAAGCAGTGGCCCCGATCCTCCAGGCCTACGGCCTCGCGAATCGCTGGGCCTGCCGCGGCCACTATCCAGGAGTCCCGTGCTATGGGATTACCGAAAAACCGAACCGCCCGCCAGACCCGGAATCGGAGTCGGTCCAGAATTGGCACGGGTCCACGTGGTATCGGGG
>JACXTT010004290.1_pt1 | contig 21246 bp, 15 predicted proteins | sample 9270951 | NCBI WGS metagenome assembly JACXTT01 (sample SAMN15532306, study PRJNA645909) | rock metagenome | isolation source: weathered quartz diorite | place: Puerto Rico | collected 2017-06-21
AATTTGTTGAAACACCTGATCGCCGTTGTTTGTCCAACGTGACAGAAAATGCCAAGCACCACTCGAATTCTGATTGCTGAAGATCACACTCTGATGGCTGAAGGCCTGCGAAAACTCCTAGAAGTCGAATTCGATTCGGTGGCCATCGTCTGCAACGGATGGGAATTGCTGGATTCAGTCGCAGTTTCAAAGCCGGACGTCATTCTCTTGGATATTGGACTGCCAATGCTAAACGGAATCGAAGCGATGCGCCGTTTGAGCAAGATTTCGCCGGAAACAAAAGTGTTGATCGTAACTGCCCATAACTCACCGGAGTATGTCGTGGAAGCTTTTCGGGCCGGGGCATCCGGTTACGTGTTGAAGCGCTGCGCAGCCTCCGAGCTGACGACTGCGATCCGTGAGCTGATGAACGGGCACACCTACGTGACTCCGTTGGTGGCCGATCGCGCTGTTGCGGCGGCGCGAGATTCCAAGCTTCGGCGGACCCCGCCTCTCACCGCCCGCCAACGCGAGGTGCTGCAGCTAGTCGCCGAAGGATGCACCGCCAAAGAGATTGCCAATGTCCTCAACCTTTCGGTGAAGACCGCTGTCTTCCACAAGATGGCGATTATGGACAAACTCGGCGTGCGGACTACTGCAGAACTCACGCGCTACGCTCTCGAACACGGGATCGCAAACGCGTTAGGGGAACGATTGCCACCTCCCATTACTACTAGTTCCTCCGGCATGGAAATGGGTGTGCCGGCGTACAACGTGCTAGCCAAGGGTCAGTAATCCTCGGTCCGCAAAACGACGCCTCGAAGGTGGCTTCCGAGGTGACTTCAAGTGAATATTCGGACGTTGCGCGCATCTACATTTGTGTGGGCCCGTGATGCGTGGACCGCCGCATGGAAACAAACTCATCTAAACCCAAGGCACTAAGCATCAAGGAACTGCTCCGGCCACATTCCAAGGTTTTGGTCATCGGAATTCTGGCCGTGATCGGCGAAGGCGTTGCCAACCTGCTCCAGCCTTGGCCGCTCAAGGTCGTTCTTGACAATGTCCTCAAGTCGCGCGAAATGCACGGGTGGCTGAATCGCCTGATTCTGGCGACCGCCGGCGACGACAAACTTGCAATCCTTCGGCTGGCGGCAATCGCTGTGCTCGCAATCGCAGTGCTCGATGCGATCTGTTCCTACGCCGAGAAATACGTCACTACCAGCGTCGGCCAATGGGTAACTCACGATTTACGCCGCACGCTGTATCACCACATCCAACGGCTGTCGCTGGCCTATCACGACCACAGCCAGACCGGCGACCTGATCAGCCGCGTGACGAGCGATATTGATGCGATTCAGGGCTTCATCGTGTCTGGGCTCCTGGGCGCACTCATCAACAGTCTTACTTTGGCTGGCATGGTGGGCGTCATGCTGTATCTCAATTGGAGCTTTACGTTGGTAGCTCTTTCGGTCGCGCCCGTGCTCTTCGCGGTGGTTTACAGTTACACGCGGCGAATCAAGAAAGCCTCCAGGGAGGTGAGAAAAAAGGAGGGTCAGATCGTATCGGTCATGCAGGAAGTTCTGTCCTCCATTCGTGTGGTGAAGGCGTTTGCACGCGAAGAGTACGAAGAGCGCCGGCTGGAAGAGCAGAGCCTGGAAGGCATCGAGATTTCGCTGAGGGCCCGAAGCCTGAAGGCGAAGCTGGCCCCCATTGTGGACATTATCGTTGCCGTCGGGACTGCGATCGTACTTTGGTTTGGAGCCCGCATGGCCCTGGACGGAAGTCTGTCAGCTGGATCCCTGGTAGTGTTCATCATGTATCTGGGGAAGATGTACAAACCGATGCAGGAGCTCTCCAAGATGACCGACGCCTATGCGAAAGCGGCTGTCGGATTCGAGCGCATCCGCGAGATCCTCCAGACCGACGGCGAGGTGAAAGATTTGCCAGGCGCGCGGCTTGCCCCAACCTTCCGGGGAAAGATCGAATTCGAAAGAGTAGACTTCAGCTACCAGCCCGATACGCCAGTACTCAAGGAGATCAGTTTCAAGATTGAGCCGGGGCAGGTGGCCGCCCTGGTTGGTCCGACCGGAGCCGGCAAATCGACGATCGTCAGCCTCATTCCCCGTTTTTATGATCCGACCCGTGGCGCGGTGAAAATCGACGGCGAGGATGTTCGAAGCTTCAAGCAAAAATCTCTGCGGCAGCAGATCAGTTTCGTATTGCAAGAAACGCTTCTGTTTCACGGGCCAATCTGGCATAACATCGCATACGGCAAGCCTGAGGCGAGCCGGGCCGAGATTTTGAAGGCCGCGGAGCTGGCCAATGCCCGCGAGTTCATCGACAAAATGCCGGAAGGTTACGATACGATCGTTGGCGAGCGCGGTGTCACGCTATCCGGCGGGCAACGGCAGCGCATCGCTATTGCGCGCGCGATCATCCGAAAGACCCCGATCCTCATCCTGGACGAGCCGAGCTCGGGGCTGGACGCTTCGTCCGAAAAGCTGGTCTTTGAGGCGCTCGACCGCCTGATGCAGGGCAAGACGTCGATTGTGATCGCTCATCGTTTGTCCACAATCCGCCGCGCTGACATCATCTTTGTGTTGAAGGATGGTCAGATTGTCGAAAGCGGCCGTCACGAGGAACTGCTGAAAATGGGTGGGCTGTATTCAGAGCTCTACGAGATCCAATACCGCGACGAGGAGAAGACTCGTCCAGAAGAAATCATCGGTGAGGTCCGGCTGAGGTAAGGGCTTAGCCGGGACGTTTTCGGGTGTCGATCCGATCGAGGCTTTGCGCGCGGAATAGCCGCCCCACTATAGTTTGTTCAGTTCGGCGATTCGCGACTCAAGCACGGTGGCGAAGCCCTCTACTACTTGGGGAGAGTACCCGGCCGCGCGAAACGCGTCGCGAATTTGATCAGGGGAAAGCCGTGCGAGTAGTTGCCCGATCCAACGGGCGTCCGCGCGAGGGATGTGCCGTCCGATCCACTCCAGCCGGAGCCTGCTGAAGAATTCGTGCGGGTTCACTAACACCACCACGGCGGGCCGGTGAGGCACTTCGAAATCGACGTAATCGGACTCGATCTTGCGGATGAATCTGGATTGCGTGTAGAGGTCCAGGTTGCCTTTAGAGATCCAGCGTTGACGGGTGAGGTTAACGGCTCCGAATGTTGCGCCCAAGTCGCTGACTTCGTATATACGTTCGGTCTCATCGGATTCTTTGCCGGACTTGGTTTCGAAAATGGCATTGTTCTCGTCCTTTACATCCCAATTGTTGAGAAGGGCCATCATCACTCGCAAACCATTGAGTTCCCGTGTGCCGCTAAAAGGGTCTTTGCGCCATCGCCAGACTCCGATCTTCTTCACCCCCTTCCGCTCGCGTTTGAGGCGGACGTCGTGAACCGTGCCGTCTGGATCGACCAGAGTCTTGGCGCGACGAAGCGGAAACTCCATGCCAGTGACATGCAGCGTAGGAAGAAAGAAGTCCTCATCGGCGAAATATCCAACGGCCCACACCAGCCGGGAGGCGACAGTTTCAGGTCGCGATTCCGAACCCAGCTTGACTTTCCACTTCACACCGTCCTGATCCTCGGCATCGAACTTCGGGTTGGAACCCTTGCGGTCCTCTTTCAAGAAAGTGAACTTACCGTGGGGTGCGTGTTCTTTGCCGCCCGGTCCAAAAAACAGGTTTCGGGTCCCAATGTTATTAGGTTCCCGCCACAGCATGGTGCGTACGGTTCCGGTAATTTCTCCTACCGCGCCATCCGGGTTGTCACCTTTTTTCGCGGCGAAAGCGGGGGAAAGAATCAGAAGGGCAAGGGCGAGGAATAGTCTAACTGGCATGAAAGTCTTGAGCATACGCACTATCTTTCTCGAGTGGCCACAATCTTGTTCAGCAAGAGTGATGCCACGTTACTCAATCCGGCGGATCGGAGGTAAGTTTTGAAGTTGTTGATGCAACCCGGTGATGGTGTTTTGCCGTTGGTGAAGGCCATCAATTCCGCCAAGAGCCGAATCGAGGTTGTAATTTTCCGTTTTGACCGGCCCGAGATTGAGAAAGCGATGGCTAATGCGGTGAACCGAGGCGTATTCGTGCATGCACTCATCGCCTACACCAATCGCGGCGGAGAAGCGAAACTGCGAAAGCTCGAGATGCGGTTGCTCGAGGCAGGCGTGACCGTGGCGCGTACGGCCGACGATCTGGCTCGCTACCACGGCAAAATGCTGATTATCGACCGGCGCGAACTCCTTGTGCTGGCGTTCAATTTCACTTATCTGGATATAGATCATAGCCGCAGCTTCGGTATCCTCACGCGGAATCAGAAAGCGGTGCAGGAGGCAGTAAAGCTGTTTGAAGCTGATGCGAAACGCCAACCGTACACGCCGGGGCTGTCAACGTTTGTGGTCAGTCCGTTAAATGCTCGAAAGCAACTGTCAGCTTTTCTTCATGGCGCCAAAAAACAACTCTGGATTTACGATCCGGAGATCAGCGATACTGCCATGATCCGAATTCTGGAGGAGCGTGCGAGCGCCGGAGTGGACGTCAGGATTATAGGCCGATTGCAGCGCAAGATCGACAAATTGCATGTTCACAAATTGTCGGCCATACGCTTGCACACTCGGACCATCATTCGGGATGGGCGCCAAGCGTTCGTCGGCAGCCAGAGCCTGAGGGAGTTGGAACTCAGCGCGCGCCGTGAGGTTGGGATCATTTTCCGCGACCGCAAGATCGTGAGCCACTTGCTGAAGACATTCAACGAGGATTGGGAATCGAGCGGGCAGTCCGCCCAGCGCGCGGTTGATGAATCAGCGTCAGAGCCCGCAGCTAAGGTTGCCAAGAGAGTCGCAAAGGTGGTGACTAAGGAGCTGCCTCCCGTTGCCCCGGTTGTGGAAGTGTTGGTCAAAGAGGTCGTTGGCGACAAATCGGGCCTGGAAATCGATGCCAGACAAGTAGAGGAAACCGTGAAAGAAGCCGTCAAGGAAGCGGTGCGAGAAGCGGTTCGAGATGCGGTGGAAGTGGCCGTGGAACAGAACGGCGCGGGCCCCTACAAGTGAACGATCGATTCTCAGTGCTTACGTGGATGTCGGATCTCGGGCCAAAATTCACGAATCACGTGGGTGCCGGCATCGACTCCCAGCATCGCTCCTCCAGATGCGGCGCCACTGGAAAACGTGTGAAGGCGGGCGGGCTGCCAGGCACGTGAGATAAATCCGCTACCGAAGGCTCCGGAAATCCGGCCAGCGGCCAGAGTCTTCTTTCCGGTAGTGGTCTTGTGCGTAACAACCGTGCTGGTCAGTGCGTACCCCAGTCTTGGGCCGAACCCTTTTTTGCCGGAAGGGCGATAACCAAGCTCCTCGTGACGGATCGCGGCCACCGGATACTGAATCGTGTTTTTGATGATGTGTTGGCCGAAAGCTGAGCCGACTCGTTTCCCAAAGCCGCTAATACCTTGGCCCCATTCGCGCGGACTATTTCGCAAATGCTGGAGAGTTGCGCTGGCCCCTGTTTTTACCGCGGCACTTTTTCCAAACGTACTCCTGATGTATCCGGTGCGATAAGGGTGCCGTTGCTGGTCCGCGGCGAACACCGTGGTTACGAGAAAAACCGCGCAGGTTATAAAGGTGGCCCGCATACGCTATTCATCATTGCAATTGTAGTGCCGCCTACAGACGCTGCCCTGTTACATTAACGTTGCGGTAACAATCGCGAGGCTGAATGAGATACGAATTTTTGGTTGATACCTACAAGACGGAAATCGTCAAAGTCTTGGGTGTATGGAGCATGTTTGACGATATCGATTTGCGGCGCCGGCCACGGAATGACGATCCTCGCGGCCGAAATCTGTTGGAACACATGATTCACCAGAATGTCAGCGAAGACATCTGGTTCAAAACGATGCTCGGCATTCAGGTGACTGAGAATCCGCTGCCGGCGGAGGAGACCAGGCTCGCCTTCATGCATGCCTACGCCCGAAATAGCGGTTTGCGGGTGGCGGTTCTGGGGGCAAAAGACGAAGCCTGGTGGGAGGAGGAAGCGGCCTTTTTCGATGTTCGCCGCACCAGGCTCTGGGTGATGACCAGACGGCTGACGCACACCGCTCACCATCGGGGACAACAGACCGCGATGCTGCGGATGTTCAAACACGACCTGCACAGCACCTACGGACCGACTGCCGATACCGGAGGATTGATGGTACAGCATGCGCCGACGATCTACGCTTATCCGAATCAAGGCCTCTTGCTGGACGAGGAAGGACGTGACCGCAGGAAGGCGCCTCTGCCGCGGCCGCTAGCGCATCCAGTGACGGAGCGCCCCGATTCAGTCTGACGCTGTCGCGAGAGAATGAAATTATGCCAGTAAGCCCGGTGGCAGGCCAACCCGCGCGACCTTCCGATCTGGTCAACGTGCCTCGCCTGTTAACGGCTTATTTCGCAGAGGGCCCGGAGCACGGCGTGCCAAGCGAGAGAGTGAACTTCGGAACGTCGGGTCATCGCGGCTCATCGCTCCATCGTTCATTCAACGAGTGGCACATTCTCGCAATCAGCCAGGCGATTTGTGAGTATCGCAAGATCAACGCAATCGACGGTCCGCTGTTCCTCGGCATCGACACCCATGCTCTCTCGGAGCCCGCTTTTGCAAGCGCGCTTGAAGTACTCGCGGCCAACGATGTGCAGGTAATGATCGCATCCGGCCGCAACTACACGCCGACTCCAGCGATCTCACACGCGATTTTGAAGAGCAACCGCGGCAGAAAAACGGGACTGGCGGACGGCATCGTTGTTACTCCTTCGCACAATCCGCCCGAGGATGGCGGTTTCAAATATAATCCGCCACATGGCGGACCGGCCGATAGCGCTACGACCGCGTTCATCCAGAATCGGGCGAATGAACTGCTGAAGCGCGGCCTGGATGGCGTCCGCCGCATTCCGTTCGCCAGTGCATTGCGAGCTTCCAGTACTCACGAACACGATTTCATCGGTGAGTATGTCGAAGATCTTCGCAATGTAATTGACTTTGACGTGATACGTGATTCGGGAATCCAATTTGGTGTCGATCCGCTGGGCGGCGCCGGGGTGAATTATTGGGAGCCGATTCGAGAGCGATACAAGCTAAAGCTCACGCTCGTTAATGAATCAGTCGACTCAACGTTCCGGTTCATGACGCTCGATTGGGACGGCCGGATCCGGATGGACCCGTCGTCGCCGTACGCGATGCGCCGGCTCATCGATCTGAAGAGCAAGTTCGAGATCGCATTTGCGTGCGACACCGATCACGACCGCCACGGCATTGTCACGCGCAGTTGCGGTCTGCTTCCACCCAATCATTATCTGGCGGTGTGTATTCAATATCTCTATGCGAACCGGGCAGGCTGGCGAAAGGACGCCGCGGTTGGAAAGACCGTCGTCAGCAGCAGTATGATCGATCGGGTCGCGACGAAGCTTGGCCGCAAACTTTATGAAGTGCCCGTAGGGTTCAAGTGGTTTGTGGATGGATTGCTCAGCGGAGGGCTCGGCTTTGCCGGGGAGGAAAGCGCGGGGGCGTCGTTTCTGTCACTCGATGGATCGGCGTGGAGTACTGACAAGGATGGGATCATCGCGGCGCTGCTGGCGGCTGAGATCACCGCACGCGCCGGGCGGGATCCCGGTGAGGTTTACGCCGAACTAGCGCGTGAACACGGCGAATCGTTCTACGAGCGCATCGACGCAGCGGCGAATCGGGAACAGCGGATGGCCCTCGCGAAATTGTCGCCGAGCGATGTTACGGCCACCGAGCTAGCAGGCGAAAAGATCGAACAAATCCTGACGAAGACGCCAGGCGATGGGAAACCGATCGGTGGCGTGAAGGTCATCGCGCGAAACGGTTGGTTCGGGGCCAGGCCATCAGGTACGGAAGATGTGTATAAGATTTATGCTGAAAGCTTTTTGAGCCGCGACCACCTCGCGCGGATCCAGGAGGCGGCGCAGGTGATTGTTGGGGGCGTTCTTGAAGCAGCCGTTTCAGCTGGCTGAGATCATCCGGCTGCGGCGCTCAACGTTCCCAGATTGTAGTTAGTCAGCTCGCCGATCCGTTCCAGGCTTAAGTCCGCGGCAGGATACTTCGCGAGCGTTTGTGGATCGAGCGCGTAATGTCCCTGCCGCACGAATACGGTAGTCACGCGAGATTTCCAAATTTGCTTGATGGCGTGTAAAATGCGCAGCTTGTCATCGACGACTACATAGTGCTCGGCGGGATAGCGTTGCACAACGTCGTCGAGCTCATGTTCCTTGTGCACGTAAATGAGCACATTGCCCTGGAATTCTTCGTAGAGACCCGAGCGGTAAACCTTGTGCGGCTGAAAGACGACATCACCGTCCGACAGAATCACCACGGGCCCCCATTGCGCTACATGGCGCACGGCGTCGAGCGAGTTGGGGAACAGACGGTTGGCAAACGGATAGTTCATGAGGAAGTAGGAAACCGCCAGCACGTTCGGGTCATGTGGATAGTCGATGCGGTAACGCTGGAGCGCTCCCAGATAATCCGCGTATCCGAGTTCGGAGCGGATGGCTTCGAACTGCTCCCAGTAGCGTTGGGCCCGCTCATGCCCGACCTTTGACTCAAGATGGCGCTTCAAATCGGCGGTCACGTGATCGTTGAAGAGCAGAGTATTGTCGACGTCGAAGAGGAAGACCGTTTTGCTGGCCGGCATATTTGTCCTGTTCGCCAATTGTACCCTTTCGTGGGCCGGAGACCTTTGCAGGCAATGGCGGGACCTGCAGTAGGAAACGGATCAGTGGGGTTGTGCGCGGCTTCCGCGGTCGGCCACGATCATGACCTGCATATCGCGTGCCAGGTGGACAACCTGCTGCAAGACGTTTCTGCGGAGAGCGGCCGCTCGCTGAGCCCGCATGGGTCTCGCCAGAAACAAGTGTGTGACTCCATTCAGACGCGCGAACTCGACCAGTGTCGTCGCGACATTATCACCTCGTAACAGGCGCGCTTCGATGTGCAGGTTGCGGGCGAAATTCATGTGCCGCTCAAGGGCATCGCGATCCTCGGTGGTCATCTCTCCCAGATCGGCTTCGCGGCTCACCGCCACGGCGAAGCAGTCGGCATGCAGGTAGTCGGCGACGCGCTTAGCGCGGCGGATCAGCATAGCCGTGGAAGGATCGGACGTGACGAGAATCAGAACGCGATCGAGATTTCGCGGAGGGATGTCCGTGTCTTCGCCGTCGCTGAGTGCCGGTTGAAAGCCGGGCGAGTCGTAATCCACCTGGCGGATCTCGACCTCATGCGCCGTCTGGCGGAGCGCCAGTTCGCGCAGGGCGACCAGTGTCGATTCCTGAAAAAAGTGTTCCAGCGCTTTTTTGGCTTTCTCTGGAGCATAGACCACGCCACGCGCCAACCGGTTGAGCAGCGCGCGAGGCGTAAGATCCACCATGACGACTTGGTCGGCTTGCTGCATCACCCAGTCGGGAATCGTTTCGTGCACGCGAACGCCGGTAATCTGCCACACCTGGTCGTTGAGGCTTTCGAGATGCTGGATGTTCATCGTGGTGAGGACATCAACGCCGCGCTCGATCAGAAGTTCCACGTCCTGCCAGCGCTTCGGTCTCTCAGAACCTGGAACATTGGTGTGTGGGAACTCATCGACCACGCACACTTCGGGCCGGCGCCGAAGGACGGCCTCCGTATCCATCTCCTCGAAAATAGTGCCGCGGTAATCGATCGTGCGCCGGGGGATCATTTCGAGGCCAGCGGTCTTGGCAATCGTGTCAGCGCGGCCATGCGGCTCGAAGTAACCGATTACGACGTCTCTGCCCAGGCGGATCATCTCTTGCGCTTCTTCGAGCATCTGGTAAGTCTTGCCCACGCCCGCTGCGTATCCAAGGTAGATCTTGAGCTTGCCAGGCGGAGAATGACCGGCCATACGCTAGTGCGGAAACACTCGCAGGTCGATGTCGGTCGCCCCGCGAATCAGCCGGTCCAAAGGTGTACCTGTGAAACGTTCCCACCATCGCTCACGCGTGCTGTGGCCCACGAAAAGTTGGGTTGTGCCGTGCTCTCTCGCAAATTTCAGGATGGTATCGATTGCGTCTTCGCCGTCGAGAATTTCGACATGTGCGCGAGCTTCGTGGGCGATGGCGAGATTGCGCTTGAGCGCGGCTTGATCGTCCGCTGATAGCTCCGGCTGGCTGACATAGGCGACGGTGAGGTCGCCATGGAATCGATCGGCATTACGCCGCCCGCTCTGAATCATGGCGTAAGCATTGGCACGCGGGGTGATGCAAACCAGAATTCGTTCCTGCGTGCCGAAGTTGGATGCTATTCCATTGCGCTGCAGGTAGGCTTCCAGTTGGCGATCTACTACGTCCGCCGCGAGCAGTAGCGCGATTTCGCGGAGTTCAGAAAGCTTCTGCGACTGAGTGGACTGGACTGGATCCGATCCGGCGTCGGCGAGCCGTTCGATGCACATCTCCGGCGGAGCATCCACGACCACGATCTCGTCGGCCGAATTCAAGAAGCTGCGAGGCACGGTCTGGGAAACGTGCTTTCCTGTGATCCGTTCCACACGCTCGCGAAGTTCATCGATGTATTGAATGTTGACCGATGTGACCACTGCAATACCGGCCTGCAAGAGTTGCTGGACATCCTGCCAGCGGCTTGAGTTGGCGGCGCTGGGAGGGTTGTCGTACGCCAAGCCGTCAACGAAGCAAACCTCCGGGTGGCGCCGGAGAATCGCCGGAACGTTCATTAGCGGGAGACTGTCGACGAACTGGAGCGGGATCACCTCGAGCTTACTCAATAGAGTCTCGAGCTCGGGGGAAATCTTGGGCTGTACAGCGCCGACTACTACATCCTGGCCACGCTCGCGCCGGCGTCGTGCTTCGTCGAGCATCCGAAATGATTTTCCAACGCCTGACGCATAGCCCAGGAACACTTTCAGGCGGCCGCTTTGCCCGTAAGCTTCCTCAGCCTGCACCTGCTGCAACAATTCTTCAGGCGTACGCCGCCGCGCCGAAACCTGCATTGTTCTTTCCATTATCGACTGAATAGCGGCCGTTACTCACCAAGGCCCCTGTTTTCCGCCGAACCACCAGATCATGCCGAGAGTGGCCGTGGCCTGGTCCCCCTTGAGGAGACCGGACGTGTCAGTCAGAAAAAACGGCCGATTCGAAGAGTCACGACGGAACTCGCCGCGAAGTTGAAAGCCGTCCGGGAATTGATAGGTCGCGGTTACTGTGTTCTCTTTCAGATTCTGAGTGACGCCGCTGAACAATCCGCCGTGGTCGGCCAGGTATTCGAAGCGCCCGGCCAGCGAAAATGCTGGTGTGAATTGGTATCGAATATAGCCGGCTCCGCCGCTAACGTGCGATGGCGGAGAATTGCTATCCAATCGGCTGACGACGTGATCAAGCTCACCGGCCAGAAGGAGTTTTTGGCTGGCATTCCAAGTCAAATAGCTGTCGATGATGTGATTTTGCCCGCGAGGCGTCCGCACGGGAACAGCAACTGCTCCGATGACATCGCGCTGATCTCGGCCGACATAATAATTGACGTTCCAGGCGATGGTCTTTGTGGGTCTGATGGTGACTAGAAACGCGTTGGACTTGAACCCGTTGAAATCCTCGCTCTGATTGAGACCGTTAACCAGCCAGTATTGAACGCTGAGTTTATCGTTGATGTTGTAGTTAGTACGGAATCCGAAATGATAGAACGGCAGGAAGTTGAAATAATACGACCGCGAATAGTTGATCTGATCCTTGGTGTAGTTGTTCTCAATGCCAAAGGCGCTGGCCCACTTGCCGAAATCGACCGTTAGCCCGCTGCCCAACGGCGCCACATAGGTCCCGTAAGCCTGAAAAATATTTCTGTACACTTGCGGTCTGAGCTCGTTTTGTGGTCCGCCTTGCAGTGTTTCGGTGGCTTGACCAAACTGCAAATCGAGCCGCATACCGAGACGGCGTCCGGCCTGGGGATCGGGAGCACGCTCGATCATGATGCCGGCTTGGTTCAGGCTGAAATTATTGCTGAGGACATCATAAGCACGCAACAGGTTCAAGCGCCCGACGGGACGGTTGAAATTGTAACCATAGTATCCATCCATGAAGACATTCAGCGTCGTGCCCGCCGCGAAGCCGGGCATCGACGGACTGTCGGTGACTGCCGAAGCTGAAACGGCTTGAGTCCTGGGCGTTGATGTCACCGGTGGATCGGGCGTGGCGGGAGAAAGTCCTGTTTTTGCCTCGACGGCTGCAAGCCGTTGTTCTAGCTTGGCGATGCGGTCGAGCAAGGCCCGCTCCCGGTCAGTCGTGTCCTGCGCAAACGCACATGCGCTCACTGTTGCAATCGAGACAGCGGAAATGAATTTCATATTGTTATTTTTTCGGAAACCTGCGATCGAGCGCGAGGTTTAGCAGGAGGACATTCACGCGGGGCTCGCCGAGAAACCCGAGATCGCGGCCTTCGGTGTGGCTAGCGATCAAAGAATGAATTTGATCGACAGGGACGCTGCGCGCCCTCGCGACGCGCTCGGCTTGGGCTTCCGCCGATGCCGGGCTGATGTGTGGATCCAGCCCGCTGCCAGAAGCAGTCAGCAAATCCGCCGGTAGTGCACCTTGGTAGCCGGAGTTCTCTTTCCGAAATTTTTCCGCTGCGGCTTGAACCCGATCGATTAGCTTCTTGTTCGTGGGGCCGTAGTTCGAGCCGCCGGATGCAGTCGCATCGTAGCCGTCGCTTCCTGCCGCCGATGGACGCGGATGGAAATATTCGGGCCTGGTGAAATTCTGGCCGATGAGCTTAGACCCGATCGTTTGGCCATTGACGGTGATCAGACTGCCGTTGGCTTGATCGCGGAACAACACTTGAGCGAGGCCGGTGATCGCGAGCGGATAAATGAGCCCAGTCAGGACCGTCATAACCAACGTCATCCGCAAACCAGGCAAAAGTTGTTGCCACATATTGGTCTCCTACGCGAGCCTCAGCAACGCCAGTAACTGATCGATGAGCCAGACGCCGGGGAATGGCGCGATGATGCCTCCGATTCCGTAGATCAGCAGATTCCGGCGGAGCAGGCTCGCGGCGCCTTGCGGCCTGTACTTCACGCCGCGAAGTGCGAGCGGCACGAGGGCGATGATGATCAGCGCATTGAAAATTACAGCGGCGAGGATCGCGCTTTGCGGCGTGTGCAGCCGCATGATGTTCAGATTCGCGAGCGCCGGATAAGTGGCCATGAACATCGCTGGAATAATGGCGAAGTATTTCGCGACGTCGTTTGCAATCGAAAATGTCGTGAGGGCGCCGCGCGTGATCAGCAATTGCTTGCCGATCGCCACCACTTCGATGAGCTTGGTGGGATTGCTATCCAGATCCACCATGTTTCCGGCCTCTTTGGCGGCCGTCGTGCCCGTGTTCATTGCGAGACCAACGTCTGCCTGAGCCAGCGCCGGAGCGTCGTTGGTGCCGTCGCCAGTCATCGCCACCAGTCTGCCTTCCGCCTGTTCCTTTTTGATGTACTCCAGCTTGTCTTTCGGAGTTGCTTGCGCCAGAAAGTCGTCGACGCCCGCTTCACCCGCGATAGCCGCCGCGGTCAGCGGATTGTCGCCGGTGATCATCACCGACCGGATGCCCATTGCGCGGAGCTGTCCGATACGCTCCTTCATGCCACCCTTCACGATGTCCTTCAAGTGGATCACGCCGAGAATGCGCTGGCTGTCCGCGACTGCAAGCGGCGTTCCGCCAGTTCGCGAAATTCGATCCGAAATGTCGACCAGGTCAGGCGGAACCGCTCCGGCCTGCTCTCGAACGAAGTTCACGATCGCCTCAGTTGCGCCTTTGCGAAGCCGCTGGCCGTTCAAATCCACACCGCTCATGCGAGTGTAAGCGGAGAAGGGAATGAAGTGCGCTTCGTGCGCGGCCACTTCGCGCCCACGGAGGCCATATTTTTCCTTCGCGAGAACAACTATCGACCTGCCTTCAGGCGTTTCGTCGGCGAGACTGGAAAGCTGCCCTGCGTCCGCCACTTCGCGTTCAGTCACTCCGCGCACGGGCAGAAATTCAACTGCCTGCCGATTCCCGAGTGTGATCGTTCCGGTTTTGTCGAGCAGCAGGGTGTTGACGTCACCCGACGCCTCGACCGCCTTTCCACTCATGGCGAGCACGTTGTGTTGCATCACGCGATCCATTCCAGCAATGCCGATCGCTGACAGCAATCCACCGATGGTCGTGGGGATCAGGCAGACCAGCAATGAAACGAGCACAGCGACGGACGGCACGTGCCCACTTCCGGCCGAGCTCACGCTATACGCCGCGAAGGGCTGTAGCGTGACCACCGCCAACAGAAAGATCAGGGTCAGCCCCGCAATCAGAATATTCAGGGCGATTTCGTTGGGCGTTTTCTGCCGCTCAGCGCCTTCCACCAGCGCAATCATACGGTCGAGAAATGTCTCACCCGGGTTGGATGTGATCCTGATCTTGACCCAGTCCGAGAGCACACGGGTTCCGCCCGTGACAGCATTGCGATCGCCGCCGGATTCTCGAATCACGGGCGCACTCTCTCCAGTGATCACAGACTCGTCCACGGTAGCGATACCTTCGATCACCTCGCCGTCGCCCGGGATCGTCGCGCCGCATTCGCACAGAACGATATCGCCGGCGCGCAGCGTCGAGGCCGGCACATCCTCGGTCTTACCGCGCGGGCTGAGCCGTTTTGCGATCGTATCGGATTTGGTCTTCCGAAGCGTGTCAGCCTGCGCCTTGCCGCGCGCCTCCGCCATAGCCTCCGCGAAATTGGCGAAGAGCACAGTGAACCAGAGCCACAGCGTAATTTGAATTCCGAATAGCAGGTTCGGCGCGCTAATGAAAATGTCTCGAACGACGAGTATCGTGGTGAGCGCTGCCCCGACCTCCACGACAAACATCACTGGATTCTTTGCGAGACTCACCGGATTCAGTTTCGCGAAAGACGCTTTGAAAGCCCGTCCCACGATCTCGCGATCGAGCAGCGGCCTAGCGCGCGCGAGTTTTTTCGGCAGCAGGGAAGTTAGGTCTTCCTCGACTGGCTGAAGCGGTGTAATCGTGCGCGACATGCTTAGAACAGCCTTCCTTGATGCATCAGATAGTGTTCCACGATCGGCCCGAGCGAAAGCGCGGGAAAGAACGTGAGAGCGCCGACGATCAGCACAGTTCCGATAAGCAACCCGACGAAGAGCGCCCCGTGCGTCGGGAAAGTTCCGCTCGTGGTGGCGACCTTTTTCTTTGCGGCCAAACTGCCCGCAGCGGCCAGGAGCGGCAGGAGAAACAAGAAGCGGCCAATCAACATCGCCAGACCGAGAGTGAGGTTATACCAGGGCGTGTTGGTGTTGATCCCACCGAACGCGCTGCCGTTGTTTCCCGTTCCGCTAGTGTAAGCGTAGAGAATCTCTCCGAAGCCGTGCGGGCCCGCGTTCGTAAGATTCGCAGCAGCCGGCCCCGGCGAATTCCAATAGCTGTTTTTGTCGAATTGGGCGACGGAACTGATCGATGTGAAAACCAGAATGCTGGCTGCCGTAGCGATCACGGCCAGCATCGCCATCTTGACTTCCTTCTGTTCGATCTTCTTGCCGATGTATTCGGGCGTTCGGCCGACCATTAAGCCGGAAATGAACACGGCCACAATTGCAAACAACAAAATTCCATACAGCCCCGCCCCTACGCCTCCGAAGATGACTTCGCCGGTCATGATGTTGAACAGCGGAACCAGCCCGCCAATTGGCGTGTAGCTGTCGTGCGTCCCGTTTACGGCTCCGCAGCTCGCATCGGTGGTGATGGTCGCGAACAAAGCGGATGCAGCGATCCCAAACCGCACTTCCTTGCCTTCCATGTTGCCGCCGGTCTGCGAATCGGTCGCGTGAGTTTCGATCCCAAGTCTGGCCAGCAAAGGATTACCGGCCTGTTCGGCTGGATAGGCAATGAATAATCCGGCCAGGAACAGGATGCTCATGGCGGCGAACAGCGCCCACCCCTGACGCGGATCGCCGGCCATTTTGCCGAAAGTGTACGTTAGCCCAGCGGGGATCGCGAAGATCATTATCATCTCGACGAAGTTGATCAGGGGCGTTGGATTCTCGAGCGGGTGGGCCGAATTGGCGCCGAAAAAGCCGCCGCCGTTGGTACCCACCATCTTGATGGCTTCCTGCGACGCGACGGGTCCCTGGGCGATGACCTGCGCCGCTCCTTCCACGGTCTTCACTTTGTCGTACGGATGAAAATCCTGGATCACTCCCTGCGAACAGAGAAAGAGAGCGCCCACTACCGATAGCGGCAGGAACAGATAAACCGTTGCTCTCGTCACGTCCACCCAGAAATTTCCGATGGTCTTCATCTGCTGCTGCGCAAACCCGCGCACCAGAGCGATGGCGATGGCGACACCGGCAGCACCGGACGCGAAGTTCTGCACCGTGAGCGCCGTCATCTGAACGAAATAGCTGAGCGTCGATTCGCCGCTGTAGGACTGCCAGTTAGTGTTGGTCACGAAGCTGACGGCCGTGTTGAAGGCCAGGTCGGGGGCTATGTTAGGAGTTCCGAAATTCTGGGGATTCAAAGGCAAAAAGGCCTGAGCGCGCTGCAAAATATATGCCAGCAGGAAACCGAATATGCTGAAGGACAGCAGCGCTCCGGCGTATTGGGTCCAGCGTTGCTCTACATCCTCGCGCACCCCGCTGAGTTTGTAAATCAGTACTTCCAGCCATCGACACACCGGATGAAGGAATGTTCGCTGGCCGTGGAAGATTCGGGCCATGTACAAACCGGCTGGCTTCGTGACTGCAAGAAGCACCAGGAAGTAAACGATGATTTGAAAAACGCCGTTCGATGTCACAACCAACTCCTCAAAATCGCTCCGGGCGCAGCAATGCATAAAGCAAGTACCCAAACAAGAGAATGGCCGCAATTCCAGCCGTGATGTAGTCCATTTGCGCGCCTCACAATCTGTCGCAGACCTTGACAAAGGCCCAGCATGAAACAAAGAAGATTATTCCGATCGCTAGAAAGAAGATGTCCAGCATGCTTCTTCAGGCTAGCGGCGGAGACCTAAGGAAGTAATAGCGGAGGCGTAAAGATTTTATAAAGAATTCGCTGATCTACCACTGCAGCCGCAGCAGGAGCTGAACTTGGCGTGCGGTCTCGTTCAGCGGAAAGATGGCTGGGAATCCGCTGGGCCGTCCCTGACGTCCGAACAGCGCCTGCCCGAAGGCCGCGTGTGAAAGGTCGGAGTCGGGATTGTTCAAATTGGCGTGATTCAAGACATTGAAAGCATCGGCTCGCAGTGTGAAGCGCCCAGCCTCGCCCAGCCGCGAGATTGAAAATGACCGGCTCAGCGACAAGTCGAAGTTGTACACTCCGGGTCCATAGAAGGCGTTTCGTCCGGAGTTGCCAAGAGTGCTCGGCGAGGGAGCCTTGAACGCATTCCTGTTCAATAGTTGCTCACCGCCTGGAACATCGCCCGACGCGGACACGCTGGAGGGATCGATCAGGTTCGCTCGATTGTGCGCGATCAATCCCTGTCCGGAAATTGTGGCGCTGTTAGAGAACACCGAGTACGGGAAGCCGGATCGAAACGCTGCCAAGCCGGCCGCTTTCCAGTCGCGCAAAAGTTGGCGAAACCTAGTGGATTGCAATACGGCCGGAGCATCCCAAATCGAGAACAGCACTAGATCATGACGCTGATCGAAATCCGAGTTTCCATGATCAGAGCTACTGTCAAACTGCCGCGAAAACGCCGCAACCTTTCCTGTTCCACCGGAAGTCAGGCTCGAGAACGACAAGTTATAGGCGTCGAAGCCCAGCGCTTCGCTCTGATTGTCGATCGCGTGGCTCCAGGTGTATGCTGCCTGCGTCTGAAGCCGGGTGGTGCGAATCCTTGTCAGAACCGTGAGCGCGTGATAGCTTGAACTGCCCTGAGGCGCGCGGTACGCGATGTCGTAGGGAATCTGTGGATTCAGCCGTCCTTTGATAGTTGTGAAATCGCGGTTCACGACGTCGGTGGTGATCAGGTGGCGGCCGAGCGAGCCAGAGCCGTTCACTTCCAAGCTCCAGTTGTCGGTGATCCGCTCCTGCACGCCGGCGAAATAGGTCTGCGCGTACCCGTTCCGAAAATTTGGATCGAACATCGTGAGGTTGGGAAAGTCCGCCGGCGTCTGCGGCAGTGAGGCTAGCTGCCTGGCGACGGGCGCAAGGTAGTTCAATGGACCGGATACCGGGAACAGCGGCGCTTCTAGCGAGTTATTGCGGATCAGTTGCCAAAGGTTGTCGAACGGATGATCGTTGAACAGACCGTATCCGCCGCGCGCGATCGTTCGCCCGGTTCCAAATAGGTCGTAGCTGATGCCAAATCGCGCCGCCCAATTGTTATCGGAGCGGTATAGTTCGCCGCTTTTGGTCGTTACGACCAGGGCATTGGACTGCCAGATTTTAGCGCCGGCTTGCAATTCGACGATTGCATCCGGAACGCTGCCAGAGTTGCTCGGACCGCCGTACCGATCAAACCGGACGCCGTAGTTCAACGTCAATCGGCGGCTCAATCGCCAGGTATCCTGCGCGAACGCCGACCATTGCCTGGTCCGATATTCCCGATTAAAATCCGGTTGCTTTGTTGTGCCGCGCAGCACGGACGCGGAAAAAATGAATGGATTGTCCTGCCGAAAATCAGAAGCCGAGAGGAAGACGAATTCTCCGTCACGCCCCTCGGTGAAGTAACCATCGAGTGTACGATACAGAAGCCCGCCACCGAACGTGAACAGGTGCGCGCCTCGTGTCCAAACCAGATTGTCGATGACTTCCCAATAGTGGACGTTGTTCAAATACGAGTAGGCCGCGTTGCTCCCAGGAAGCGAAGTGCTGGGACGAGTTCTTGTTCCATCCGTGACCATCAGTGTCGGAATCTCAGGATGAGCACGATTAAACTCCAAGCCGTCGCTGCTATATCCGAATTTCGCCTCGTTCAAAAGCTTCGCAGTGAGGGTTCGCTGGTAATTGACCGCTAGACTGACGGTGCTATCGTCCAGTCCGGAGATGAAATCGGGATACGGGCTCCAGATGAAATCCGGTCGTGATACACGTGACACGGCAAGCCGCGCCAGCAACTGGTCCGGTCCTCGCTGATAATCGATCCGCTGGAGGCCGAGCCATCGATCCACGGAGACGGGTGGTGTCAAGGTAGCAGTTCCGATCAAAGGATTCGACGCCAGCGGAACAACCACCGGTGGTGCGAACTGGCTCAACAGACTCTGCGTGTTCTTCCCCGGAGCAGTGCTGCCGGAAAGGAAGACTGGGGACGGAAAAGTGAACGGCACGGGATCAGTCCGAGTCCGGCTGCGCAATTGTTCGAAGGCACTCGACCAAAACAGGCCCTGCGTAATCAACGGTCCGCCGGCTTGAAACCCGAATTGATCTTCCTTGTCGGGGTTGCGCTCAAATCCAACGCGATTTTGCTGAAAGCCATTGGCATTTAGGACATCATTCCTCAAATAAAAATAGCCGACGCCGTGAAACTCGCTCGCGCCCGCGCGAGTGATCGCGTTGGCAATGTAACCAGATGTGCCGCCATATTCCGCCGAGAAATTCGCTGTGGAAACTCGATACTCCTGAATCGCCTCGGGCGCGATCGGAATCAGCGGGCCGGTGACCAGTGAGTTATTGTTTTGGATTCCATCCAGCAGGAAATTGGATGCTGCCGGGCGCTGGCCGGCCGCGGCCAACCCGAGACCCCGAGAAGTCGCCGTGTCCGAAGTCACGCCGGGCATCGTCAGCAACATGTTGTACACATCTCGACCTGCTAGGGGCAAGTCGCTGATCTGCTGCGGATCGACGACGTACGACAAAGTGGACTCGAGCGCGCCCGCTTGTCCGCGCTTGCCATCTACGTACTCGGACTTGCTCTCGTCCAAATCCGGCCCGTAAAAAGTCAGCAGCAGCTTGGACGACGGCAACACAAGGCTGCGGTACTGGCCCTGCTGCCAAACGTCACTCAAGGGCCGCAGATTGAAATTGATTTCCAAACGGCCGGCCACCGGCAACTCGAGATCGTAAACTTCCTGCGCTTGATAATCCGTCCTCTCGATTCGCAGACGATACAGACCGGGTGACAAAAATGGAAGGTAGAAATAACCCGACGCGTCTGTCCGCGAACCGCGGCCCGAATCGTTCGTCAGGTTCAGGCAGGCGAGCGCCGCATCCGAGATCGGTTTGCCGGTGGTTGAATCCAGCGCCCTGCCGGTGATCAAACCCTGCGTTGTCTGCGCGACGACCAACTCCCCGCTGAAAAGCAGGACGGCAGCAAGGATTGTCTTAGGCACCACTCGAATGCGTCCCAGCTTCGCCCGCCGCCCAAAATCGAATATAGTCACAGTTTCCCGGGCAGCGCTCACATCGATGACCCCATCGATTCAACGACAATTGACGGTTGTTTTGTTTCGATCCAGGATAACACGCGCGCTTTCTACCAGCGCAGCGTTCTCTCAAAACCAACGGCCTAGCCCGCCTATGTCTTGTACTACGACCGGCTTCACATGGACCAGAGTTTACTTTTGCCTCATGGTTGGGTAAGGTTGTTTGAGACCGGTAAAATCACCAGTTGTGGATTTGCAAAGCCCTGGGAGTGTCGGCTGACGGATTTGGTCGGCAGGGGATCTAATGTTTTGTCGTAAATTAGAGCTAAAATTGGACATCATCTGCCCCGGGCGTGTCCAATGACACGCGCATCCGTCTTTGCCGCCATCGGCCTCGCGATCGTCATTGCTCGTCTCGGCGCTCAGACGACGCCTTCTACAACCACCCTCGGTACCGCGCCCAATCCTTCACAGCGCAGCCAGAATGTGACATTGACGGCAACCGTGACGGCTGGAGCCACTGGAAAAGTGACCTTCTTCAGTGGACCCACGCCTATTGGAGTGGCCACACTTTCCGGCAATACGGCAACGTTGGTCACCAAGCAGCTTCCATCCGGAAGAGACGCCGTTCGCGCGACCCACTAGGGTGATGCCACATTTTTTCCGAGTACTTCCGCCGTAACCACCCAGACCGTCAATTCCATTGCAGTCGCCAACACCTTCTTTCAACAGACGACGCTAACCGGCCAGAACGATTTTTTCAACATCAAGACTGCCGACGTCAATAATGACGGAAAACCTGATCTTGTGGCCGCCAACATTAACCTGCACGGCCTCACCGTAACGCTGGGAAACGGCGATGGGACCTTTCGACCGCCCGTGACAATTCTCACCGGCTCGGCAACCCGCAACCCACGCGCGG
>JACXTT010004291.1_pt1 | contig 21242 bp, 13 predicted proteins | sample 9270951 | NCBI WGS metagenome assembly JACXTT01 (sample SAMN15532306, study PRJNA645909) | rock metagenome | isolation source: weathered quartz diorite | place: Puerto Rico | collected 2017-06-21
CCACTTCCAGCTTGAAGCTGGCATCAAATTGTCGGCGCCTTCTTGTCATCTAGCTTTTTTCCTCGTCGATTCGGGATTGTCCTCCTATCGACCTGTCCGAGGAAATTAGACCACTACAGCGGTCGTTCAACTACCCTTGGCAGCCGGCAGTTCATCGGCTGACGCCGCCGACCGCGATCTGCTCTGGCTATCCACACGATGCTGATTCCCGGCAGACCTCAAGTACCAGTGGACTTCTGGAGGTTGCGCCACGCGCCGGCTATAAATGAATGATTACTCCGCAAATAAGAGGCGGCCATGACGGACGCTTACCGCTCTGCACTTGAGTTGGCACATCAGCTTGCATTGGAGTTTCACGACTCGCGCGCGATCCGATCCCCGATCGCTACGGCAACCTTCGAGCAACTATTGGCGACTTTGGACGCCCCTACGCCTGAAGAGGGCAGGTCTGCTCTAGACGTCATCAAGCAGTTGGCACAAGGAGCGGACGCCGGACTGACGGGGGTGGCAGGGCCACGCTTCTTCGGCAAGGTCATCGGCGGCTCGCATCCAGTTGGCGTGGCGGCAGACTGGTTGACCAGTATGTGGGGGCAAAATAGCGGGTCTTACCTCGCTTCTCCGGCCAATGCCGTCGTAGAGCAAGTGGCGACGAGGTGGCTGCTCGATCTGCTTTCGCTGCCTTCAGAGTGTTCCATCGGCTTCACGACAGGCGCGACGATGGCGAGCTTCGTATGCCTCGCGGCTGCACGCGGCGAAGTATTGCGGCGGGTCGGATGGAATGCCGACGCGGATGGTCTCTTTGGCGCGCCCGAGATACGCGTATGCATCGGCGACGACGCACATGCCGCGATATTCGCTGCCTTGCGTTACCTCGGGCTTGGCCATGACCGCGTTACTCGAATTGCGACGGATGAAGTGGGGCGCATGCAAGCGGCCTCTTTGTCGAGTGCTCTGGAGTCTTGCCAAGGGCCGCTTATCGTGATTGCACAGGCAGGCCAAATCAACACCGGCGCATTCGATGCATTCAAGGACATTAAGGATATCGTGCAAAGGCATGGTGGCTGGCTGCATGTGGACGGGGCCTTTGGCCTGTGGGCGCGCGCGTGTCCCCCGCTAATTCATCTGACGGCGGGTATCGAGGATGCGGATTCCTGGGCGACAGACGGCCATAAATGGCTCCAAGCGCCCTACGATTGCGGTTACGCGATTGTTCGGGATGCGCAAGCACACGAGCGAGCGATGGCATACGAAGCGAGCTACCTGCCTCCGGCAGGCGAGGGTTGTCGGGAGCCGTTTCACTATGTACCCGAACTTTCCCGGCGAGCGCGCGGCTTCGCCACGTGGGCACTTATCCGAACGCTTGGGCGGAGCGGCATCGCTGCAATGGTCGAGCAGCACTGTCTGCTGGCAAGGCGCATGGCGGAGAGGCTTGCGTCAGAACCCGGCGTCGACGTCTTAAATCCAGTGGAGTTGAACCAGTTTGTTGTGCAATTCGGCGCTGGCGCTCCACCTAAGGAACGGGATGCCCTAACGCGTGCCGTCATTAAAGGAATTCAGGCTGCAAGGATCTGCTACGTCGCCGAGGCTAGTTGGCGCGGTTGCGTTGTGATGCGTTTTTCAGTCATTTCGTGGGCAACTACGTCGGCGGATATTGATCGTTCTGCCGACTCGATCGTAGCGGTGTGGCATCAGGTCAAAGCTGGGGCAGGTGTCTGAGGATACTGGGCCAGGTGATCCCCATTAATGAAGGCGCTGGAGGCAGTCGACCTAGCACGACTTTTGGAAGACTTCGGGCTCGCCCGTTATAGACTCGACCGCACCCCGTTGTGATGGATGACCGGATGTCGGAGTGGTGCTTCATCGCGCACCAGCGAATGGAGCGGTCGATGAAGCAACGTTTGCCATTCCCAAAACGAATGGCCGTTTACTTGGCCGAGCGGACGTCTGAACGTCCGACCGACGGTACGCGCGGATGACTCTTCCTGGGCCGAACTCGGCCGTCTGCTCACTGCTTCCCCGGAAATCGGCGATGAATCTAAAAAAATACCCCGCACACGGCGGGGTATCCAATTCGCGTCCCGTGCTCCGGGGCGACCTTACTGCGGTCCGAGCTTGCGGATCAGCGCGTCGAGCTGCGCCATCTCGTCTTCGTTCAGGTCCGTCAGCGGCGCGCGCACCGGGCCTGCGTCGTGGCCCACCAGGCGGGCGCCGGCCTTGACGATGCTGACCGCATAGCCCTGGCGGCGGTTGCGGATGTCCAGGTAGGGCAGGAAGAACTCGTCGATGAGGCGGCCGATGGTGGCATGGTCGTCCGCGGCAACCGCGCGGTAGAAGTCCATCGCGGTGCGCGGAATGAAGTTGAACACGGCCGAGGAGTACACCGGCACGCCCAGTGCCTTGTAGGCCGCGGCATAGACTTCGGCGGTCGGCAGGCCGCCCAGGTAGGCCAGCCGGTCGCCCAGCTTGCGGCGCACGCGAACCATGGCTTCGATCTCGCCGACGCCGTCCTTGAAGCCGATCAGGTTGGGGCAGCGGTCCACCACGCGCTCCAGCAGTTCGGCGCCGATGCGCGAATTGGCGCGGTTGTAGACGATCACGCCGATCTTGACTGCCTTGCAGACCTCTTCAATGTGGTTGGCGATGCCTTCTTCGCAGGCTTCGGTCAGGTAGTGCGGCATCAGCAGCACGCCCTTGGCGCCAAGACGCTGGGCTTCCTGCGCATAGGCGATGGCCATGCGGGTCGGGCCGCCGGCGCCAGCGAGGATGGGCACCTTGCCCGCGCAAGTTTCCACCGCGGTACGGATCACGTTGGAGTAGTCGTCCGGCGTCAGCGAAAAGAACTCGCCGGTGCCGCCGGCGGCGAACAGTGCCGATGCGCCATAGGGCGCCAGCCATTCCAGGCGCTTGACGTAAGTCTCAGGGCGGAAGTTGCCTTGCTCGTCGAAGTCGGTGACGGGGAAGGACAGCAGGCCTTCGGAAATGATCTGCTTCAGTTCTTGCGGTGTCGTCATGTCTCTCATCCTGGGGCCGGGACCGGCAATGGTGATGGATCGGGCAGGGCGGCTTCCGCGGTCCTGCCTTGGCGTTATCAATGTACGTCATCGTACAACTAGGCTTGCCAATAGACAAGCCTCAAAGCGGTAAATTCCGGGAAAACCCCGGGATATTCCGCTGGCAGGGCGATCGATGCGAACGCCAAGATGGTCTGAATTGCCAGTATCTGTAAGGAAGACGAAAGCGCCCGGCAAGCGGGATCGGAGAAATTCTAGGGTAAACGCGCACTACGGCACGCGGGCCGTGTCCCTATAATCTCAGTCATACGACGACATATCTCGATCGCCGGTTGCCAATGCGTGACAGCCGGCCATGAGGAGACCCGATGAACGCAAGCCACACTCCCGCCCCCACGGCGGCCGCCGCCGGCGCCGCCGCTTCCGCGCGCCGCACCAATGTCCGCTACTGGATCCTGGCGATGATCTTCATCGTCACCACGGTCAACTATGCCGACCGTGCCACGCTGTCGATCACGGGCCCCGCCATGCGCGAGGCCTTCGGCTTCAGTGCTGTGCAGATGGGTTATATCTTCTCCGCCTTCAGCTGGGCCTATGTCATGGCGCAGATTCCGGGTGGCTGGCTGCTTGACCGCTTTGGCGCGCGCCGCATTTATGCCGCCAGCATCTGCCTGTGGTCGGTGTTCACGATGCTGCAGGCCTGGGTGGGCGTGTTCGCCTCGATGGGTGCGGTGATGACGGTGCTGTTCATGCTGCGCTTTGCGGTGGGCCTGGCCGAGTCGCCGGCGTTCCCGGCCAACGCCAAGGTGGTGGCGAGCTGGTTCCCCACGTCGGAGCGCGGCACGGCCTCCGCCATCTTCAACGCGGCCCAGTACTTTGCCGCGGTGGTGTTCACGCCGCTGATGGCGTGGGTGACGCACAGCTGGGGCTGGCACCACGTTTACATGTGGATGGGCGTGTTCGGCATGGCGCTGGCCATCGTGTGGCTGAAGGTTATGCGCAGTCCGGCCGACCATCCGGCGATCAGCCGCGCGGAGCTGGAGCACATCGAGCAGGGCGGCGGCCTGATCCACATGAATGAAGGCGTGGCGCGCGCCACCGGCAAGGCCGCCGCGCCGGCGGGCTGGTTCTATGCGCGCCAGTTGCTGAGCAATCGCATGCTGGCCGGGGTGTACCTGGGCCAGTACTGCATCAACGTGCTCACCTATTTCTTCCTGACCTGGTTTCCCGTGTACCTGGTGCAGGCACGCGGCATGTCCATCCTCAAGGCGGGTTTCGTGGCGTCGCTGCCGGCGATCTGCGGTTTCCTTGGCGGCGTGCTGGGCGGCATGATCTCGGACGCGCTGCTGCGCCGCGGCCATACGCTGACCATGGCACGCAAGGTGCCCATCGTGGCCGGCATGCTGCTGTCGGTCAGCATGATTGCCTGCAACTATGTCGATGCCGAATGGCTGGTGGTCGGCTTCATGGCGCTGGCCTTCTTCGGCAAGGGCATCGGCGCGCTGGGCTGGGCCGTGGTGGCGGACACCGCACCCAAGGAAGTGATCGGCCTGGCGGGCAGCATTTTCAATACGTTCGGCAATATCGCCGGCATCGTCACGCCGATCGCGATCGGCTATATCCTGAGCGTCACCGGTTCCTTCAACGGCGCACTGGTGTTCGTCGGGATCCATGCACCGGTCACGGTGCTGAGCTACCTGGTGATCGTCAAGGACATTCGCCGCGTGGAACTCAGGCACCCGCAATAACCGCAGGAAGCACAGCATGTCAGAACACGATTCGCGCGCCCCGGCCGCCCAGCCGGTCCAGGCTCCGCTCTATATCCGCATCCATCCGGAAGACAACGTGGCCATCGTCGCCAATGACGGCGGCTTGCCGGCCGGCGCGGCGTTCCCTTGCGGACTGGTCCTGCGCGAGGCCGTGCCCCAGGGGCACAAGGTCGCACTGTCTGACCTGAAACAGGGCGATGCGGTGGTGCGCTACAACGTGGTGATCGGCTACGCGCTGAAGGACCTGCCGCACGGCAGCTGGGTCAACGAGCGCGTCATCGAGATGCCCGTGGCACCGGGCCTGACCGACCTGCCGATCGGCACGCGCGTCCCGGCGCCGTTGCCGCCGCTGGAAGGCTATACCTTCGAGGGCTTTCGCAATCCGGATGGTTCGGTCGGTACGCGCAATATCCTGGCCATCACCACGACCGTGCAGTGCGTGTCGGGCGTGGTCGAGCACGCCGTGCGGCGCATCCGCGAAGAACTGCTGCCGCGCTATCCCAATGTCGACGACGTGGTCGGGCTCGAGCACACCTATGGCTGCGGCGTGGCCATCGACGCGCCCGATGCCGTCATCCCGATCCGCACGCTGCGCAATATCGCGCTCAACCCGAATTTCGGCGGCACCGCGATGATGGTCAGCCTCGGCTGCGAGAAGCTGCAGCCGGACCGCCTGATGCCGGCGGGCACCATTCCCATCCAGACCGGCGCGGGCGAGGTGCAGGTCGGCGTGGTTTGCCTGCAGGACGAACAGCACGTCGGCTTTGCATCGATGATCGCGTCGATCATGGCGATGGCCGAGACGCACCTGGCCCGGCTCAACGCGCGCCGCCGCGAGACTTGCCCGGTCTCGGACCTGGTGGTCGGCGTGCAGTGCGGCGGCAGCGATGCGTTCTCCGGCGTAACGGCCAACCCTGCAGTGGGCTTTGCCACCGACCTGCTCGTGCGTGCCGGCGCCGCCGTGATGTTCTCCGAGGTGACCGAAGTGCGCGACGGCATCGACCAGCTCACCGCGCGCGCGGCCACGCCCGAGGTGGCCGAGGCGATGATCCGCGAAATGGACTGGTACGACCGCTACCTTGAGCGCGGCCGCGTCGACCGCAGCGCCAATACCACGCCCGGCAACAAGAAAGGCGGGCTGTCGAACATCGTGGAAAAGGCGATGGGCTCGATCATCAAGTCGGGCAGCGCGCCGATCACCGGCGTGCTGTCGCCGGGCGAGAAGCTCAGGCAGAAGGGGCTGATCTATGCGGCCACGCCAGCGAGCGATTTCATCTGCGGCACGCTGCAGCTCGCGGCCGGCATGAACCTGCACGTGTTTACGACGGGGCGCGGCACGCCTTATGGCCTGGCCGAGGTGCCCGTGATCAAGGTCGCGACGCGCAGTGACCTGGCGCGCCGCTGGCATGACCTGATGGATGTCAACGCCGGCCGCATTGCCACCGGCGAAGCCACCATCGAGGACGTGGGCTGGGAACTGTTCCACCTGATGATCGATGTGGCCAGCGGCCGCCGGAAAACCTGGGCGGAGCACCACAGGCTGCATAACGCGCTGGCGTTGTTCAATCCGGCGCCGGTGACCTGAGGGTGGAATCGCGGCCTGACCTTGGCCCCTGCTTGCTGAATGCCGACCGCCGTTCTCCCAAACTGGGATGCGCCATCCAGTTCGCCTCTTGCTAGCATTTAAAGTGACTAAAAATACATAACTCACCAAAGCAAGAGCGATCGGCTTCACATCGAAGTGATAATCAATTACATTTGCGGGGAGTTGGCACGGCGCACAGGATTCTTCTGTCGCGTGCTGCCAGGCCCCAGCATCGTGTCCAATCCATTCCGGCTCTGCGTTCCTTGAGAGCATCGGCGTTATTTGCGTCCGCCCGGACCACAATGGATTGGAGTGTCCACCTCGGCGAGGTCGGAGAAAGAGCGGGGCTCCATGTCGTCTGCTGGTTGCAGACGGAGGGTCTAATTGAAACTAGCGATGGCTGCCGCAGAACCCGCCACTCAGGCGCATGTACATGAGCTCTACACTGACCACCATGGCTGGTTGCAGGGATGGTTGCGTCGCAAGCTCGGCGATGCCTGCGACGCGGCAGACCTGGCGCAGGACGTATTTGTCCGCTTGCTGCACCGTGAGCCCTGCCAGATTCGAGAACCGCGATCCTATCTTGGCACCATCGCCAATGGCCTGCTGATTGACCATTGGCGTCGGCGCGAACTGGAGCGTGCGTGGCTGGAAACACTTGCGCAGTTGCCGGAGGCTCAGACTCCCTCGCCCGAGAGTCGGCTGCAGTTCCTGCAGACCCTGATGGAAATCGACCGCTTGCTGGATGGGCTCAAGCCGAAGGTACGTCAGGCATTCCTGTGGGCGCAGCTTGAAGCGCTGACTTGCCGCCAGATTGCTGAGCGGCTCGATGTCTCACTCGCTACCGCCGAGCGATATATCTGCACTGCCCTGCGGCACTGCTACGCGCTGCGCTTCGGTGATTGACGCAGCGGCGCGCGGTGCGCCAGCTTCCGGTCCGCAACCCTCGATTCCCGCCACCGTCATTAACGAGGCGATCAACTGGTCTGTCCGGCTGCAGTTCAGCGAGGCAGACGCCGATGCTCGCAAGCGTTTCGCCCGATGGCTCGAGGCTGACCCGCTGCATGCGCGCGCATGGGAGCGAGTGCAGTCGTTGCGCGACGATTTCACCAGGGTGCCGGCGAAGCTGGCGCTCGAAACCCTTGAGAGCGCACAGGCAACCCGCCGCTCCAGCCGCTCCAGCGTCACCAGGCGTCGGCAGATGCTGAAGGCACTGGCTTGGGCGGGTGTGACCGTCATAGCGGCGTCGGCCGCGCGCGAGCTCGCGCCATGGAAGCCATGGTTGGCCGACGTTAGTACAGGCACGGGCGAACGGCGCACCGTCCGGCTGAGCGACGGTACGACTATCGTGCTCAATACGAACACGGCGCTAAACACCAGTCTTGATGCGGCGCGCCGGACATTGACCCTGTGCCGGGGTGAAATCCTCGTCAGCACCGGGCATGACACCTTGTTCGCGTCAGGCGCACGCCCGCGGCCATTCTGGGTCGAGACGCCGTTCGGCACACTGCGTGCACTGGGGACCCGCTTCGTTGTGCGCATCGACGAGGACCATGTGGGCGTCAGCGTGCAGCAGGGTGCCGTGGAACTGCACCCGGGAGGTGGCGAGGCCCAAGGCATTGTCGAGGCTGGCAAGAGCTGGCGGATGACGCGCGACGCCAGTGCTTCGGTGCTGGAGCAACCATTTGCCGCGGATGGCTGGGTTGACGGCGTGATTGCCGGCGACGACATGCGGCTGACCGATGTGCTTGCCGAACTCGCTAGGTATCGCACCGGCTGGATTGATTGTGATCCGCGAGTCGCGAATCTGCGCGTGTCTGGCTCATTCCGGACTGTCGATACCGACCGGGCCCTGCGCTTCCTGAGCCAGGCGCACCCGCTTCGGGTGACATATCTGACGCGTTTTTGGGTGAAAGTCGGCCCCGCGGAAGACCGCTGAGGCGGTGTCAAAAAAATCGCAAAGAAAATGAGGGGTTTTCGATTTCCGTTCGGCTTCGTTTGCAGAAACACATCTCAACCTGCTACCAGAACGGAAACGCATGCCTGCACGTCGCTACGCCTCCATAAAATTCCGGACCCCCGCCGATCCCGCCGGGCCCACACCTACGCTTCGACCTTCGGCGACCGCGCTGCGGCAAGCCATTTTCAGTCTTGCGGTGGGAGCCGGGATGGCCTCGCCTGAGCTCCATGCACAGACGCAACCGACAGAGGCGGCAGCCGCTCAACGCTTGCCTGCGGTTACGGTTGTTGCCACGGCCGATTCGGACGGATTGCCGCAGCCTCTGCCCGGTGGCCAGACTGCACGCGGCGGACGGCTCGGTATGCTGGGCAACCGGGATGTGATGGACACCCCCTTCTCGACGACCAACTATACCGCCCAGCGTATTGAGGACCAGCAGGCAGTCACACTGGCTGATGTCCTGAACAGCGATCCCTCGACTCGCTTTACCGGCCAGATTGGCGGCGTCACCGACTCCTTCATGATTCGCGGCTTTCCCATCAACGAGGGGAATCTGTCGGAAGTTGCCTTCGATGGTGTGTATGGCGTCTCGCCGAATTACCACCTGTTTCCCGATTACATCGAACGCGTTGAAGTACTCAAGGGCCCCGCAGCGATGCTCTACGGCATGTCGCCGAACAGCGGCGTAGGCGGTGTGGTCAACATCGTGCCAAAGCGGGCCGGCACTACCGACCTGACCCGGTTCACGCTCGACTATGCATCGGACGCACAAGTCGGCGGTGGCATTGACGTGAGCCGGCGCTGGGGCAACGACAAGGAATGGGGCGTTCGCTTCAATGGCTTGCATCGCCAGGGGCCCACCCCATTGGACAACCAGAAGTCGCGCAGTGAAGTCGCGGCAGTTGCGCTGGACTACCATGGTGACCGTCTGCGCGCGTCGTTGGACTTCATCGAGCAATACCAATGGATCGACGCCCCCACGCGGCCGTTCCTGGTGGCCGCCGGCATCGATGTTCCGTCGGCACCCGATGGACGGCGCAACATCACCCAGCCTTGGGCCTGGTGGAAGTCGAACGATGTTTCGACGCTGCTTCGCGTCGAGTATGACGTGGCGGACAACGTGACGGTGTACGCGGATGCTGGCGGCACGCGTTCGGACGTCGCCCGCTTGTCCGACCAGACGCCCACTATCCTCAACGCCGCCGGCGACACGTCGGCGGCCGTGCAGAACTGGAAATTCGAGATCGATCGCATCTCGTTCGACACCGGCGTACGTGCGAAGTTTGATACCGGCCCCATCCGACATACGATGGCGCTCCAGGGGAACTTGTACTCGGACCGCATCGCCAACGCCAATGTCTCGGGTACCCCGGTGAGATCCAATCTCTACAATCCGGTCGCGAGCCCCGTGCAGTCGATTGCGGCACCAAAATTTGTACCGAAGGTCTCGGATTCGACATTGTCTGGTGTGGCGTTGATCGATACGCTGAGCGGGCTCGATGATCGTCTCGCTGTGACGCTCGGACTGCGCTACCAGCAGGTCGAGTCAAACAACTACAACACGACGACCGGCGCGAAGTCGGCGGTCTATGACGAGAGTGCGATGACTCCACTCGCAGGCATCGTGTACAAACCATGGCGCCATGTTTCGCTTTACGCGAACTACGTCGAAGGGCTCAGCAAGGGCGACATTGCACCAGCCACCGCATCCAACGCGGGCCAGGTCTTCTCGCCGTACAAGACGAAGCAACAGGAAGTGGGTGTCAAGGTCGATTCCGGTTCGGTGATGGCTACGCTGGCGGCATTCCGGATGACCAAGCCAAGCGGCCAGTTGTTCGGCACGGTCTACTCGGTGGATAGCGAGCAGCGCAACCAGGGGCTCGAGTTGACCGTCTCAGGTGAAGTCGTCAAGCGCGTTCGCGTGCTGGGTGGCGTCACATGGCTGGACGGCGAACTGACCAAGACCAGTAGCGCCGCAACCCATGGCAATCGCCCTGTGGGTGTACCCGATTTCCTCGCCAACCTCGGTGTGGAGTGGGACCTGCCCTGGCTTCAGGGCCTGACGCTCACTGGCGCCGTGAACTACACGGGCAGGGCCTATGTGAACCAGGCCAACACCCAGTCGGTACCTTCATGGACTACGGTTGATCTTGGCGCGCGCTATCGGACCAAGGTGGCGGGCAAGGCCACGACCTTCCGTGCCAGCCTGATCAATGCGTTCGACCGCAACTACTGGTCGGGCGTCGCGTCGTACAGCACGATCTCGCAGGGCGCCCCGCGTACTTTCCTCGGATCCGTCACCGTGGACTTCTGATGCGACGGCTATGCTAGCGCACGGTCGTGCGGCGTTCCTGTTGCTCCTGGCTGCGCTGGCGCTCTCGACAGGCGCGCCGGCCGCGGCGCAGGTATCGCCAGCGACCGCAGAGGGCCTCGCGTTCGCGATTGCGCCAGGGCCTCTCAGCCGGGTGCTGCTCCAGTTTGCCAGGCAGGCGGGGATCGACCTCACTTTTGATTCAGCCGAACTGGGGCCGTTGCATAGCGAGGGCCTGCGCGGCCGCTACGCGATCGGGGACGGACTTGCAGCCCTGCTTTCCGATACGGGGTTGGAGGCAGTCGTTCTGCGCGACGGAGGATATGCTGTACGAAAGCGACGGAGTTCGGCGGATCACAACGGCGCTGTGCCAACGCTTGCGTCGGTCATTGTGACCGGTGCTGCTGTCCGGAACGGGCCAGCCGCAGGCTCTCCGGACGAGCAGTTCGCCCGTGGCAGCGATCTCGGACTGCTCGGCAACGTCGATGTCATGGACGCACCGGTGAGCGTGCGCAGCTATACATCCCGGTTTGTCCAGGACGTGCAGGCGCGAAGCATTGCAGACGTTGTCGAGAACGATGCATCGATACGGTCCGTCAGCAAGCCGGGAGGCATCCTCGATGCATTCACGATCCGAGGCTTTCCTTTCAGCAACGGAAACTTTGGCGAGATTGCTTTCGATGGCGCGTACGGCGTGGCGTCAAACTATCGGCTCGCCACGGGATACATCGAGCGAATTGACCTGGTCAAGGGGCCGGCCGCCGTACTGACCGGCATGGCACCCGGCGGCAGCGTGGGGGGCGGTATCAACATCGTGCCAAAGCGTGCTGGCGATGCGGATCAGGCGGAGTTCACGGCCGCTTACGCATCGACGTCGCAGTTTGGCGGGGCGATTGACGTCGGTCGCCGTTTCGGGTTGAGCAGGGAGTTTGGCCTGCGCTTCAACGGCGGGTATCGCGCGGGCGACACGGGGCTGGACAACCAGTCGCGCAACGCGGGATTCGGCGCGCTGGCGCTCGACTATCGTGGCAGACAGTTGCGCGCGACCTTCATGCCGTCGGCCAACGCGAAGCCATCGTGGCGCCTTCGCGCCTGCTGCATATCGTGCCCGGGATTGATGTGCCGGCTGCGCCTGACGGACATCGCAATCTCTCGCAGCCTTGGGAGTCGTCCCGGATCGACGATGCTTCGATGTTGCTGCGTGCGACATACGACGTCAGTGACCATCTGCAAGGGTTCGCCTATGCCGGAGGAGGGTGCACACAGGTGGCACGCCTGTTCGCAATCGCGCCGACCATCATCAACGAAGCCGGCGATGTCTCTGTATTCGATACAAATTATCGCTTCCATGTCGCACGTGCCAGCGCTGAGGCAGGCGCGCGTTCGACATTCAGAACCGGCCCCGTCGACCATCGCGTGACGCTGGCCGTCAGCGGCTACCGGGACCAGCTCGAACGCGGACTGGTCAATTCACCGACCATGTCGCTGACGAACCTATACAGCCCGGTGTCCTTGCCGCCCCAGTCCATTGCTGCTCCAGCGGACGTGCCGACAGTCTCCCGGACGCTGCTGTCGGGCCTGGCACTGGTGGACACGGCCTCAGTGCTCGACCAGCGGCTGCAGGCGACCATAGGCCTTCGCTATCAGCGGATTCGTTCCGACAACTACAGCGTGGATGCGGTGGCTGAATACTACGATGCCAGTGCCATATCGCCGATGGTAGGGATTGTGGCCAAGCCCGGTGATGCAGTGATGCTTTACGCGAATCGTCTCGAGGGTCTAAGCAAGGGCGACACTGCGCCTGCTGCGGCAGCAAATGCCGGAGAGATCTTCGCGCCCTATCGCTCTACGCAGTACGAGTTCGGGGCCAAGTTGGCGCTTCGCGGCATGATTGCCACGCTCGCTGCATTCCAGATCAAGAAGCCGAGCGGACAAATGTCCGGCAACCGCTTTACCGCGGATGGCGAGCAACGCCATCGAGGCCTGGAGTTCGGGTTGTATGGCGAGGTGGCCCCAGGGATTCGCTTCAATGCGAGTGCGATGTGGCTGGATGCGGCCATCACGCAAAGCTACACGGTATCCGGCAAGGCGCCGGTCGGCGTGCCGTCCTGGCAGGCCAATCTCAATGCGGAACTGGACCTGAATTGGCTCCCGGGTTTGACCCTCTCTGGCTCAATGTTCTACACGGGTAGCCAGTACGTGGATGCTGCCAATACCCAGCGGGTACCGCCTTGGACACGGTTCGATCTTGGTGTGCGATATCGAGCGACCGCTGGCCGCCTTCCGGCCACCTATCGGCTCACCATTCAAAATATCCTGAATCGTCGAGGATGGGTGGCCGTTGATGCATATGGCGGGCTGGCAATCGCAGACCCTAGAACCGTCCTCGCTTCCGTAACGCTTAGCTTCTAGGTTCTGGCGCAGGCGCTCCATCTGCTGCCGAGGCTTTCCGAACTTTCCGCGTTCTCCACCAGCTGACGATGCCGGCCGCACGGAGTGTTGCGTCCGGTTTGCCCGGCTTTCGGCCGCCCCATATCATGGTCCGGAATATTTAAAAGAATAAAAGCAAAGTCTGACGCTGATTCGCGCTTTCAATGTCGCGAATTTAGTAATTTTGCATTAGGAAAAATCCGCGCCATTTTTTGATCAGAATCAGCAAACTGTAGCCCGGATAACAAATCACTGAGTCACTCTCCCTATACTATTGAAAATAGAAATTACTCTTATTCTCCATTCCAATTGCGTTAGACCGCTTGGCGCAGCGCCATACCAAGGGCAGGGACATGACGGTAGTGATGAGGCGCGAGCCGCGACAAAGCACACAGACAAGAACGAATAGCCGTGTCGGCATGGTCGCCGCCATCCTCTCGCTGGCAGGGGCCCTGGTCCTTAGCGCATGCGGAGGGGGAGGTGACGACGATAGCAGCAGCGCGCCGCCGCCGCCCGGCCCGCAGATGTCAGCGATGGCGCAAGTCGGCAAAGAGCTGTTCACGGATACCGCCCTGTCGGCGTCCGGCAAGCAGTCATGCGCAACATGTCACGTGGCTGGCCGCGCCTTCGCCGGCGACGATCCGCTACCCGTGCCGCTAGGTGGTCCGAACATGGACCTTCCCGGTCTGCGCAACACGCCCTCTCTGGCGTACGCCGTCTTCACACCTGCTTACCACGTTGAGTCAGATGGCACCGCGATCGGAGGATTCTTTCGCGATGGCCGGGCGGCATCCCTGGCCGACCAGGCCGAGCAACCGTTTCTCACGCCGTTCGAGATGGCCAATGCATCGGCCGACGAGGTGCTTGCGCGGTTGCTGACCCGGCCCTACCTGACCGATTTCAAGGTGGTGTTCGGTGAAGCGTCAGTCAGGAATGCCACTACCGCTTTGCACAACATCGGTCAGGCCATTGCCCAGTATGAGAAGGAAGAAGTCGACTTCCACAAGTTCTCGAGCAAGTACGACGCCTATCTGAAAGGGTCCGCAACGCTGACGCCGCAGGAGTTGAATGGTCTCGCACTCTTCAACAACCCGGCCAAGGGAAACTGCACGGCTTGTCATGTGTCCACGCCCACGGCCACCACGCCGGCGCTCTTCACTGACTTCAGCTACGAGAACGTTGGCATGCCTCGCAACTGGAAGATTGCGGCCAACCTAGACGGGACCACGCTGGACTATGTGCCGAAGAACGGGACTGCGCTTGGCGCACCCAATCACGACTACTACGACCTCGGCCTATGCGGTCCGTTGCGTACCGATCTGGCGTCGAAGACAAGCAACTGCGGCGCCTTCAAGGTGCCTACGCTGCGCAACATCGCGCTCACCGGCCCGTATTTCCACAACGGTGTCTTCGACTCGCTCGAAGAAGCCGTCGTCTGGTATATCACGCGCGATACGGATCCCGACCGCTGGTACAGGAAGGCGGATGGAACGCCGGATATCGCGTTCAATGACCTGCCCACAGCATACAAGAGCAACGTCAACGTCAGCGAGGTGCCGTACATCCCCGTGCTGGCACCGACGCTCAGCAACAGTGAGATGGCCCACCTGGTTCGCTTCCTTTGTACGCTGACTGACGGCTACGACCCCGCAAATCCATCGGCCTACCAAGTGCCGGCGCAATGCAATTCGACGGCAGACACGATAGCGGCCACGCGTGCCGGAACCGCATTAGCCGACAAATAGCGCCTCCGTGCAGGTACGGACGACAGAGCAACACACGTCAGAAACAACGGAAAGCGAGGGAGAGGAATGAACAGAACCCTGATAGCCGCCGCGGCGCTTATCGTCACGGGCTCGCCAGCGTTCGCCGCGTCGGCGGGCGCGAGTTCGGCAACAGCGCGGCAACTCGAAAAGAAGATCGACGATATGGCTGCCCAGTTGCAGGCCCTGCAGTCGGAGCTCAAGGCCTTGAAGCTGCAGAACTCCACGATGGCGTCGCAGCAACAGGCCCAGGCTCAGCAGCAGGCTGAACAAACCGCGCAGGTACAACAACTGCAGGCGTCGGAGGAAAACCTGCAGCAGGTGGCAGCCAAGCCGTCGCCCCTGGATAACCTGAGCGTGTTTGGCTATGGCGAGATTGGCTACTCGCGGCCGTCGCGCAACACCAACGACACGAGGGCCGACCTCGGTCGCGCGGTATTCGGCTTCGGCTACAAGTTCGACGAGAAGACGCGCTTTGCGTCGGAGTTCGAGGTTGAGCATGCCATCGCATCGTCGGATGACGCCGGGGAGTTCGAGGTCGAGCAGTTCTACGTGGACCACATGTTCACGGACAAGGTGGGGTTGACCGCGGGCGTGTTCCTGATGCCGGTGGGCCGGCTTAACGAACACCATGAGCCGACTGCATACTACGGCGTCTACCGCAATTTCGTCGAGACGTTGATCATTCCAAGCACGTGGCGCGAAGGTGGGTTCGCCCTGCATGGCAACACGGACTTTGGGCTGAACTGGAATGTCGGGGTGACCACGGGACTGGACCTGTCGAAGTGGAATTTCGCACCGGAGACCCCGCTGTATAACTCGGCGCTCTCGCTGCAAACCAGCGGCGTGGCGCCGATGCAGGCGACCCACCAGGAGATGAGTGTCGCCAACGCCAAGAACGTCTCCCAGTACCTGTCGCTGAATTACCGGGACGTGCCGGGCCTGCTTCTGGGTGGCTCGGTGTTCACGGGCAACACCGCACCCGCGGCCGGCGCCAGCAACCAGCGCGCGACACTGTGGGAAACGCATGCTCGCTGGACGCCAGGCAAGTGGGATCTGTCGGCGCTTTATGCCCAGGGTCATATCAGCAATACGGCGCAGGTCAACGCCCAGTTCCCTGGCACGGCCAACCCGATGCCGGCTTCGTTCTATGGCTGGTACCTGCAGGCCGCCTACAACGTATGGCAGCACGACAAGTCCCGCGCGGTGCCGTTCGTCCGATACGAGCGCTATAACATGGGCGCGAAGTATGAAGGCATTGCTCCCGGCTTCCCAGCTGTGCCAAGTGGCGCGGTCACGGCCGATGGCCAGACCTTCGCCAGGCCGTATGACACGGTCTGGACTGCCGGCCTCAATTTCTACCTGAACCCCAATGTCGTCTTCAAAATGGACTACCAGTGGTTCCGTCAGAACCGCGATTTCAATCGCTTCGACCTTGGCATTGGCATTTACTTCTGATGTCCGCGGTGGGATGGCAAGGCAGGGTGCGTGAGTATGAGCAGCATGTCCTATAGACGCGTTCTGGTGACGCTCACGCGGCTTGTACCCTGCTTTACCGGGACGGCAAGCTGGCGGCTCCGCGCTTTTAGTCACCCAGACACTGATTTGATGTCCACGTCGCAATTCGCTCCACGCCCCAAGCACCACGCCTACCGCATCGGCAGGTCGAGGCGTCGCGCGCTGTACGTCGTGTTCTCTCTGCTGATGCTTACAGGGGTGCTCTGGCTGGCGGTTTACTGGTCGCGCCTGGACCCGGAAGTCGGGGCGCCGTGGCAGGCATGGAGCATGAAGATACACGGCGGGGCCGCATTGGCTTCGTTGTTCTTGATCGGGACGATCTGGAATTCACACATCTGGCATGCGTGGCAGCGTGGGCGCAATCGTATCGCTGGCAGCCTGTTGGGGAGCTTCCTTGTCCTTCTGATATTGACTGGGTATGGCCTCTACTACTTCAATGGAGAGACCTTGCGCGCCGCGACCGAATGGATTCACTGGATTGTCGGCGGCGTGCTGGGGCTGCTCTTTTGGCTGCACTTATCGTTGGGTCGTTGTGCTGCGTAAAGAACATCGGGCGCGTAAGCCGCACATCGCTAAAGCCAAGATTGCTGAGCATCGTGCCGTGCGTCAGTCGATCTGTTGTCTAGGGGCACGGGCGCCATCGGTCCGTCCAAGCTGACTGTCGGCGCCGGCTTGCGGCATTGCACCATATTCTTTCCTGACTCACGCAATTGTGACGCTATGATGTATCGAGGCGGGAATGCGCCCGATTCCGCGGCTTCCAAGTTGTGCACGAAGCATCCCGCGCGGTAACCGGTCGAGCGGATTGCAACCGCGTCGCCCCAAGAATCCAACTCCCCGTTTCGAGGAGAAAAAAGTGATGGCGACTACCCCGACCGATGCTCCCGTACGTCGCATGCCCTTCCTGAAAGGGCTCTTGCCAATCAAGCGCGCGCAACTGCCTCACGACATCGTCGCCGGAATCACGCTGGCAGCACTCGGAATTCCCGAGGTGATGGGGTACACCAAGATCTCGGGCACGCCGACGGTCACGGGTCTCTACACCATATTGCTGCCCCTGGTCGCGTTTGCGCTGCTCGGGGCGTCGCGACACCTGGTCGTTGCCGCCGACTCGGCTACCGCTGCCATCCTCGCCAGTTCCCTGGTCGCCGTAGCCGCACTGGGCAGCCCGGAGTATGTCGGCCTGACCAGCGCGGTGGCGCTGGCCGTCGCCGTCATGCTTGTGCTCGCCCGGATTCTTCGCCTTGGCTTTCTCGCCGATTTCCTGTCGCGCAGTGCACTGATCGGCTTTCTTACTGGCGTCGGCGTACAGGTTGCGGCCGGGGAGCTTGCCGGGCTGTTCGGACTGGCCAAGCAAGGACACGGGCCGGTCCTTCAGTTCGTCTCGGTACTTCAGCGGCTCGGTGCGGTCAGCTTGATCACGACCGCGCTCTCGTTCACGGTATTGGCAGTGATCCTCGGGTGCAAGCGTTTCGTGCCGCGCGCACCGGGTGCGCTGATTGCGGTGATTGGCATGATTGCCGCCAGCGCGGCACTCGATTTTGCGCAGCACGGCATCGAAGTGATCGGTAGCGTGCCCAGCGGATTGCCATCGCTGTCATTGCCGCCCTTGCATCCTGCCCAGATGGGCCAGGTACTGCTGACCGCCGCCTCCTGTTTCATCGTCATCATCGCGCAGAGCGCGGCAACGGCGCGGGCCTATGCCAACCGCTATAACGAGCGGGGCGACGACAACCTCGACATTGTCGGCCTTGCCGGCGCAAACGCGGTGGCCGCGCTGACCGGGACCTTCGTCGTCAACGGCAGCCCGACCAAGACCGAGATGGTCGATGATGCAGGCGGGCGAACCCAGTTCGCCCATCTGACCACGGCCGTCATCGTGCTGCTGGTGCTGCTGTTCCTGACCGGTCCACTGAGCTTCCTGCCGGCCGCGGTGCTGTCGGCAATCGTCTTCATGATCGGTGTGAAGCTGATCGACGTGAAAGGCATGACCGAGCTGTATCGCGTGCAGAAGGACGAATTCCTCATCGCCCTGATTACGGCTGGCGTGGTGGTTCTTGTCGACGTCATGCATGGCATTCTCGCCGCCGTACTTTTGTCCCTGATCGACCATACGCGCTATAGCTACCGATTGCGCACCCGCGTACTGACACCGCATCCGGGCGGTCAGTGGGCGGCCCACCAGGTGGCGCCGGACCTGTTTGCCGCACCGGGCATCGTTGCCTATCGCTTCGAGGCAGACCTCTTCTATGCAAACGCCGGCCGCTTCATGGAGGAAGTCCTGAGACTCGTCGAGCAGACGGGTGCGCAGGTGAAGTGGGTGGTCATCGATGCGTCCGAGATTTTCAACATCGATTACACCGCCGGCAAGACACTGCTGCAGCTTCGCCAGGAACTGGAACGGCGCGGCGTGGGTATCGCGACGGTTGCCATACCTGAAGGTGTACTGACCGAGCTTGAGATTTATCGCGCGCTTGCCGGGGCATCCGGGCATCACGAGATTTTCCTGACCGTGGACGAGGCAGTCGTGGCGCTCCGTGACTTGCCTCCGCCGACCCCGGCGCCTGCCGCAGGGGCTGCGTGAGACGCCCGAAAACTTGCTTTTTACCGAGGAGGGCACGCCATGCCAAAGACTAACGAGACTCCACGCCGTGCAGCGTCGGTAAAACAAGCGGAGCCGCAGGCCGCTCCCGTGCCCGAGGACCTTTCCGGGTTGTTTGGCGGCCGCGGCACGCGTGCATCGCGCATTGACGCCGGGAAGGCGGTGCGCCAGCATAGGCCGCGCGCTCAGCTCGCAACGTGCACGCTGGAGGAACGGGACCCGATCGCGCTGATCGAGGCTTCCAATGCCGGCCGGCTGCCGAACCTGATACCGATCCGCTACGGCCGTATGGTGGCAAATCCGTTTGCGTTCTATCGGGGTGCTGCACCGCTGATGGCCTTTGACCTGGCCAGGTTTCCGCAAACCGATATTACAGTGCAGTTGGGTGGCGATGCGCACCTGGCAAATTTCGGGCTGTTTGCGAGTCCCGAGCGCCGTATCCTGTTCGGGCCCAACGATTTCGACGAAACGCTGCCGGGACCATTCGATTGGGATGTGCGCAGGCTCGCCGCATCCTTTGCGATCGCCGCGCGCGAGCGTGGTCTTGGCACGCGTGAGCAGCGTGCAATCGTTCGTCGGCTGTGTGCAACCTTCCGCCAGTGCATGGCCGAGTTCAGCACAATGGACACGCTCGACGTCTGGTACTACCAGTTCGGGGCTGACAACATACTGGCCATTGCCGACTCGATCCTCGAGCGGAGGAAGGAAGAGGCGGTAATCAGCAAAGCCAGGCAGCAATCGTCGCGGCTCGTCCTGAGCCACGGCACGGAAACGGTCAACGGCAGGCTGCGCATCAAGGATGTGCCGCCGCTCGTCTATCACTTTCCCATGGAGAATCGCAAGGAAGCGAAGCAGTTCAACGATATGGTGAGGCGCTTCTTTGTCGAGTATCGCCTGACGCTGCCCGGCGCGCAGCGCGCGCTGTTCGACCGCTACGAGATGGTCGACATGGCGGTGCGCGTCGTCGGCGTCGGGTCCGTCGGCACGCGCTGCTATGAGGCGCTCTTCATGGCCGATGGCAAGAATCCGCTCTTTCTGCAGGTCAAGGAGGCGCGTGCGTCCGTGCTGGAGGCTTACCTGCCGGCGAGCAAATTCCCCAACCACGGCGAGCGGGTGGTAAACGGACAGCGCCTGCTGCAGTCAGCCAGCGACATTTTTCTCGGCTGGTCCAGAATTCGCGGCGCCGGCAACGATTTCTATGTACGTCAATTGCGCGACATGAAAGGGGCTTTCGACTTCAGTACCTTTGATGGCAAGGACTTCAGCGAGTACGCAGTGTCCTGCGGCCATGCACTCGCCCATTCGATGGCCAAGGCCGGCGATCCGGCGCTGATTTGCGGCTACCTGGGAAGGTCAGATGCATTCGACGAGGCAATTCAGCAATTTGCCCTGGCATACGCCGAGCGTAACGAGGCGGACTGGTCGGCCTTGAAGGCGGCAGTGAAGTCACGGCGGGTACAGGCGCAGGCGGAATGAGCTTCGGTAGGATTGCCCCCGTCAGCAAAAATGACGCTGGACGTTTGATTGGCGCCCCGTTCGCAACCACGACACGTGCCAATTCCGAGCGACCTCAGGGCATCACCGGAGGATGGTAGGAGAGGGTCGCAGCGAAGGCCCATAGCATGAACAGGACCAGCGGCGCATGCACCAGCAACTGCGTGAAGGTGAAGCCGACCACGTCCTTGGCCCGGATGCCGAGCACACCGAGCAACGGTAGCATCCAAAAAGGATTGATCAGGTTCGGCAGCGCTTCAGCGGCGTTGTAGACCTGCACTGCCCACCCAAGGTGGACCTTCAGCTCGTTGGCGGCCTGCATCACGTAAGGCGCCTCGATGATCCACTTGCCACCGCCGGACGGCACGAAGAAGCCAAGCACGGCGGAGTACACGCCCATGACTGCAGAGAACGACTCCGTGGTGGCCATCGAGACAAAGGCCGACGCCAGGTGGTGCGAGAGCGGGGCGCCGTCGACGCCCGTTGCCTTCGTCAGGATATAGGCGATGCCGCCGTACAGCGGGAACTGAATCAGGACACCAGCCGTGGATGGCACTGACTTCGCTACGGCGCGGAGAAAGCGCTTCGGGCGCCAGTTCAACAGCATGCCGAGCAGCAGGAACAGGAAGTTGTAGGTATTCAGATTGGAGATGGCAAGAATCGGATCTTTGGCGGAAAACTCCTGGTAAAGCCAGCTCGCGCCCATGGCGACCAGAGCCAACGTCAGGATCGGACTGTATTCCAGCCATTCGCCCGGCCGGGATGGCCGCGCGACAACGTCATCGGCATCGTTCAGGTC
>JACXTT010004292.1_pt1 | contig 21236 bp, 21 predicted proteins | sample 9270951 | NCBI WGS metagenome assembly JACXTT01 (sample SAMN15532306, study PRJNA645909) | rock metagenome | isolation source: weathered quartz diorite | place: Puerto Rico | collected 2017-06-21
TGGAGATCGTCTCGGGCGCGGAAGCCCTGAAAGGATAGTCGCTACATGCCGAGCATCGGACGCATCACGCAGGTGATCGGACCCGCCATCGACGTCGAGTTCCCGGACGGCAACCTGCCGGCGATCTACAACGCGCTCCAGATCACCAACCCCGCCATCAACGACCAGCCGTGGAACCTCGTCGTGGAGGTCGCGCAGCACCTCGGGGAGAAGACCGTGCGCACGATCGCCATGGACTCGACCGACGGGCTCACGCGCGGGCAGGAGGTGCGCGACACGGGCGAGGGCATCACCATCCCGGTCGGGGAGGCCACGCTCGGCCGCATCATGAACGTGGTCGGCGAGCCGGTCGACGAGCGCGGGCCCATCGTCGCCACCAAGCGCTACCCGATCCACCGCGAGACGCCGGCGTTCACCGAGCAGGAGACGCAGGTGCAGGCGTTCGAGACCGGCATCAAGGTGGTCGACCTCCTCGCGCCCTACCAGCGCGGCGGGAAGATCGGGCTCTTCGGGGGCGCCGGCGTCGGCAAGACCGTCATCATCATGGAGCTCATCAACAACGTCGCCAAGCAACACGGTGGCGTGTCGGTCTTCGGAGGGGTCGGTGAGCGGACCCGCGAGGGCAACGACCTGTACATCGAGATGCAGGAGTCGAAGCTCTCCGACGGGAACCCCGTCATCTCGCGGGCCGCGCTCGTGTACGGGCAGATGAACGAGCCCCCCGGGGCGCGCGCCCGCGTCGGCCTCTCGGCGCTCACCGCGGCCGAGTACTTTCGCGACGAGGAGGGAAAGGACGTCCTCCTCTTCATCGACAACATCTTCCGCTTCGTGCAGGCGAACTCGGAGGTGTCCGCCCTCCTTGGCCGGATGCCCTCGGCGGTGGGCTACCAGCCGACGCTCGGCACCGACATCGGCGAGCTTCAGGAGCGGATCACGACGACGAAGAAGGGCTCGATCACCTCGGTGCAGGCGATCTACGTCCCTGCCGATGACCTGACCGACCCCGCGCCCGCGACGACCTTCGCCCACCTCGACGCGACGACCGTCCTGTCGCGGCAGATCGCCGAGCTCGGCATCTATCCCGCCGTCGACCCGCTCGACTCGACGTCGCGCATCCTCGATCCCGCCGTCGTCGGCGAGGAGCACTACCGCGTCGCGCGACAGGTCCAGGCGATCCTCCAGCGCTACAAGGACCTCCAGGACATCATCGCGATCCTCGGCATGGACGAGCTCTCCGAGGACGACAAGCTCGTGGTGGCGCGCGCCCGGAAGATACAGAAGTTCCTCTCCCAGCCGTTCCACGTCGCCGAGCAGTTCACCGGCTTCAAGGGCGTCTATGTGCCGCTCCCGGAGACGATCCGCGGCTTCCGCGAGATCGCCGAGGGCAAGCACGACGATCTGCCCGAGCAGGCCTTCTACATGGTCGGCACGATCGACGACGCGCTCGCGAAGGCGCAGAAGATGGCCGCCTGATCCACATGGCCGATCGCTTCCGGCTGCGCGTCTACACGCCCGAGCGCGAGCTCGTCGACACCGAGGTCCGCGAGGTGACGGCGGAGGGCGCCTACGGGCAGATCGGCGTCCTTCCGGATCACGCCGCGCTCGTGACGGCGCTCGAGCCGGGACCGCTCACCTACCGGGACGGCGGCAACAGCGTGCGGCTCGACCTCGGCGGAGGCTTCGCCGAGGTGCGGGACAACGTCATGACCGTGCTCGCCGAGTCCGGCGACGTTGCCGGTGCCTGAGTTCGGCGTCGAACGGTGGGCAAACTCGACGGCAAGACCGCGCTGGTGACGGGCGGCGGCCGCGGCATCGGCCGCGGCATCGCGCTCGAGTTTGCCCGCGAGGGCGCCGACGTCGCGATCAACTACCGGCGTGACCGCGACGCCGCCGAGAAGACGGCGGCGGAGGTGCGTGCCCTCGGCCGCCGCGCGGACGTCTTCCAGGCCGACGTCGCGGACCGGGAGGCGGTGGAGGCGATGGTCGCCGGCGCGCTCGGGTTCCTCGGCGGGCTCGACGTGGTGGTCGCCAACTCGGGCGTCGCCGCGCGCGTCGCCGCGGTCGCGGAGGTCGACCCGGCTGAGTGGCGGCGTGTCCTCGCAACCGACCTCGACGGCGCCTTCTGGACCGCCCGCGCCGCCATCCGGCACGTGGTGGCCCGCAAGGGGGTCTTCCTCTTTATCTCGTCGGTGGGGGCCGACATGACCGCGCCCGGCGGGGCGCCCTACCACGTCGCCAAGGCCGGCGTGAACGCGCTCACGAAGGTGCTGGCGAAGGAGGTCGCGCACCAGGGCGTGCGCGTGAACTGCATCGCGCCGGGGCTCGTTCGCTCGGAGATGGGCGAGCGGCTCCTCCGCTTCCACGGCGACGTGGTGCTCCAGGGCATCCCCCTCGGCCGCGCCGGCGAGCCGAGCGACATCGGGCGGGCGGCCGTCTTCCTCGCGTCGAGCGACGGAGCCTGGATCACCGGCAAGATACTGCGGGTAGACGGCGGGGCCTGGATGTAAGTTCGGCGCTCGTGGCGACCCATATTGACAATGCGCGTCACCGAAGATACTGAACGTTCAGTATGTCACCCAAGCCCCCGCGGCTGCGGACTAAACGCCGCCCGGAGGCGTCGCGAAAGCAGCTCATGGCCGCGGCGATCGACTGCTTCGCGCGGCTTGGCTACCAGGGCACCTCGATCGACCGGATCGCGCGCGACGCGGGGGTGACGAAGGGGGCCGTCTACTACCACTTCCGCGACAAGGAAGAGCTCCTCTTCGAGGCGGTGAAGGACCGCATCGGAGGCTTCGAGCAGCAGGTCCTCGACGAGGTCGGGCCCGCGCGCGACGCCCTCGAGAGGCTCCGACACGTCGTCGACGCGTGCTTCTTCCACGCTACCGTGTCGAACCACCGCCGTTTCATCATCACGCTGATGGTCGAGGCCCTCGACACGAATCCGCCCCTGTCAGCGGAATTCCGCAACATCCTGCGTCGGATGCGCGCCTTCCTGACGAACGTCGTCCGTCGTGGGCAACAGCGCGGCACGCTCCGCAACGACGTCCAGCCCGAGGCGGCAGCGGCGATGATCGCCGCCGGGATCATCGGTGCGGAGGTGCAACACTACCAGGACCCGGAGGAGATCGACCTCCGCCGGGCCCTCGACACGCTGGTCGAGCAGCTCACCGCGTGGCTCACGATCGGAGCCGCCGGGCCGGGCGCCGCGGCGTCAGGAGGCAGCACGGCATGGTGAACTTCAAGCCGACCGAGGAGCAGGAGCTCGTCCGCGACACGATGGCAGCGTTTGCGGCCGATGTTCTCCGTCCGGCCGCACGCGAGGCGGACGAGAAGAACGAGGTCCCCGACACCGTGGTGAAGCGCGGCTGGGAGCTCGGCCTCGTGCAGAACGCCATCCCCGAGGCGCTCGGGGGGTACGGCGACGCCCGCTCGGCCGTGACCGGCGTCCTCCTCCTCGAGGAGCTCGCGAACGGCGATGGAGCGCTCGCGCTGCATCTCCTCGCCCCGCGTCTCGTGACGGTGCCGCTCGTCGTCGCCGGGACCGAGGACCAGCAGAAGGCGTGGCTCCCCCGGTTCACCGGGGCGCAGTTCACCGCCGGGACGGCCGCCTTCGTCGAGCCGCACTGGGATTTCGACCCGACCCGACTCGCGACGCGGGCAGAGCGTCAGGGCGCTGACTGGGTGATCACGGGGGAGAAATGCCTCGTGCCGCTGGCGGCCGGGGCGGAGGTGATGCTCGTCTACGCGACCGCGCCCGATGGCCTCGCCGCGTTCTTGGTTGAGCGCGGGGCCAGCGGGCTCACGGTCGGCGAGCGCGAGAAGAACATGGGAATGAAGGCGCTCGCGACCCACGGCGTCCGCCTCGACGGCGTCCGGGTGCCGGCGTCGGCTCGCCTCGGGGGCGAGGGACGCGCCATCCAGCCGCTCGTGGACGCGAGTCGAGTTGCGATCGGCGCACTTGCCGTCGGTGTCGCGCGCGCCGCGTTCGAGTACGCCCGCGATTACGCGAAGGACCGGCGCGCCTTCGGCGTCGCGATCGCGCAGAAGCAGGCCATCGCCTTCAAGCTCGCCAACATGGCGATCGAGATCGACTCCATGCGGCTCCTCACGTGGGAGGCGGCGTGGAAGCTCGACGCGGGGCAGCCGGCGACCCGCGAGGCGGCGCTGCTGAAGCAGTACGTGAGCCAGTCCGCCCTCACTGTCACCGACGACGCCGTCCAAGTGCTCGGCGGCCACGGCTACATTCGCGAGCACCCGGTCGAGCTCTGGCTGCGCAACGCGCGCGGTTTCGCGACCTTCGACGGCCTCGCCATCGTGTGAGAGAGGAGCAACGACGATGATCGACTTCGAGCTGTCCGACGCGATCCAGACCACCCAGAAGATGGTGCATGCGGTCGCCGAGCAGATGATGCGACCGATCGCGCGCGAGTACGACGAGCGCGAGCACGAGAAGCCGTGGGACTTCCTCAACACGATGTGGCAGGTCTCCGGCGGCAACCCGATCAGCGGTGGCGAGCGAAAGCCGAAGGAGGGCCCGTCGGAACGGAACCTGACGATGTGCATCTCGATCGAGGAGCTGTCGTGGGGCGACGCCGGGCTCTACCTCTCGATTCCGAACAGCGGCCTCGGCGGCGCGGCGGTCGCGGCGGCGGGGACGCCCGAGCAGAAGGAGCGGTTCCTCGCGCGCTTCAGCGCGGGCGGGAAGCCCAAGTGGGCCGCGATGGCGATCACCGAGCCGGGCTGCGGCTCGGACAGCTCGGCGATCACCACGACGGCCGTGCGCGACGGGGATCACTGGGTGCTGAACGGCACGAAGATCTTCTGCACCAGCGGGCTCATGGCCGCGGAGAAGTCCGACGGTTTCGTCGTCGTGTGGGCGACGCTCGACCGGTCCGCCGGACGGGCCGGCATCAAGGCGTTCGTCGTCGAGGCGGGAACACCGGGAATGTACGTGACGAAGGTCGAGAACAAGCTCGGCATCCGCGCATCGGACACCGCAACGCTGGTCTTCGAGGACTGTCGGGTGCCGCTCACGAACATCCTCGGCAGCCCGGAGGTCCCGAAGACGAGCGAGGGCTTCAAGGGCGTCATGGCCACCTTCGACGCGACACGTCCGATCGTCGCCGCGAGTGCGATCGGCGTCGGCCGTGCCGCGCTCGACTTCGTGCGCGACACGCTCGCGGAGAAGGGGATCGAGATCCGTTACGGCGCGCCGGCTCACACCCTCACCGTGCTCGAGCGGGACTTCATGGAGATGGAAGTTCAGCTCCAGGCGGCGCGGCTCCTCACCTGGCGGGCCGCGTGGATGATGGACAACGGGCTGCGGAACAACCTCGAGGCCTCGATGGCTAAGGCGAAAGCGGGCCTGGTCGTGACGCAGATCACGCAGAAGGCGGTCGAGCTGCTCGGGCCGCTCGGGTACTCGCGCCAGCTCCTCCTCGAGAAGTGGATGCGCGACGCCAAGATCAACGACATCTTCGAGGGCACCCAGCAGATCAACCAGATGATCGTCGCCCGTCGCATCCTCGGCTACTCCTCGAAGGAGCTCTCGTAACGCGAGGTGCTCGGTCGCGCGGGGTGATTGTGGCGCGGCGTGCTGGTGGCGCGGTGTGCTCGTAGCGCGGAGTATGGATCTTCCGGCGCTGCTCGACCGGGTCCCCGACTTCCACGAATTCCTCACCCTCGAGGAGCTTGCCGCGAGCTCGCGGGCGCTGGTCGCCGACCACCCGGGGCTCGCCCGGGTCGAAACGGTCGGCACGTCGACCGAGGGCCGGCCGATCGAGCTGCTCACGATCGGTCACGGCGCGACGCCCGCGCTCCTCGTCGGGGTGCCGCACCCGAACGAGCCGATCGGAACGCTCACGCTCGAGTTTCTCTGCCGGCTCTTCTGCGAGGACGCGGCGCTGCGAAAGGAGCTCGACGCGACGCTCCACGTCATCAAGGTCGCCGACCCCGACGGGCTCGCGCTGAACGAGGGCTGGCTCAAGGGCGACTTCTCGCCCGCGCGCTACGCCCTCAACTACTACCGTCCGCCGCACCGCGAGCAGGTCGAGTGGAGCTTCCCCGTCGAGTACAAGACGCTCAGCTTCACCACCCCGACCGCCGAGACGGCGACCGTCATGCGGGTCATGCAGCGCGTGCGGCCACGGTTCTTCTACTCGCTGCACAACGCGGGCTTCTGTGGCGTGTACTTCTACGTCTCCGCGGAACGCGCCGAGCTCTTCGCTTCCCTCGCCGCCCTCGTCGCCGACCAGGGCCTTCCGCTCCATCGCGGCGAGCCGGAGGTGCCGTACCTGCGCACGCTCGCGCCCGCCGTTTATGGGCTATTCGGCATCGACGAGACGTACGAATACCTGGCGCGGACTCTGGGCGAGGATCCGGCGCCGCTCATCGACGCCGGCACCAGCTCCGACGACTGGCTCAAGCGCGTCAGCGACGCCTTCTCGCTGGTGTGCGAGCTGCCCTACTACACCGCCGCCGCACTCGACGACGTCACCCCGTCGGGCACGAGCCGGCGCGACGCCGTGCTCGCCGGTCTGGCGCGCGCGGAGGCCCTTCACGCCGAGTCCGAGCGGAGCTTCGCCGCGCTCGCGTCCCGGGCGCCAGATCACCGGCTCACGCGCTCGGTCACCGACTATCTTCGAAAGACGCCGCGGCGGCTCGCGGCCGAGCGCGCGAACGCGGTGACCGCGGCGTACGCCCGCGAGGCAACGCGCGCCGAGGCGATCGACGCGACCACCTGTCGCGTCTTCTACCACCTGCTCTACCTCGGGGAGGTCCATCGTCTGGCGGAGATGGTGCGGGAGCGGCAGCTCGCCGCGGACATCGCCGCCAGGGTGGCGGCGATGGCGGGAGAGGTCCAGGCCGAGAGCGGCCTCGTCGTCCTGCCGCTGAAGCCGCTCGTCTCGGTACAGGCGGGGGCCGGCCTGCTCGCGTTCGCGGGCAACCGCGCTTTCGCGTCTGGGTGGTCTCGAGAAACGCGCCGGTGATACTAGGACACATCAACCTCGGAGGTGCCCCGTGGCCGTGACCGATATCCGTCCGACGAGCGAGGAAGAATCCAGGAAGGTTGCCGAGGAGTCTCGCGAGCAGGTGTGGGCGGGGCGGACGTTCCTGCGCGAGCTGTTCCTCGGGAATTTTCTCCTGGACCACATCCATCCCTTTCCCGTCGTACGCGAGGAGCGACCGGAGTTCCGCAAGTTCTACGACGAGCTCGAGTGCTTTCTCCGCGACAAGGTCGACCCCGTCGCGATCGACGAGAGCGGGGAATATCCCGAGGACGTCGTCGAGGGCCTCCGCAAGCTCGGCGCCTTCGGCATCAAGATCCCGAAGGAGTACGGCGGCCTCGGCTTCACCGTGACCGAGTACACGACCATCATGCAGATGGTCGGGAGCCACGACGGCAACATCGGCGCGCTCCTCTCCGCCCACCAGTCGATCGGCGTTCCACAGCCCTTGAAGCTCTTCGGGACGCCGGAGCAGAAGAAGAAGTATCTGCCGCGCTGCGCGGCCGGAGCGATCTCGGCGTTCGCGCTGACCGAGCCGCACGTCGGGTCGGACCCGGCGAGCCTGTCGACCACGGCCGAGCTGCGGGGCGACTCGTGGGTGCTGAACGGCGAGAAGCTCTGGTGCACGAACGGGACCCTCGCCGAGCTCCTCGTCGTCATGGCGCGCGAGCCGAAGACGAAGAAGATCAGCTGCTTCATCGTCGAGACGGATTCCCCGGGGGTGAAGATCGAGCACCGCTGCCGCTTCATGGGTCTCAAGGCACTCGCCAACGGCATCGTCAGCTTCCGGGACGTTCACGTGCCGCGCGAGAACCTGATCGGCGAGGAGGGCAAGGGCCTCAAGATCGCGCTGATCACGCTCAACACCGGCCGCCTGACCCTGCCGGCGACCTGCGCGGGGCTCGCCAAGCGCTGCCTGCAGATCTGTCGCGGCTGGGCGAACGAGCGCAAGCAGTGGGGCGTGCCGATCGGGAAGCACGAGGCGATCGCCCATCGGCTGGCCGAGATGGCGGCCACCACCTTCGCGATGGAATCGGTGTCGAAGCTGGCGAGCGCGATGGCCGACCGTGGCGGCTACGACATCCGGCTCGAGGCCGCCGCGGCGAAGGAGTGGAACACCGTCCGCGCCTGGGAGATCGTCGACACGACCCTCCAGATCCGCGGCGGGCGTGGCTACGAGACCGAGCGGTCCCTCGAAGGGCGGGGCGAGTTCCCGGTCCCGGTCGAGCGCTTGATGCGCGACGCGCGCATCAACCTCATCTTCGAGGGCTCGAGCGAGATCATGCACCTGTTCATGGCGCGCGAGGCGGTCGACAAGCACCTCGAGGTCGCCGGCGCGATGATCGATCCCCGGAAGAAGACGGGCGAGAAGGTCAGCGCGCTCCCGAAGATCCTCGGTTACTACGCCGGCTGGTACCCGCCACTCTGGGTACGGGGTGTGGCGGGACGGCTCGCCTACTCCGACTGGGGACGGCTCACGCCGCACCTCCGCTTCGTCGAGCGGAGCTGCCGGAAGCTCGCCCGCGAGAGCTTCCACGGCATGACGGTCTACCAGGCGAAGATGGAGCGGAAGCAGGGCTTCCTCTTCCGCTGCGTCGACATCGTGATGGAGCTGTTCGCCATGGCGGCGACCGTCTCGCGCGCCCGCCGCATGGCGGACGACAGAGATCCGGAAGCCGAGAAGGCCGCCGAGCTGGCCGACCTCTTCTGCCGGATGTCCCGCCGCAAGGTGCGTCGTCTCTTCCGGGACCTCTGGAGCAACGAGGACGCGCGGCGGAACCGCGTCGCGGCGCACGTCCTCGGCGGCGAGCACGCCTGGCTCGAGCGAGGCATCCTCGACATCGGGCTCGGGCCCGACGCCTTCAAGACCCAGTCGCTGGTCGCGCTGCGCGAGCGCGAGCGGATGGCCGGCGTGTCGTAGCTGCCCGCTATGGCGCGCGCTCGACGGGTGCGGCCCGCAGCGCCGAGACCAGGATCATCGCGATCGGCAGGTCGATCAGCGCGACGGCGAGGAACGGAAACGCCGGCGCCCAGCGCACGAAGAGGAGCACGCCGGTCGTCGACGAGGCGAGCTTCGAGACGACGATCGCGTGCACCAGCGATCGCCGGTGGCGGACGTCGGCGGCCGCCAGCCAGGCGCAGGCGGCGATGGTCGCCATGTTCGCGACCCCGAGCGTCAGCCAGAAATCCGACATCACCGGGACGCGCGTCTCGGCGAGCGTCGACAGCCGGACGAGCGCGCCGACGCGATCGAGGTAACCGACGGTGTCGTCGGGACGGAGGAGAAAGCTGACCGCGCCGGCGGCGAACAGGAGCCCGAAGAAGCGAAGGATCCACGCGAGCTTCCGCTCGCCACGCGTCAGCGGCCGCGATTCGGCCGGCTGCGAGACGGCGACCGCCATTCAGGCTCGAGCGTCCACCAGTACCTTCAGCGTCCCGGGCTGCGCTGCGCGAGTGATGGCTGCGAGCGCATCGTCGAGCGGATACACCGCGTCGACCAGCGGTGCAACCGCGACGCGCCGCTCGGCCAGCGCGGCGAGCGCCGGGGGGAACCGCCCGCAGCGCGACCCAAGGATCGTCACCTCGTTGATCACGAGCGCCTCGAGTCCCAGGCGGTGCTCGGCGGCCACGGTCGTCTTCATCACGACCGTGCCCCGAGGCCGGACGAGGGCCAGCGCGCGCCCGAGCCCGTCGGCCGACCCGGTAGCGTCGACCACGACGTCGGCGCCGGCCCGGGGCTCGCCGGTCCGGATGCCGAGTGCACGGGCGCGCGCGAGCTTCTCCGCGTGGCGGCCGGCGAGGACGACCTCCGCGCCCGCACCCCCCAGCACCTGCGCGACGAGGAGCCCGAGCTTGCCGTCGCCCAGGACCACGGTGCGGGCTCCGTCGATGTCGCCGAGCTGATCGAGGATCTCGAACGCGGCGGCGAGCGGCTCGGTGAAGACGGCGTCGCGGTCTTCGACGGTATCGGGGACGCGATGGAGGTTCGCGAGCGGGAGGGCGATCAGCTCGGCGAACGCGCCGTCGGCGCCGACGATGCCGAGCACGCGCCGGGTCGGGCAGTGACGGGCGAGACCGCCGCGGCAGGCGGCGCAGAGCCCGCACCCGAGGTTGATCTCACCGACGACGCGCGCGCCGACGAGGCCGGGGTCGGGCGCGGCCGCCACCTCGCCCACCCATTCGTGCCCCGGCGTGCCGCGGAATCCGAGGTAGCCGCGCGTGATCTCGAGGTCGGTGCGGCAGATGCCGGCGAGACGGACGCGGACGAGCGCGTCACCGGGCGCGGCGACCGGATCGGGAAGGTCGCGCGCGAGCGTCAGCCGGGTTCCGTCCCAGCGCAGCGCCCGCACGCGCCCGGCTCACTTGCGGAGCGAGCGGTGGAACTCGCCCTCGGCCTTCTTGCCGATCGCCTCGGCAGTATCGGCCGCGTGCTCCGCCGCTTCCGTGGCCGCGTCGATCCGATCGGCCGCTGCCTCGGCGCGACGGGCCGCATCCTCGGCGCGCTCCGCCGGTCCGGATTCGGCCGTTCGCTTGTGGACCCGCGTCGACAGCGCGGCGATCTGCTGATCGGTGAGCGGGCGCTCGTAGCGCTGGATCTGGACTATGGGCTGTCCGAGGACCCAGGCACGCGCGAAGCCGATCTCCTTCCGCATGTCGAGGTAGTAGAGCGTCACCTCGTGGTCGTCCCACGGCGGGGTGTCGGCCAGGAAGTGCGCCTCGGCGACGTCCGGATCTCCGTTTCGCGCCACGTACGCCGCGAGCGCCCGGTTCATCGCGACCTCGGCGCGGAACTCGTCGTCGCTCAGCTCCCGCTCGCCACGCGCGCTCACCGCCGTCGCCCCGGCGAGCAGCATCACGACTCCCATCCACCCGGCAACCACACCTCGCATGACGTCCTCCTCCGGCGGCTCCGCCGCCCTACCGCCGAACACCATACACGCGCCGCGGCCCAGTGTCATGCACATGGCCTTGCCTCCCCTAGCGTCGTTCCTCTAGCATCGACGGGGCGGGATCCCCCCGCTGGATGGTCGCCGACCCCCTTCTCGTCACCCTCGCCGTCGCCCTCGTCCTGATCAACGCTTTCTTCGTCGCCGCGGAGTTCGCCGTGGTGCGCGTGCGGGTGACCCGCATGGAGGCGCTCGCCAGCGAAGGGCACTGGCAGGCGCGGATCGTGCGCGGGATCCAGCGGCGGCTCGACGTCTTCCTGTCGGCGACCCAGCTCGGCATCACGCTCACCAGCCTCGGCCTCGGATGGATCGGCGAGCCGGTGTTCGCCCATCTGCTCGCGGGGGGATTCGCGGCGCTCGGGATCGAATCGCCGCGGGTCATCGAGAACACCTCGATCGCGGTCGGCTTCGCGACCATCACGTTTCTCCACATCGTCGTCGGCGAGCTCGCGCCGAAGACGTACGCGATCCGTTTCACGGAACGGGTCGCCCTGCTCGTGGCGCTGCCGATGTGGCTCTTCCAGATGGCGTTCGCGCCCGCCCTCTGGCTCCTCCAGCGCGCCGCGAAGGCGACGCTCGCGATCCTCGGTGTCACCGCCGAGACGAGCGGCGAGCTCGCGCACTCGGAGGGGGAGCTGCGCATGCTGCTCGCGGAGTCGCACCGGGTCGGCGCGCTCTCCGGTGCCAAGCGCGAGCTGCTCGAGAACGTGATCGACTACACCGAGCGGACGGCGCGCCACGTGATGGTGCCGCGTGCGGACATCGCCTACCTCTCGCTCGCCCGCACGCTCGACGAGAACCTGGCGGTGGTGACGCAGGCGGCGGCGACGCGGTTCCCGTTGTGCAGCACCGACATCGACCACGTCATCGGCATGGTCCACGTGAAGGATCTCTTCAACCGCCGCGACCAGCTCCGCTCGTCGGAAGACCTCGCCGCGCTGAAGCGCGAGATCCTCTTCGTCCCCGAATCGCGGCCGCTCGACCAGCTGCAGCGCGACTTCCAGCAGCGTCGCACACACATGGCGATCGTGGTCGACGAGTACGGAGGCACCTCGGGGCTGGTCACGCTCGAGGACGTGATCGAGGAGATCGTGGGCGAGATTCAGGACGAGTTCGACCGCGAGCCGCCGAGCGTCGAGGAGACCCCGCAGGGCCTCGTCTTCGACGGTCTCACGCGGGTCGACGAGGTCGCCGAGCGGCTCGGCATCGCGCTGCCCGAGAAGGCCGACGTGAGCACCCTCGGCGGGTTCGTCACCGCGCACGTGGGGCGGATGCCGCGCAAGGGCGACAAGGTCACGGTGGCGGGCCACGAGTTCACGGTGGTCGACGTCCGGGGACGCCGCGTGACGAAGGTGCTGGTCGCGTCGCTGCCGGAGCCGCAGGCGGCCGCCGTGCGCGGCGCGTGAGGATCGGGGCGTGCGCGCATACGCGCTCTTGACTCGGCGGCCATCGATCGCCACTTAGTCGGTCGACCTTCGATCCTCTTTCGGCGTCCGACCCGGTCTCGTTCCGCGAAGGCGACTACCCGGCCCGCCGGCCGAAGGCGGAGGGAGCGAGGTGGAGGGCCGGTGCCGTACGGATCCCGAGACATCGACTGGCGAGAGTGGATGCGGGCCTTCGGGCGCCAGGAACGCCGGGTGCGCGAGTTCCTCGGCATGTCGCAGGAGCACCTGGCGCGCCTCGCGGGCGTCAGTCAGGGCGCCGTGAGCCGCCTCGAGGGCGGCCGGGGCCTCGCGACCCCGATGCTGGTCATCCTGAAGATCAACCTCGCGCTCCGGGCCGCCGTCCGCGACCTCGACCCGACGCTCCTGAACGACGATCTGCGCCGCGTGCTCGAGATCGAGCACCGCATCTCGCCGCCGGTCGGCGACGTGGGCGTCGACGTCCTGCCGCTCACGAAGGACCCGGGCCTCGAGGACGTCGTCCGCCTCTACCGAGGGGTGCCCGACCGCCAGCGTCAGACCTTCCTGTCGGTCCTGCGCGCGGCCGCCGACGCGCTCTCGAACGCGGCGGAGAACAGCCGGCAGCAGTCGTCGTAGGATCCGGTTGACGGGGCGGAGCGGGCCCCGCTAAGGACGGTGCCGCCGTGCCCACGATCCCCACCAAACACGGTCGTTTCCTCGAGGAGTTTCGCCCCGGAGACGTCTACCGCCACCGCCGCGGCAAGACGGTCACCGAGGGGCTGTTCGCGGTCTTCACCGACTTCGCGTTCACAACCAACCCGCTCGCCAAGAACCGGCGCTACGCGCAGGCCTACGGCTTCCGCGATCTCGTCGCGCCGCCGGGGCTGGTGATGAACGTCGTCTTCAGCCAGAGCGTCGAGGACGTGTCGGAGAACGGGCGGGCCAATCTCGAATACCTCGACATGCGCTTCGGCGCGCCGGTCTGCGTCGGCGACACGGTCGAGGCCGAATCGCGCGTGCTCGGCGTCAAGGCGTCGTCGCGCGAGCGCGACCGCGGCGTCGTGCACGTCGAGACCACCGGCTGGAACCAGCGCGGCGAGGTGGTGCTCGCCTACCAGCGGAAGGTGCAGGTGTGGAAGGGCGACCTCGCCGCGCCGGTCGCTGAAGGCGACGCGCCGGCGCGGGAAGTGGCGGCCAGCCTCGTCCTCCCGCCGTACGATCCGGCCGCGCGCTACCGGGAGCTCGCGCATCTCACCAGCGCGGACACCTACTTCGAGAACTTCCATCCCGGCGACGTGCTCGAGCACTACCGGGGACGCGTCATCACGACCGACCACATCATGCTGACCGGCATGCTGGACAACACCTCGCAGGTGCACTGCAACCAGTGGATGATCGACCAGCAGCCCGACCGCTACCTCGGCGGGCAGCTGATCGTCTACGGCGGCATCCCGTTCGCCCTCTGCCTCGGGCTCTCGTCGCCCGACGTCGGCGACAACGCGCTCGCCGACGTGCGCTACGCGAGCGGCCGGCACACCGCCCCGTCGTTCGCCGGCGACACCGTGTTTGCGGCCACCGAGGTGCGCGCGGTGCGCGACTTCCCGGGCCGGCCGGACCTCGGCATCCTCGACACGCTCCTCCGCGGACACAAGTTCGCGCGCAAGGGCGACACGGTCGAGAAGATCGAGATCTTCGAGCTCGAGCGCGAGATCGCCGTGAAGCGGCGCAGCCATTACGCCTGAGATGGCGAACCGCTGGCTCTTCAAGACCGAGCCGGGCGCGTACTCCTGGCAGCAGCTCGAGCGCGACGGCCGGACGGTATGGGACGGGGTCCGCAATGCGCTCGCGCTCAAGCACCTCGCGGCGGTCGCCACGGGGGACGAGGTCCTCGTCTACCATACAGGCGACGAGAAGGCCGCGATCGGGATCGCGCGCGTCGCACACGGCGCCTATCCCGACCCGGGCGGCAAGGACGCGCGCCTGGTCGTCGTCGACCTCACTCCGCTCCGGGCCCTCTCCCGGCCCGTCACGCTCGCCGCGATGCGCGGCAACCCGAAGCTCGCCGGCTTCGAGCTGCTCCGCCTCCCGCGTCTCTCCGTCATGCCGGTGTCGGCCGCCCATTGGGCGGCGATCATGGGGATGGCCGGCGAGTGCTCCTAAGTGCGCGCGATCGGGATCGCGCTCACGTTCGGAGGGCTCGTCCTCGCGGCACGGAGCGCGCAGCTCCTCGCCGGCCGCGGCCGGCCCCGCCGCGGCCCGCGGCCGGCGTTCGTGCTGGCGGGGCCGTACCTCCGCATGCGGAACCCACTCCTCGCGGGGCTCGTGCTGGCGCTCGGCGGGGCCGCGCTCGCGACGGCGTCGTGGCCGCTTGCCGTGGCCGCCAGCGGTGGCGCGCTCGCCGCCCATCTCTGGGTCGTGCGCGTCGAGGAGCCACGACTCGGCGCACGGTTCGGCGTGGCGTACGCCGAGTATCTACGGCGCGTGCCGCGCTGGATACCGCGCCGTCGGTCCTAGGTCACGAGGGGACCCTGTCCCGTCCCGTCGGGCACGGCCCGACGGGACCCACTCCCCAGCTCGCTTCGCTTCGGCCGCGCGCTGCGCGCGCGGAGAGCGATCTAGAGTCGGCTCCCCAACTCAGCTGGCGAGCGCGCGAACCGGATTCCGGAAGGGACGGTGGGCGCCGTTTCCGACGCCCGCCGCCCTCCCAGGGGGCTCACGGTCATCGCTCACACCATCCAACCACACCAGCCGCCACCCCGCCGCCACCACAACCACAGCCAGGCGATCGACTCGCACCCGTCCGTCCGGTGTCCGTTGCCGGAGCAGGTTTCGTGCCGTCGCGGCCTGCCGCTGGCCCGCCCACGACGCGGCCGGGTCCGGCTCGGACACTGCGAGCGCGAAGCGCGACAACCTCCTGTTTGCACGGCGTTATGCGGCTCCTCCTCCTCGCCTGCGGCTCGGGTTCCGGGTCGACGCGTGCCCAGGCGATCAGGCATCGAGAGGCAGGACGGTGACACGCCGTTGACAGATTCGTTCAGGATTGGACCGTGACGGGAGCGGCTCGTCAGCCGGCGGCGCATGGCCGTGAGAGGCGAGAGGTCGTCACCTTCTGAGCGCCGGCAGCACCTCGGCGCCGAAGCGCGCCACCGCCTCGGGGCCGGGGAAGTGGAGCACGGTGTGGCCGAGCCCGAGGAGCGCGATCCGTTCCGCGAGCCGCTCGCGGAGCTGCGCCGCTGTCCCCGCGACGACCAGCGGGAAGCGCTCCGCGTCCGCTCGCTCGAGGTGGTAGCGTGCGGCGACCCCGTCGAGCACACGCCGCGTCTCGACATCACCGTCGGTCAGGGTCACGAAGAACATGGCGGAGATCGCGACCGACGCCGGATCGCGCCCCGCGGCGGCGGCGAGCTCGCGCACGCGCGTCGTCTTCGTGCGAAACAGGTCGAACGTGAAGCGGCGCACCGCCGCGGGGTCGGCGGCCCCGCGTGCCGCCGCCGGCACGATGTTCACCGTGTCGGCCTCGGCCGCCGCGACGGCGAGGAGGCCGGGGCCGCCGCCCCCGACCAGAATCGGCGGCCGCGGCCGCTGAACGGGACGGGGGGCGCAGACCGCCCCGCGCAGGCGGTAGTGCGCGCCCTGGTACGCGACGGGCGCACCGGTCCAGAGTGCCTTCACCACCTGGAGGGCTTCGCGGAGCTGCGCCAGCCGGACGGCTGCGGGAGGGAACGGGTAACCGAAGGCGTCGTATTCCTGGCGGAGCCAGCCCGCGCCGAGCCCGAGCTCCATCCGTCCGTCGGAGACGACGTCGAGCGAGGCGACCATCTTGGCGAGCAGGCCCGGATGCCGGAAGGAGTTGCAGGCCACGGTCTGGACGAAGCGCAGTCGCGACGTGAGGGCCGCCAGCGCGGCGGTCGTCGTGAAGCACTCGAGCACGGGTGCACCCGACGGCCCGAGCGCGCCCTCGGCGAGCAGATGGTCGGGACGGGCGAAGGCGTCGAACCCGCTCGCCTCGGCAGCCCGGCAGGCCCCCACGAGGGTCGGCCAGTCGCTGGTGGCGGGGATCGCGGCCACGACACGGCAGGCCGACATGCTCGGTTTCTAGCGAAACGGTCGCTACGTTGACAACGTCGCGGGCCACGATCTAGGAGGACGGTCCATGGCGCGCTGGGCTCCGCTCGTGATCCGCCTCGCGCTCGGCATCACCTTCGTGGCGCACGGGGGGCAGAAGATGTTCGGCCTCTGGGGCGGCTCGGGCTTCGCGGGGACGATCGCCGCGTTCGCGAAGCAGGGGATGCCCGCACCGATGACGACGCTCGTCATGATCGGCGAGTTCTTCGGCGGACTCGGCGTGCTGGTCGGGTGTCTCACCCGGCTCGCGGCGTTCGGTCCGGCGATCGTGATGCTCGGCGCCATGCTGCTCGTGCACGCGCAGAACGGATTCTTCATGAACTGGTTCAACACGCCGGGGCGCGGACACGGCATCGAGTGCAACCTGGCGTACTTCGCCATGGCCGTGTCGCTGATGATGACGGGTGGCGGGCCGCTGTCGATCGATGCCCTGCGGGGCGGACGGCGCGTCGATCTCGACCGGCTGTAGGCGACGAGCTAGCGACCGGGCGGCCGCATCGCCCGTACCAGCCAGTCCCACATCGGCGGCTCGCCCGGGAAGCTCTCGTAGCCGCCGACGGCGTCGCCCCAGGGATAGGTGAGGCGGCCGAGGCGAAGCTGGCGGAAACCAGCGCGGCGGAGGCGGTGGGTGAGCTCGAAGGCGTAGAAGAACTTCTGCGCGCGGGATCCTTCCCGGTAGGTCGCGTGCACGAAGTCGTACTTGGTGCGCTCGAGGATGCGGCTCGTCCGGACGCGCGCCCGCGCGGCGTCGTGACGGCTCCGCTCGCGCTCGTGGATGAGGAATCCCTGGTAGAGGACGGGTTCCATCGCTGGGAAGACCCCGATCAGGCGGCCGCCGGGCCGGAGCACGCGAAGGAGCTCGCCGAAGATGCGGTCGAGCCGCGCGGGGTCGGGGGTGAGCACCGCGTTCACCGACAGCGCGACGTCGAGCCGCCCGGCCAAGGTGCGCAGGTCGGCAAGGTCGGCGCGGCGAAACGAGACGTGGCGCGCGGGGCACGCGGCACGGGCGCGGGCGAGCATCGCGGGCGAGAAGTCGACCGCGACGACGCGCCGAAAGCGCGCCGCGAGCGTCGGGAGGAGGGTGCCGATGCCGCAGCCGAGATCGCCGGCCGTCCGGCGCCGCGCGTCGGGAATCGCGTCGAGCGCACGGACCAGCGCGCGCGGGACGCCACTCGAGAAGGGACTCACGATCTCGGTGAAGTAGTCGGCGGCGACCCGGTCCCAGTCGCGCGCGGCCATTTCCTGGAACGAACTCACGCCGAGAGGTCCTGCATAGCGGTTTTGACGTCCGAAATCACGCACGACCGGTTCTCGGTCCATCGTCTTGCGACAGGGTGGACCCGTGGCTAACGTACGCCGCCTTGACGGATTTCCACCAGAGCGCGCACCCGACGGCGATCGAGAGCGTCGACCAGCTGGTCGAGCAGATGCACCGCGCCGGCAAGCCACGCGAGCGCTGGCGGATCGGCACCGAGTACGAGAAGGTCGGAGTCGACCGCGCGACGGGGAATGCGGCGCCTTTCTCGGGTTCGCGCGGCGTCGAGGCGGTGCTGCGCGGTCTCGCCGAGCGCTACCGGTGGGAGCCGAAGGAAGAGGACGGACGCGTGGTCGCGCTCGCGCGCGGCGGCGCGTCGATCACGCTCGAGCCCGGCGGGCAGCTCGAGCTGTCGGGCGAGCAGTGTGCGACGATCCACTGCACGCACAAGGAGCTTGCGACGCACGTGCGCGAGGTCGTCACGGTCGGGAGCGAGCTCGGCATCGCCTTCCTCGGTGTCGGCATCCAGCCCGTGAGCCGGGTCGCGGAGATCGAGTGGGTCCCGAAGCAGCGCTACCGGATCATGGGGCCGTACATGACCCGCGTCGGGACGCTCGGCCAGCGCATGATGAAGCAGACCGCGACCGTGCAGGCGAACATCGACTACGCCGACGAGCGCGACGCGATGCGGAAGATGCGCGCCGGCATGGGGATCGCGCCGCTGGTCAACGCGATGTTCGCCAACTCGTCGGTCTCCGACGGCGACCTCAACAGGTACATGAGCTATCGCGGCCACATCTGGACCGACACCGACAACGCGCGCTGCGGCCTCCTGCCGTTCGCGTTCCGCGACGGCGCCGGCTTCGCGGACTACGTCGAGTGGGCGCTCGACGTTCCCCTCTACTTCATCCTCCGCGGCGGCCGGTATCTGACCGACGTGACGGGCATCCCGTTTCGGCGCTTCCTCGCCGAGGGTGCCGGTCCGCATCGCGCGACGATCGACGACTGGAACCTCCACCTGACGACGCTCTTCCCGGAGGTTCGTCTCAAGGGGTACATCGAGTTCCGTTCTGCCGACAGCCAGCCGCCCGAGCGCATGCTCGCGCTCCCGGCGCTCGTGAAGGGCATCTTCTACACCGAGGACTGCCTCGACGCGGCGTGGGACCTCGTCAAGCGCTGGAGCTTCGAGGACCGCCTCGCCCTGTGGCGCGAGGCCCACCGCGAGGCGCTCCTCGCCCGCTTCCGCGGGGCTCGGGTGATCGAGCTCGCGCGCGAGCTGTTCGAGATCGGCGCCGAGGGCCTTCGCCGCCAGGCGGCCGTCGACGAGGCGGGGCGCGACGAGCGGACCTACCTCGAACGCCTCGGCGAGCAGCTCGAGATGGGTCGCTCGCCCGGTCGCGTCATCGCGGAGAAGTGGAAGGGCGACTGGGCGCTCGATCGCCGCATCGCGCGCCTCATCGAGTACGCGGAGTACCGCGCATAGGCTGGGAGCTCGACATGGGCTTCTCGCCCGCCGAGGTGGCGACGGGCGTCGAGGAGGTGCTCGCAAGGCGGCGATCCGGCTCAAGTTCCTGCGCGTCACCGGTTGACCCGCCCGCCCGCGACGGCGGATCTACAACGCGATCTGCTTCGGCGGCCGCACCACGATCTCGGAGACGTTCACGTGGATCGGCTGCGTGACCGCGTAGAGCACCGCGCGCGCAACGTCGTCCGCGCTCGCGAGCACCTGCTTCATCATGGGTTGCAGCTTGTCCATGACCTCGTCGGGCAGCCGCTCGCCACGCTTCACCTCGATCTCCATGCCGGCCGCGCGGACGAAGTTGGCGACGAAGGCAGGATCGAAGTTGCGCGCGAAGTTCGTGCCGATCGCTCCGGGCCGGACGTCGATGACGCGGATCGGGTCCTCCTCGAGCTCGCGGCGGAGCGTGTGGCTGATCGCCGTCACCGCGTGCTTCGTCGCCCCGTAGACGCCCGAGTCGGGTCGGAGCGCAGCAATGGAGGAGATGTTGACGATGTGCCCGTCGGCCTTGCAGTCGCGCATGGCGCGGATCGCGGCCTGACACCCGACCAGGAGACCGAGCACGTTCGTCTCCAGCATGGCGCGCCACTCCTCGGGCTCGCCGTCGATGATGGGCGTCGGGTAGGAGAGACCCGCGTTGTTCACCATGATGTCGAGGCGCCGCGTTTCGCGGACGGCACGCGCGACGAGGTCTCGGACCTGCTTCGGGTCGCGGACGTCGAGCGTGACGACGGTGGCCTGCCCGCCGGCGGTCTCGATGCGCGTCCGCGATTCCTCCATCGCCGACAGCGTGCGCCCGGCAAGGTAGGTGTGTGCGCCCGCAGCGCCGAGCCGCTCGGCGATCGCGCGACCGATGCCGCTCGATGCACCGGTAACGAGGGCCGTCTTCCCGGCCAGGGCTCGAGTCTCGCTCATGTCGCACCTCGAATAGGCGCTCGGTTCGTCCGCCGTCAACACCTCTGGCCGGCCGGTATCAGCAACCGCGAAACAGGAAGGACGCGACGCTGCCGCGGGCCAGCTCGTGCACGAGATCGAGCGTCCGGCCCTTGCCGGCGGTGAAGAGCTGCGTCTGGTTGTACCACCGCACGGGAATCTCCTTGAACAGCTGCCAGTCCTGCATGACGATCAACGTGCGGTCCGGAATGAAGTGCGGTGCCAGTCGACTGAACCAGGCCTCGTTCACCTCGATCGTGCGGCCGCAGTCGACCACGCACAGCTCGATCGGACCGTTCACCCAGGTGAGTGGCGGCAGGCTCGCGTTCAGCCGATCGGGCGCGATCCGCTCGGTGCGCACGTCGAGGTGGGCGGCGAACGGCGCCACGTAGCGTTCGAAGAGGTGACGGAACGACTCGCCGGGTGCCGGCGGGTCCGAGGCCGTGTACCAGGCGTCCATGAAATCGTACCAGACGAAGGCGTCGACGACATGGAGCCGCCGACCCGAGAAGCGCGGGTTGGCCGCGAGGCCGACCACCAGGTGTTGCGTCGAGCAGCCGAGCCAGGGTCCGAGCTCGAGCACCGCTCCGGCGCCCGAATAGAAGCGGCCGAGATACTCGTAATACTGGCGCTCCTCGTCGGCGATCATGCCGGGAATTTCGCAGCGCGACGGGACGATCCCGGTCCAAGGGGCCCGGTCGCGAAGCACCGAACGCTGCAATGTCTCCCGCGTGTCGAAGCTCGCGATGGTGGGGATGGGCGCCGGCTCATACTCGAGTTGACGGAGCCGTGCCTCGACGCCGAGGCGCTGCCGCGCGAGCCAGTCCGATACCGTGGCGAGCGCGTGCGGGTCACGCTCTCGCTCGATCGTCCGGAGGAGCAGGCGCCGCGCGAGGCGGGTCGAGAAGCGCAGGTTTCGGCCCGGCGGGTCGATCGCGCCGTCGGCAGAGGCGTGCCTGGTCGGAGCGTCCTTCACCTGGCCACGTAGGGGACGCGGGAATTCGAGGCGTCGAGTCGACGGAAACCTCGCCGTCTCGGGAGATGCCC
>JACXTT010004293.1_pt1 | contig 21234 bp, 20 predicted proteins | sample 9270951 | NCBI WGS metagenome assembly JACXTT01 (sample SAMN15532306, study PRJNA645909) | rock metagenome | isolation source: weathered quartz diorite | place: Puerto Rico | collected 2017-06-21
CCAGCCCACACGAAGCCGCGTCGATCGATGAATACCGGATACCACTGGAAGCGGCCGGATACCGGATTGAGGTAGACGACCGAGAATCCGAGCTGCCAGTTGGGGCGGCCGACGTAGCTTGCCCCGCGCCGACACATGCAGAAGTTCTCCACTCCTAGGAGGACTCTCCCGTCCACGGTGGTACGGGCATGTGCGCCGAAGCGATGCGTGTGTCCTTGAAGAAGACTCACGCCCTTCACCTCGACGAGCCCCTTGGCAGCATAGCCGCCCTGTTTGGCCACGGTGTCCCAGTGGCCCACGTAGAGGTTGCCAACCCGAATAAAGTTGTCGGTGAATTTGCTTACCCCGGGGGAACAGGCCACGTATTCGATGTCCAGCTCCTCAAGGCCAAAAAGCTGGGAGACGCTCAGCGCCTTGAGGCCGTACAGTTCCTTGGCGTTCTGAATGAGATACTTCTTTAATCGAAACTCGTGGTTCCCTTCGAGCCAGGTGATCCGAGCCTTGGGCAGAATCCGGCGGAACGCCTTTAGGATCTTCCGGCCGATTGTAATCTCTTCGAGGAACGTTTTCCCTGTCCGCGGGGTCTGGTCGAAGGTCGAGATCTCAAAGAAGTCCTGGAAGTCCCCGTTTAGAACCAGCCAATCAGGTTTCTCGCGGCGGAGAAACAGCTTGAAGAGCCCCAAGGCCTTGGGGTCATGGAACGGGACCTGGAAATCGTTCGCGATCACGACCAGCTCCCATTTGTTATGTGTGCGTTTCTTGGGCATGTGATGCTTGGGGGACATGGGGACGTGGGGGACGTCGCTCGAGGGGATGGACCCTGGCAGGTCTTCCCGTTTGGTAGGGTAGTCGAGCCCTACCTCCTTGACGTTCAGGCCTGGACCAGCCTCCCGGACAACGTCCCCCACGTCCCCACGTCTACCCGGTCGAGCGAAGGTGACGATCAGGACTCAAGGGTTCGGTAGGGAGAACACCTGCTCTCGTCGTCAGACCGTACTTCTCATAGAGGCGATCGAGTTTAGAGATCTCGGGTCCGGGGAGGAGGTACGTCCCATGACTCTTCTGAGGTTTCAGGTGAAGTTTTTTTCGAATGACGCCACCGATCCATCGAGGCGTGATCTCAACCCTGTACTCGTCCGCATGGCGGTCGGCAAACCATCGCGCCATTTCCTTTACGGACGCATCCTGTCCTGTGGCAATGAGATCGCGGATCACTTCGAGCACTTGGGCTTCCGTATCCATGCCTCGCTCGTCGATGAGCTCTCGGTTGTAGGTGCGGGCGAGGTTCCGGAGGTCGGCCCTCGTCGCAGAATCGTCGATAACGGAGAGGAGTGGCACGAAGATTTGATTCAACCGCGGTTCAATGGACCGATCGACGAGCGCCTCGCTGACTGTCCGGTTCCGAAGACTCTTGAATCGAAAGAGGAGGAGTTTGTTGCGGAGTCGGAGCGCTTCGTCCTTCACGGTGGGCGGAAGGTTGATTGGGATATCGCTCCGGAGGCGGCTCTCGCCCATCTCTTCGGTGAGGCAGCGGCTTTCGAGCGCTCGGTCCTGAAAGAAGCCTCGGGTGGCGACGAGCTTCGGCCCGAAGACGGTGTAGGCCCGTGGACTGAACTCTTTGCCGACCGCTTCGCTCCTGAGTACTGGGAAACCCTTGGCATTCCCATTGTTGAGGATCTTCACGATCTCCGCCCGTTCGTCGGAGAAGCGGAAGTCGCCTTCGTCGATGATCAGGGTGCCGCGCACACCGTCGAGAATCCGAAAGAGTGGCGAGACGGTCGAAGCCCCGCTTGCGAAGATCGGCTTGTAGCAGAGGGAGCCCACAATAAGCAGGAACCGAGTCTTTCCGCTCCCAGGATCTCCCCGGAGCCGCAGGTACGGCAGCTCACTGAAGGCGTCGTACACCCAGGAGAGGAGTACGTAGTAGCTCGCGATCTTCTCAAAGAGCGAGCTCACATCGACGTAGCGGTGGATAAAAGCCTGGATCTCCGATACCAGGGCGTCCTCCGACCCGAATTCCTCGGGTTCGGACGCGAAGAGGACGACCTCATTCTTTAAGAGGTTGTTGTTCGGGGAATACGGCACCAGGCGCTCGCTCCCGACGACCAAACTCGACTCGTAGCGCCATCGGCCGTTCTCGAAGATGCAAAACACGGTGCGGTGCTCGGACGGTCGGTAGACCATCTCGAGAAGCGCTCCGTCCCGTAATAGTCGTGACACTGCTGGCGTGCCGTGCTCGCGCTTCACGGTTTCCGATCTTTCTGGAAATGCTTCGTTCATGTTTGTGCTTCTGCGGCAAAACGCCGGAGGACATCGAGTGCTTCGGGGAAGATGAGGTTGTCACGACGCATTAAGTAGGTGAGGACATCTCCTTGGGCCTGACACCCGAAGCAGTAGAAACTTTGCGTCTTTGGAAAGACGACGAAGGACGGCGTGTGATCCTCGTGAAACGGACAGCGGCCCGTAAAGTTCTCGCCACTCGGGCGGAGCGACACAGACTGTCCGATCACGTGCTCGATCGTGACGGAAGCCTTGAGGCGTGCGACCTCGGTGTCTCCCTGGCCTCTTGGTTCGCCAGTTCGACGGTCGGGGAGGGCGAGCTCCGAAGGCGGCATCGGTTTTGCTGCCTTCAAAAGCTCGGCAAAATCTTCTCTGGTATGTCGCAAGCGCACGAAGAAGTTCGTCACGTCACCGCCGTCACCAACTTCAACGGGCAGCTCAACAACCTTTGCGTAGGGCAGGAGCCGGGCAACCCGCAGGGCTCCCAAGCGACCCGCCTGGTCGCGGTCGTAGCAGATGTAGATCTCCCGGATGCCTTGGAACTCAGGGGCCCAGTCCGGGCGGAACACGGCGGCGCCGGCCGTGGAGGTCACCGCAGGGAATCCGTGAGTCTCCAAGACCAACCGATCGAATTCGCCTTCGCAGATGATGAGCTGAAACGGCTTCAGCCTTACGCGGTCCCAAGCATACAGCTCGGCCGACGCTCCGGCAGGCGTGAGCATCTTCGGACTGTCGCTCGCATCTGCCGGGTCTTTTGCGAGTTTGAAGAACGCGAGCTTTCCGTCGCGATCCCACACTGGGATAGTGATCCGCGTCCCGTTCCAGCCGAGGAGCGAGAACTCGATGTCGCGGTGCGAGATACCCCGTTCGTTGATGAGGTAGTCGAGGATGCGCTCGGGCAGCGCCTTGTGGTAGGACTGGGCGAGTTGGACCGCGACGCTCGCTGGATCGGTGATCATGCTCTGAGCGTAGCGGGCCTCTGAGGTTGAAGAAAAGGCGGCCGAAGTTGCCAGAACGGTAAGCGATGACGTCTTGGAGTGAGCGGAGGAGGGCATACCGTGAAGCGTGATGTCACACGGTACGCCAGGCGCTCGGCGCGCACCAAGCCTCGCCGAGCTCTACCCGGGGCTAAACGAGAAACAGCTGAAGGAAGCGGAAGAAAATTTGGATCGATACCTCGAAGTTGTACTCCAGATCTATGAACGACTACAACGAGGTCAAGAATCTCAAACTGTCCTCACGCCGTTGACAAACCCGCCGAACGGTGCTGCGATGGAATCAGAAAGGTCGACAAATCAAAACACCCTTTCCCCCGAAGCATGAAGAAGTTCTTCGGATACACGCGGGTTTCCACCGCGAAGCAAGGGGAGAGGGGTGTCTCGCTACAAGAACAACGAGAAGCGATCGCTCGCTATGCGCAGCGCTACGGACTGGAGATCGTGCAGTGGTTTGAAGAACGGCAGACAGCGGCCAAACGCGGGCGTGCCGTGTTCAATCATCTTCTGAAACTCCTTCGACACGAGAAGGCGAGCGGCGTCATCATTCATAAGATCGACCGCAGCGCCAGGAACTTGAAAGACTGGGCCGACCTCGGCGAACTGATCGACCAGGGCATTGAAGTTCACTTCGCGAACGAGAGCTTGGATCTCCACTCTCGCGGGGGCCGACTTTCGGCCGACATCCAGGCCGTCGTGGCAGCTGACTACATCCGGAATCTCCGCGAGGAAACGCGGAAGGGCTTCTATGGCCGATTGAAGCAGGGGTTCTACCCCCTCCCGGCTCCCCTGGGATACGTAGATAAAGGCAAAGGCAAGGCGAAGGAGCTGGACCCGGTCAAAGCTCCGCTCGTTCGGAAGGCATTTGAGCTCTATGCGACGGGGAGATTCAACCTGGACAGCCTCTGTGAAGAGATGTATCGCCTTGGCCTGCGTAATCGCCAAGGCGGTACTGTGACGCGCACGGGCTGGTCCGTTGTGCTCAATAACACGTTCTACATCGGGGTCATACGACTGCGGCGGACGGGCGAAAGCTTTGCAGGAGCGCATCCGTCGCTGATAGCGAAGCAACTCTTTGATCGTGTGCAGTGCATCTTAAACGGTAGAACTCCGACCCAAACCATCGTCCACGACTTTCTGTTTCGTCGCCTGCTACGGTGCCGGCACTGCGGGTACTCACTGATCGGGGAGCTCCAGAAAGGTCATGTCTACTATCGGTGTCACACGAGGGGCTGTGCAACTAAAAGCATCCGGGAAGAGGCAATTGAGGAAGCCGTTCTCAGTATGGTGCCGCGGGTTCATTTCTCCGCGGAGGAATGCATCTACCTCAAGAAGCGTGTCCCACAACTGAGAGAATCATGGGTTAGTCAGACGCAAGACGGCATCAAAGCTCTCGCTCTTCGGCTCGCACAATTGCAAGACCGGCTCGGCCGGGTGACGGATGCGTATATCGACGGCGGTATTGAGAAGAACCTCTTCGAGGAAAGAAAAACCACTCTCTTGCTGGAGCGGAAGGATGTCGAGGGGAAGATCGCTCAACTTAAGATGCACGGCGCGTCGTTGCCTGATAGGCTCACGAAATTCCTCGAACTGGCCGGACGCCTGTGTTCAAGCTACGAAACCGCGTTGCCGGATGAGAAACGCCACTTGGTCCAGATTTTCACCTCGAACCGAGAGGTGGATCGCAAGAATGTAGCTCTGACGTTGTCTCAGCCGTTTGCGCTCGTCGCAGATCGCGCGGAAACTTCAAATAGTCCCCCGATTCGAGACATCCCTCGAACCATAGATTCATTATTACATAAACTGACCAATTGGATAAAAGAAAATCCGGCCGCAGATTCTGCGGTTGGTTCAAGTTCTCACGATAGCAGTGAGGACGACGAAGACAAGAATCCGAAAGTTGCCGCTTGAAGCAGGTTTCGCTGACATCTATCTGTTTGGGTGAACGACAATCTTTTGGCGTTGCTCTACAACGCGGCGTCTTTTGTGTGACTCTATTTTCTGCTAGGCTGGGACTATGGAGCCAAACAAGAAAAGAGAAATCACCGTCCGAGATCTATACCCCAGTCTCAATGAAGAGCAACTGAAAGAAACGGAGGACAATCTGGACCGCTACTTAGAGATTGTGCTGAGAATCTATGAACGGATCTTGAGGGATCGCATCGAGACGCAAGAGGCCCAAAAGGAAGGAAGCAGTATATTCTGAGGTAACATGTACTTGATTCTATTAGTAATTGCCGCATTTGGTATAACTCTATTTATCAAATGGAAGTTGCCTGTTTGGATAGGTCGGAGCGGCGAAAGATATGTTTCCAAAAAACTGCACGAACTAGACCCTACCCACTACCAGATTCTTGATGATCTGTTGCTACCATCCAAAGGAAACTCCGCCACAACACAGATTGATCACGTAGTAGTGTCGAATTATGGAATTTTTTGCATCGAAACCAAGGCGTATCGAGGTTGGATTTTCGGAACTGCCAATCAAGAACACTGGACGCAAGTCATCTTTCACTACAAGGAACGATTCTATAATCCCTTACGACAGAATTTTGCCCATACCAAGGCAATTGAAGATGTACTGGGGCAGCAGCGCCTGAAAAGACCAATTGTCTCGTTGATCGCTTTCTCTGATGCTGACAAGCTCAAGATCTCCGGCACTGATTCAGTTGTATTCGCAGACGATGTTGTGGAGAAGATTAGAAGTTACCCTACTCCAATTTTTTCAGACTCTGAACGAGACGCGATTGTCGACATGCTCACGCACGTCAACATTCTCGATAAAGAAGCGCGTAAGTTGCACAACAGAGAGGTTAGAGCGTTGAGGTCGTACTAACGGATCAGCAACGACCTAAAGGCGTATGCGGAATACAAGAAGAGGCATCGTGCCGCATAGAGTAAGATTCGATTCCTCTCGGGGCTTTATCTGACGATCTAATTTCCAAGATCCGAAAAAAAGACCGCATTCGATGCGGTCTTTTCATGGATGCAATTCTTGCCGCTTGTGGCAAGATGTTGTCCCCCGATTCGAGACATCCCTCGAACCATAGATTCATTATTACATAAACTGACTAATTGGATAAAAGAAAATCCGGCCGCAGATTCTGCGGCTGGTTCAAGTTCTCACGATAACAGTGAGGACGATGAAGACAAGACGTCAAAAGTTGCCGCGTGAGACAAAGAAAGTTGCCGCTATGCTGGTCTCCGGATCATAGGTTCGCGTTGCTAGTGTCCTCCCATTCGCCCTGCGCATTCCGCCGTCTGTTTCGAACCTCAGGAGGAAACCTTTCCCACTTGCCCATACGTGCTCGCACCAGGCGCTTTACGATCATGAAGTCCGCTTTGTCGCCGTCGACGTGACTACCAGGGGGGAGCGGTTTTCCTTCCTCTACCATGTGCCGGATCTCCTCCTTTAGCCGCCTTCCAATTTCACTATCTGGTTGCGGTGTTGGCGTCGCCGCACCCCGCCAACGGGGGGACATGTGCTTATCCCAAAGACGTGTGACAAGAAAGGTCGTATCGTCTGGTGGGCGGTGAGCAAAGCTCATCACGCCGCGATCCTTAACTTCGGATGGCAACGCGTCGTAATACTGATCGAGCTTACCCAGGTCCTCCTTCAGGTCGGTCCCTAGCACGAAAGTCTGATCTGCTCTCAGGAAAATAGGAACGATATCGGCGTGCAATCTGTCATTCGACGTGAAGACCTTGCAAAACGGGAGATAGTACAGATAGGCGACATCAATCTTGTGACTTGGCCTGCCTCGACCAATGAGGTCAGCCGCGATTGCGAGGTTGAAGAATAGGTCAACCGAAATCACATGACGAAAATATGGCGCAAAGGAGGTGATAGGTGGCTTGCCGATCTTCCGCCATCTGTTCAGTATCTGCGCTTGAAACGTGGGAGCGGCCCCTAGCACTGAGAGACCGAAGATGAGGACCTGTTCTTGATCGGTGGCGTCAAGATGAACGTTGACGATTCGCCTTACGTCGGACAAGGATTTTGGTTTGCCAATTGGAAAGAATGCCTGGTACGTCCTGTACGTGCCCTCAAGATCGATGTTCGAGAGAGATTCCCGCCACGCTTTTGCTTGCAATCGCTCTAGTTCAAGGAACTGCATTTCTCTCCATCGCGCTAATGCCTCTTCCTCGGGGGCTTGCTGGAGCATGACCCCGGTCTTCTGACCTAGCGCCATGGACCGGACTTGAGCCACGTGGGGTCGGCCATGTTCCATATCGATTGGGGCGGCTCCGGAGAGCTCCGCTTCTAGCAGCGTCCGATGGTGTACGTTCGGCTTTGACGATTGATCAGGGGTTCGATGTGCCAGGCTCCCCACAACGCTCTCGGGAGTTCTGCCACGTCTCACTTCTTTTTCTAGATCGGCAAGCGTTTCGATGAAGAACAGGGGCGTAATGTTCGATAGAAAAAAGTTGTCCAACCACATAGCCTCATCGGTATTGAGGCCTTCGAGAGTTGATTTGTCGAAAATCAGAGTGGGGCCCATCGTTCTCAGTTTAGCAGGTCGCGGAAATCCAGCTCCCCATGGGCGACCAGCCGGTTCACGAGGTCTGCCGCTGCCTGGCGTGCACCAGGCTCGTCACTGGCTAAACCAGTTTGAAGAATCCGACGCAGTTCTTCACGGTGCAAACGGGCCACCCAGCCTTCCGCGTCTCCTGCAATAATCAACGCCGCGCACTCAATGGCCTTCAAAGACATCCTTGGCGCAATCTCGGCTAGGCGCTCCATAACAACGTACGTCTCGCGATACGTCTGATGAGTTACCTCGAGTGAGTTCTTGAGTTGCTCTATAGCCCACGCATCGTCGAACTTGCCAGACCTGAACCACCAACCGAACGCGGCGAGCTCGGGTCCAAAGGGTGCGACGTTTCCCGAATCCCGCGCCACCGCTAACCGCCATTCCCAAAGCCGTTTCATCCGGTCGAGAATCGCAACGTCAACAGCCCCGTTCGTATTCGAAAGAGCCCGGCCAACGTGTTCAAGTGCGTAGGCGCGAAGTTCCACCGACGCTTTCAGATAGAACCGGCCAAGGAGATTGTCAGCGCCATCGAGCAGGATCTTTCCGCGCCAGTAGAGCTGCATCAGGTGCTCAGCCACGTGGCTTTCCGGATTCTCGCGAAGGGCGACGCGCTCTTTGGAGCCACTCCCAAGGAGGTCAACCGCGTAGCGGTATTGCTCAGCGAGCAGAGGGAAGGTGTTGTCGTAGGGTTGAGAGTATGTGACGTAGGTGCCCCACGCGGCGTTCCACAAGGGCCGGCTCGCGTCGTCCATCGGGAAGATCTTCGACACGTTCTGTCTCGCCCACTGCTCATCAAGCAGCGCAAGGAACGGGAACCATTGTCCGTAGACGGCGCGGATCGCTGGCGATGGGTCGATCGCAACGTCAAGATGACCCTCAAGAACAGCCTTGAGCTCGGGGATGTCGTCAAAGCCGCGCTTTAGCCGTTCAGCGCCCTCGGGAACCTTCTCCAGCGCTTTACGAACCCAGAGCCCATATCGCATCGCGGCGTGCATCGCCTCACCGCGCACGGTGTTGATGGAGAGTGTCGACGGATCCATGTTCGAGCCGCCGTATTTCGCTACGTACTCGGGCGTCGGTTCGGGATCCTCCGTCAGGGGTCGAAGTACGTCCCACACTTGGGAGCGCAGCCTGATCGGAATCTCTGCCGGCCCGCTCGCGAGTCCGTCATCTAAGAGACGTGCCGCAGTCCTGCGCGCCCAACCCCAGTCCGGATCAGCTTCTCGGACCGACTTCTCTCGCTCAACGTGATCCCGTGGCTGCGTCACAACCCATGCGCACAGGTCGAGAACGGGCTGCCACGGGATGGCCTTTCCTTCCCTCACCGTTTGCTGGAGACCATCAAGGACTGCCCGTACGTAAGTCGGGTCGAGGCCCTTAAACTGAGGAGCGTCTGCCCCGAAGCCCTCGGGATCCGACTTGGCGAGAGCGGTCAGCTTCTGGGCAAGGCCTTCTGGTGATGCTTCGAGTGGGCCGCCCCCAGGCTCCCATGTCTTAAGGAACGTCACGAGATCCGGGAGAGGCATGCCACGGAGTTCTTCAACATTCTTGGGACTAGGGAAGCCGGTATACACGGCACCTGAGCTGTAGATCAGAAAATCCGGGTGGTCTTCGGCTGGGAACCGCTTCGCGAGCTGATCGTAACGTTCTCGCCAAGCACCGGTCAGGGCATCATGAAGTGGCGTAAGTTTGTGAAATCGCCAGCTGTCGAGCCAGTCGTTGAGTTCCTCGGCCGTCGGTTCTCGGCCCAACCGTTCCTGAAGACGTGCGTTCACTTGTCCCACATCGGGGCCTTCGTCGATCCAGCCGAGGATGACGGCCTGTGAGGTGGGATCCAATTTCGCAAAGCATTCCCGTGCGAGATGGAAGTACTCGTGATGGAACGCCGAGTCATCAAAATATGCTCCGTTAGTAAGTCGCTCGACGATGAGCGCCCAGCCGGCATCCGGGAATGAGCGAAGGACATGGAGCGCGATCCGCCTGAAGATCTTGAAGGGTCGTGCCTCGAGCATGGCAACGACGTTAGAGATCGTCGAGGCGTCCCTCCCCACGAGTTCAAGGGCAGCGTCGCGAACGGCAACGACCAGGCGGTCGGTGACCGGGTCCTGTGGCTCGTTCTGCCCATGGTCCTCGATTGCTTGTCGCCACCACTCTGAACGATCCTCGGGTCCTTCGCGCTCGCCCTCAGGCAGAGTGAACCGTACAGCATCGGCGAGCAATTCGGACATGGCCTCGAGCCAGCGCGAGCCCGATGTCCTCGTGAGGACCGGTGAGATCTTGTCGAGAACGTCCTTGTAGAACCAGCGCTCGAAGCGCGGCACGGGCTCTGACGGAAACAGAGATGCCGGGTCGTGCCGCCCCGCCGAGAGTGCCAGAAGGGCGCGAGCCAGGTTAAGGGCTCCTTCACCTTGCCCGCCCTCGGCGAGCTGGATGATGAGGCCCTGGATTCTATCTATAAGGAGGAATGCACCGTAGTCTGACTCCAGCCAGCCGGTGACCGCCGCCACAAGCCTGACGGCGAAATCCGCGGGCATCTCTTTGGCCCCATCCAGAAAATCCGCATGGACGCGAGCGTTTTGTGTGGGCTCCGCCTCGAGAATGATCTCCAAGACCTCCACAGGATGTTCCTTTGCGACACGCGCGAGATAGCGGGACTCGGGCCATCCTGGCAGCTGAGCGCTTCCGTTCTCAGGATTCACCTCCGGCTGTGCCGGTCGCCTGAAGAATCCCGCTTTCCGGAGCGGCCCAAGCCACTCTGCGCTCTGCAGGTGATCAAAGAGGTGACCGCGAGCAACGAGATTGTTCGGAATGTTCTGAGTCAGCTTGTCAATGTCCGCGGGTGAAGGGGTTTTCCTTTTCAAGAGGTCATCCAAGACTTCAACAACTTTACCGTAGCGAGCCTCAAAGCGATCGAGCACTGCGTCGAGAATCGCCTCCATTTCAGACCAGACCACTTGGAATTCCGCGTCCATTTGGCGCGGCGGGTCGAGCCGGTCACGATGCGCTCTGCTCGCGAGGCCATAGTCCTTTTCGGCGAGTCTGAGCCACGCCTGAGCCATCGGATCAGTCTCGGCGATATCCAAGGCCCGTAGAATCGCAATTATCTCAGCCTTATGTCCCTGACCTTGTTTACTCGCCTGCTGGACTGATGACATGTCGGCGACTGTCTCCAACACGTCGCGAAGGGCGCTCTCGATCTCTCGTAGCAGATGAGCAACGAGGTGAGCAGTGGTAGCCAAGCCGCGCGGTGAAGCGAGGAGCTGACACGCATCCCGATAGAAGTCCGCCGGTCCGGGGCCAACAAGAAGCAGGCGGCGGTAGATCCGCTCCTGGCGGGGGTTGGTGAAGCGAAACCGTGGGACCTTGGGTTGCTCTAGTTCCATGCGATGAATGTTACCACAGGCCGACTGGGTATTCTGCGGCTCCCATTCTCCTCGCTTGCGGGCGTTCGATTCACCGATACGTTCGAGCGCACATGACGCTCTCCCTGCACGGCCGAATCGCCTCCGGGGCTTTGCACTTGCTCCCGCGACACGAGAATGGGCTCACGTTCGCTCTGGGGCATGCATTGGACGCCTCACCGAGACTACTTGCCGCTTTCTGGCGCGAACTTGAGCTGCCGGCCCGTCCACCAAAGAATGGCATTCATGTCGCACTGCAGGAGCATGCCGAAGAGGGAATCACCGATCTCGAGCTGCGTGTGGGAAACAAACTGGTGGTGCTTGTGGAGGCGAAAGTGCGCGGATGGCCGGGACGCGAGCAACTCAGCCGCTATGCCCGGCGGGTACAGAGTGAAGGGACTGGCCGCAGCGTGGTCGTGCCGCTCGGCGTGCCACCATTTGCAGAGGTTATGCGCATCCGTGGCGTACGCGTGAAATCGCTTCGCTGGGTCGAGGTCTGGGATCTTGTGAACCAAGCTCAGAGACGGCGCGGTGACGCCCAATCGCAGCTCCTCAAGGAACTGGCAGCCTTCATCGGGGAGGTTCTTGAGATGCAGTCTTACAACCGGGAAGTGTTGGTGCGGGACCTAAACTACGCCCACCCCTCCTACCAGCTCTACCTAGATCACGACATCTACGCTTGCCAGAAAGAGGAGATCGCCGAGCCCCTGTTCTTTGCTCCGTGTTTCAGTCAAGCGGACACCGCGCTGGGGAACGGCATTCACTACGTGAGTCGTGTGTACTTTCGAACCGTTGTCTCGTTCAAGGATCGTGCTGGCGTTCGCAGTGCCCTTGAGCGGGCCACTGCCGTGGTGCGAAAGAACCTCGAGGCGCTTGAGGGTAGGAAGGGAGCTCAGGCCCAGACGAAGTATTTGAAGAACCTTCCCCGCAAGTGGAGCGCCGGCGTGCGCCGCCTGCTCAAAGAGCGCTGGCGGGACACGAACGCCCTCTACTTTCTTGGCGACCCGATGCGCCTGCCGGTTCCGTTGCGCAAGCGCGGCAAGCAAGTCTCGATCGGGTTCTCGATGACGATGGAGCAGTTGATGAGCGTGATCGAGCCGGGATTCTTCAACTGCTGAGAGTGCGCCATCAGGTGTGGTCCCAAGTGCCGGGCTTAGTGCCCGATGGTCGAATCGCTGCCTTGCGCCAACGGCACTTCTTCTAGGCTTTCTCAGCAAGCGCTCCGAGCTGCCTCTCTTGGGCAAATTTTTGAAGCAATCTCTCTCGCCGCATCTAGACAACGCACCTGTCTCTCAATCTTGTTGTCCTATCTGCTGCGGCCAGAGCCCACCCAGAGAAACAACCTTTCCTAATGCCCTCGAATTCACGCCCTTAAAAGTTGACAAAGCCGCGGGATATGGTACAATGGCAGAAGTTCTCCCTCCTGAACATTTGACAGTCCATTCTTAACTCACGTGTGAGACGAGCCTCTTGAGCATCAGTGACGTCCTGGTGTCTAAGAGGCTCGTCTCAAACTGACGAGTCCGTGCCTCTCGGCGAGGGGTCTCTAGCAACTGGAGGTTCCGATGAACAGGGCTGAAACGGTTCTGATCGAGCATTGCCGTCAGGCAAGGGGACTCACCTCTCTCGACGACCCTAACGCAACCGAGCTCGAAACGCTTCGAGCTGCGCGAGTGTTAGCGCTCGCCACCGTTAGCACTATCGAGGATCGAATCCTCGAGGTTTGCTAGCGTCGCCCAACAGAGCGCTCCTTTTCCTGGAGCGCTTTCTGCTTGAAGGGTCCAGTTGCCAACGGACCAACCAAAAAAAATCCACCGCCTCATCAAGGGACGGTGGATTCATATGGAGCATGCGGCGCGATCAATGTATTCGGCCGTAGCTCACTGACACCCAGCTTAGTAACGTTAGGACACCTTGTCAAGGCCGCTACAAGCACCGTGGCTCCCGGGCCTTAGAGAACACCTAAATCCTACCTCTTCGCGCTCTCAAAGACCTTCGCCAAAGTGGAAAAGGCCGAACCCTCTTCGATTCTCGTCCTGACGATCCCCTTAGTATCTTCCGCCTCCCCAATTCCATTGCGTATCTCATCAAAGTGTGGCCGGCAGAAGGATCTCTTGGCAAGTTGCGCCCTAGGCCTTGCAGAGTTCTCACCCAAGTCTGGGTGGAGATTAGCGATGAATCGCTTGTCAAATACGAAGAGCTGTTCGTTGGAGAATGGTTCACCACACTTTCTGCAAAGGTACTGACGGCCGAGCTTCGGCGCCTTTCCCATTACATCCGGGAGGATATCATAAGCTTCTACCCAGTCAAGAAACTTGCCGAACGCGGCAAGTCTGTTTTTTTCGAACTGCGCCTCTTGCTGAACCTGCTCACGCGTTTCAAAATCATCATCTAGGCTCAAGGAATGCTTTGCTGCCACAAGAACCATGTGTCTTCGGCACATGTATTTCTCAGCATAGTTTTTGAGTTCAGCTTTGGACGCCGCGATTCTCCGGGGATTAATGAGGTAGAGCTCGTGGTCCGCTTTTCCAGCCACGTCGGTCATGCTGCAATCTGTCGCGACTTCCTCCGGCTTGATCATGGTTCCCCCTTGACTGGTATCAGGAGAGATTCGCCGCAAGCTGAGATGCCATGCGAGTCAGCACCCTTGCCTGCCTGACTGACCTGCCGTTGGTGCGAGTTAGAAGGCTCTGCAGGGGCGTGTTATTCATACCAATGGCTAGTGTTCCTACTGCCCTTGTTGCTACTTTCCGGATTAAGAACTGGAGTCGCACGCGTTGAATGATCCCAAGTCTCTTGCCTTCGCAGCAAGCAAGAATTGCTCGGCTTAGGCCAATGACTGCTCTGACAGAAGGTTCTTCTGAACCTCCCAGGGCCTCCAACTGGAGTTCAATCCGGTTACAGAACGCTACTCCAGACTGGGCATTCCCTGTTGCGATGCATACCGATACAACGGTTAGGAACTCTCGCAGCAGGGAACGCGTGATTAGCGCTTGATCGCGTCGTTTCTCAGCAACCGGCCTGAAACTCAGCTCTCCTGATCCCACGCCGTTTCTCCAGTCGAAGACCATCATCCTAAGGGGATCAAAGACAAGAAGAGCGTATTTTGTTTGATATTGGGCATAGTCCTCCCCCCCAGAGACAACAACCGCACCAGGGACGAGCGTCGCTACTTCCAGTACGACTGGGTCTGCCAACCCTTGATCGACGATCCAGATCCAGTCTTGCTCTCTCTCAGGGAGGCCATAAAGGAAGTTCTCGCTCTCCTCACGACGATCCAGAATCGTGACGGGTTGAACCCCGACCTTCTCAAAGAATCTCATGCACGAGTGCAGGTCGGCGAACGCACCCTCTCGATAACCAGGCCTCTGAAAAGCAATGTTAAGTCCATCAATGACAGCGATCTTAGCATCTGATGGTAGAGGAGGACTTGAGATCATCGAGCGGATTCAGCTCCGTCAGAGTAACGCAGACCGTGTTAAGAGACCGCCTTTGTTACGGCAGGTCAAGATTTCGACTCGACGCCCCCAAGGGCATGCTGCACCAAGTTGCGAACGATCAGGTGACGGGAAAGCTCCCGAAGTACTGAGAGCGCCTGGACAAGAAGTGGAGATTTGCCGCGTAAGCAAGTCCAGATTGCCTAGAAACGAATCTAGACCGCAAGTTGTGCGGCCTCGGACTCAGCAGCTGCTCACGAAGTCTTACGACCGGCAGTCGTTTGCAAGGCGCCCATAGTCAGCCCGCCTCCCCTCACGGAGCTGCATGCGTCCCAGCGACTTGCTCCCAGCCGGCCGGCGCGACGAGGATAGTGAACGGGACGCTGGCTACGCCCACGGCGCGCCAACGGGCGGCGGCCTGCCGCGTGCCCTCCCGCCCTCCAGCCTCTGGACGCGAGGGCACAAGGAGCAGCACGACCCGGCTCCCCCACGCGATGCGAAGCGAGGCGCCCGAGTCATGGGCCGTGTCGACCCCGTCCGTTACGATGAGGCTCAAGGTCACCCGGGAGGCAAGGAGGTTCTCGATCAGCCCCACGAGATCGGTCGTCGTGGCGCGCGCCACGGGGGGCTGCTCGATGATTTCACGGGCGGCCGCGAGGAAGGTGCGCTCCCGAGACACGCGCTCCTCGCGCACGGCCGCCTCAGCCCGTTCACACTGTGCCACGGCTTCCCTTTGAAAGTGCTCGTGGAATCCTCTCAGGTTCGCGAGCAAGCCCGCCGTCCCCGGAGGCGGGGCAGCGGGAACGGCAGCGCAATCACGATCTGAAGCAGCCGGCGGGAGCTGGAGCCACCGCCGCGGGGCCCACGCCCCCTCGTCCGTGAAGGTGCCCGCAATCAATTCCTTGCAGCCCAAAGTCCTGAGGTGCTCTGGGAGCGAGTGTAATACGAGGCCGATCGCTTCAGGGCGCTGTGTTGAGTCTACGGATCGCGTCCGGTCCACGAAGAGGGCACAGAGCTGGTTGGGCGTCCGCTGCGCGGGCAGCATGGCCACCCCCCTCGAGAGCAACAGGAACGCCACGACGAGGAGTGGCGTCATCCGGACGCCGCGATCGACGGTGCGGAGGGTGTCGCGGTGAACATCGAGTGGTCCGCTGATCGCGGCCTCCTCGTTCTGCAAGCGCTCGAGCAGCCGCTCCAAGGTGGCCACGTGTTCCCGCACGTCATTCAGGCGCCGCTCTTCAAAGGCGGGCCGTTCGAGCATGTGAGCCCATGCACCCACGAATCCCGCCGTGATTGGCAATGCCTCGGCCACGGCCCAAAGTGACCCGGCAGTGAGGGTGACGAGATACGCCGCGGTTGCCTCCCCCGCCTGGCGAGCGAAGAGGAAGACCGAAGCGCCTGCCCCGGTCACGAGGAAGGAGCATGCCGCGAGGAGTTTCGTGATCCGAATCGACCGCGCCGGCCGGTCCTTGTCGTACAGGATTGGCTCGCCCAGGTACTGGACGACCCCGGCAATCCCGAGCGGCAAGGCAACCGATCCTACTGCGACCTTCCACGCCTCGACCTGGACCACCGAGGAGTTCAGCAGGTACTGGACGGGAACGTCCAAGAGCAGCAAGAGCCAGCCGAGGAGCCGTAGCCGTCGGGCGTCGTGCCAAGCGCCGGCTTCCTTCCCGGGGTGGTGCGCGAACTCCGCCCGGGCAGCTTCAAGGTCCCGGGCCTCCTGCTGCGACGCCGTGAGTTCCGGTCGCACGCGGGCCATGGCCTGCTTCACGCGCTCCAGGCGCTCCTTGGGGTTGGCCGTCTCCTGGACGTCACGCCAAAGACGCTTTGGCTTAACGGTACGCACAGACTCCTCCTTGTCTCCGGTTAGTCGGGTAGGCGCCTGCGCATGCGCTCAAGGAGCACGGCGCCTGCGGCGCCCCCGAGCACCACTCCGACCCCAAGGAGCGAGTACGGCTTTGCGAGTTCCACGACCTCGCCGATCAGGGGCTCGATCGCGGTAGGTCCGCCGCGTTCGATGATGATCCAAGCGAGTGCTACGACCGCCACGAGGGCGCCGAGCTGTAAGAGGCGCAGCGTTAGGCCCGACGCGCCGATTAGGGCGCCCGTTACCACGCCTGCCCAGAATAGATCGTTCATGTGAGCCTCCTCCTCTGGGACAGTGGCCCTCACCAATGTCCCAACATTGCCGTCCTTCAGGTACCGTGGATCACCCGAGCGCCTCCGGCGCTGCTGTGGAGCGGCCGGACGAGTGCAGGTCCGGCCGCTGCCACCTGTTCAGCGATTAGCTGTTACGGTCGGTGCCGTAGCCGTTGCCTCCCGTATCGGCGGTGTCCTCACCGTCGTTGCCCTGTTCGCGGGCCGTTGGGTCGCTCATGACGCTCACCTCCTTCTCATCCCACCAGTCCCATCGGTATTCCGCGGCGTCAGGCAGGGACTGGCCTTGCGCCCCGCCGCGGCGTAGGACAAAGTCATGCTTACGAACCATCCGTCAGGCGACGCTTGCCACCCGGGGTGGCTCAAGCGCCTGCGGGTCTCCGACGGCCCAGTGCCTCGCAGTACGCAGCGTGTCACATCAGGAGCGAAGGAGCCATTGGGCCCTCAGCTCCGAATATCCGAAGCGCGTGCGCAAAGACACGTTGCTTCGACTTCTGTTTACCGCGCTAAGATTCAATCAAACAGACAACGTCTACTTTTTTTCAGATCAGTTCGCGGGGGATATTCCCGCCCAGATGCTCTTTGAAAGGCCTAATTCGTAGGATTTATTCGAAGTGTTTTTTCGGGCTCCCTGATTCGGGTCGCCGCTCTTCGTCGCGTCTCGCTAAGCTTCCCCTTCCTGGGTGATGCCAATCGTGGGCACCAGTCCCGACGTTGTGAAGTTTCCCGACAAGTTTTCCAGCCCGATGGGGGAATCTAGATAGGGACTGCAATCCGCGCAATGATGTGCGAAGATGCGGTTCCACGAGCGCAACTGTCGACGGTTGTCGAGGCCAACGTTGGGGCCTTGGTGGGGCGGGCTGGAGCGACTCTTGGAGCGGCGAGCTTGCTCGGACGACTCGACGGAGATCAGCAGCATGGCTTGTTCGCTGCGGAGACATAAGAGACGTTCAGCACGTGGACCCTGGTACCTACAACCCTTGACATAGCATAACATATTGTTATATAATGACTTACAGAACATTGGAGTGGAGCCCAGCGCTACTCCTGGTTGGGGATGTGGCCCCCAGAAACAGCTGAGGGCCAGATACCCAACGAAAGGAGCAGCATCGTGCATTCATCCCAGCAGATTGACACCCCGTACACGTCTGCCAATCACACCTCTTCTCAAGCGCCTACCCCGAATTGGAGGGACCTGCTCGCGAAGAATCTCAGCTACGCTCGCGGCTTCGAGACGCAACGCGCGCTCGCGCATCGCGCGGGTATTTCTTCTGTCACTGTGTCCAATCTCGAGCTCAAAAAGTTGAATCGCCCGCGCGCCGAGACGGTGGCCCGCCTCGCGATAGCCACCGGCAATGATCCCCATGAGTGGTTAGCAGTCGTTGGCCTGCCGATGAGCGTCCCTGATCTGGATCGACTGCGTAAGTTGATCCAGCACCCACCGCAATCAGCCTGGAAGGAGATGCTCGCAAGGAAACTCCGAGAAGCGCGGGGTTGGAGGACCTTGTCGGAGATCTCACGCCTTAGCGGAGTCTCCAAGCAAAACATCAGCGATCTTGAAAATCAGAACACGGTCAATTCTCCTCGTCCCGAGACCGTCGCCCGCCTCGCAATAGCCACCAGCAACGATCCTCATGAGTGGTTAGCCATGATAGGCAAGAGCGTCCGTTCCGATGAGGTCAACAAGCTGCGCCGCGCGATGCAACTGAACGTATCTCTGGAAGCATGTTCACGTGCCGACGCGGATCAGCGTGGTCAGCAGGAACGAACCCAACGCGTCGCAGAACCCTCCCCACCCACACTGGCTCCGGACCATGGCGTCCTGCCATGAGTCAGTACAAGACCCCTCTCTAAGAGGGGTCGTTTCCTTGATCTTCATATTGGAGTTGCACAGAAAAAAGCCAGCAGTACGCTGGCTTGAAATCATTCACCGGACGTTGGTTACCCCGAAGAAATGGCTTAGCTGGAACGGTCCGCTTGCTCTTACAACAGCCCGAGCTCGGCAAACGCCGCGTATGTCAAGTGTCCAACGATTACGTGATCGTGAACCGGAAGATCAAGTAGCCGTCCAGCCTCGACCAACTGCCTAGTCACGGCGCGGTCATCAGCGGAGGGAGTCGGATCGCCACTTGGGTGGTTGTGGACGACAATGACCCCAGCGGCGCCGGCGACGATCGCCGCCCGAAACACCTCACGCGGGTGGACGAGCGAGCTGTTCAGGATGCCGCGAGTAATCACGATCGGACTGTCGAACAGAATCCTGGCTTGGGCGTCGAGCGCGAGAATCCAGAAGGTTTCGGCCGGTTCGCGTTGAGCATATGGCTGCATGAATCGAAAGACATCTCCGGGCGACCGGCAGCGAGTAGGTTCGATCATCTTGGCCACCAGGGGGTCGGCGCCTGTCTCGCGAATTAATCGAAGAGCTCCGAGCGTCCTTTGTCGGCCATCAGCTGTTTTCTGCTTGCCCATCTTCACCTCCTCTCTGTGGAGTGATCGATTTGCTGGGACAGCGAGTGGCTAGAAGAAAAGCCAGCGCCTGCAAGGCAACTGGCTTGTTAGGGGTCACCTGTGTTTCACCAACGTCTTTTCAGTCTTCCGGGTATCGCCCAGGCAGACCGGCAGGTAGTCGCACCAGGCGCACCACTTGCCGGGCCGCTTGTAGAACTGGCTGGCTTTGATCTCAGAGGCGATCAATCGGGCTTTTCCGAGATACTCGATGAGCTGCTCACCAGTTCGAGTGGATAGGTGCCATTCGATTCTTGGTTCCTTTGTCTTGATCAAGACGCAGAGCGCGGCGCGCTCGGCAGCTGGTTCAGCCAATTGATACGCGGTGAGCTGGTCTGACAACGCCGCTTCATGCTCGTCGTAAGAGGAGCCCGAGGTCTTGAAGTCGACTACGGTCCGCTTTCCGTCGACACTGGCGATGAGGTCGATCACGCCGACAAACGGTACGTCGAGATTCGTGATGTCAAGCTCAAAAGGGCGTTCGGCCGCTTCGATCTGTCCGAGCTTTGACACCTCTTCCGTGAGGAATTTCTTGAGGAGTCCTTGACCAGCGTTTTGAAGCTTCTCCCACGACTCGCGGTCGCTGTACGTGAGATCTGCTTGCTTCGCGTCCCTCCAGGACTTCAGAAACGATTCGACCGGATCTGTCCCATTTCGAAAAAAGGAGGCGAGAGCCTCGTGCAGGACTTGTCCAAACACGAGGCTCGCAGAAGGGAACCGTGGTCGAAGGTTCTCGAGGTAGTACAAGCGGTACTGCTCAGGGCACTGGAGGTAGCGGTTGATGCGGGAATGGGAGAGGTGCGGCGTTTTAGGTGCATGTGATTCCCTCAGTGATTTCATCGAGTCTTCCCCGACGCCGGCAGCACCTTCTCGATGTTGAGGAACCGGCCGTCGGCACTGGGCTTCGTCACAACGCGGCAGGCGACGTTCAGTTGGGTGCCTTCTTCGATCCCGTCCGCGACTTTCGGGAACCCAGCAGCGCTAATGTGCTCCGCTAGCTGCTTCCGATTTCCGTAAAGCCTGAGCCTACGGCCATCGGCATCGACGGTGATGAAGAGCCGTCGGCCGAAGCGGCCGTCCGTTCCCCCGATGCCTAGCATCCGAGCGTGTACGGTTTCGTCGGATTTCTCTTCTGGTAAAGGTGCTGGCTTCGAGCCATTGACTTTCCCGTTCAAGAATCGCTCGACGATGCCGCTCTGGAGCTTCAAGATCGTTTGTGCCCGTGATTCGACTTCTTTCGCGGAGACCTGTTCCACGGGGCAGGAGAATTCGACCGAGAGCGCGTCGATCCGGCCGTCCGGGCTCACGCTCCGCTTGATGAGCATCTGGGCAGAGCCATTCGTGGGTTCCGTCACCGACACTCTTGGCCCGTCATGGCCTTCACTGGCAATGGCGGCCCGCTCTTCGACCTCGTAAGGATCGCTCTCGTCTCTCTCTTCGACTTCGTGGCGTCTCCACACGGAGAGGATGTGCTTGCAGCGCCAGTCGGGATCGTCCTGGTGCTTCTGGAAATCCGGACAGGTGCAGCTCGGTGCGTCGATCGTGCCGGTCACGAGATATGGTCGGCTACGGCCAGTGGGCGAATACACACGAAATCCTTCGCCCGTATTGGTAATCACCAGCGGTTCTGCTGCGGCGCGCTGCTCTCTCATTTCCAGTTCGTGCGGTGTCATGCGGGTCGTCCTTGGCTGAGGTGTGGGTGAGAAAGAACTGGTCTCAGCGTAGAGGACCGGCACGAGCTCACAAGACGGCAATCATTGCCGGATGCGGCACGATTCAGAGTCTACAGAACCGATGTTCCCTGGAAGACGATGGAAGGATGGCAGAGTCCACAGACCAACGCGTCACGCTTCTTGCCCGCACGAACTGGCGCGACGTGCGCAAACCGTTCGGCATCAAGCAGGCCGACCGGCGGTCACAC
>JACXTT010004294.1_pt1 | contig 21233 bp, 16 predicted proteins | sample 9270951 | NCBI WGS metagenome assembly JACXTT01 (sample SAMN15532306, study PRJNA645909) | rock metagenome | isolation source: weathered quartz diorite | place: Puerto Rico | collected 2017-06-21
AGCACTCAGCAGTTCTTCAAGCCGGCGGGCTTCAACTCCGACAACCTCATCAACAACGAGGTCGGGTTCAAGAGCGAGTTCCTGAATCGTCGGGTGTTGGTCGATCTATCGGCGTACTACATGCATTGGAATGACATCCAGCTCTCGCTGTTCGATCCCGTGCACTTGGGCAACACCACCTTCAACGTCAACGGCCCGAGCTACAACGTCAAGGGCGTCGAGGTGCAGTTCATCGCCCGCGTCACGGAGGGGCTGACCGTGCAGGGTTCGAGCGCCGTCAACGCGCCGGATCAGGTGAAGACCCCGTGCCTGATCAGTGACCGCGTGGCTGCGGGTAACCCGACGCCGATCGGCCAGTGCATCACCGTGATCAAGGAGCAAACCTATACGAACCCGTACGGTGTGACGCACACGCGGCCGGCATTCGCGCCGCCCTGGATGTTCAACCTGAGGGCGCGTTACGACTGGGAAGCGGGCGGGTACAAGCCGTTCGTATGGGTGGGCGCGAGCCACATCGGACCGATGAGCAATGAGCCAGCGAGCTTCCTCCGCGGCAGCGACCTGCCGCCCACGACGCCGGCGACCACACCGACCACGACGCTCCTGCGCTACGACATCCCGGGTTACACGACTTACGACGCGGCGCTGGGCTTCGGCAAGGACAACTGGACGGTGCAGATCCAGGGCAGCAACCTGAGCAACGAGTACGGGCCGACGAACGTATCGTCGGGGCAGTTCATCAAGTCGGTGATTCCGCTGCGCCCGCGCGTGCTGAGTTTCCTCGTCGCGTACAGGTTCTGAGCGGCACGGGTCGGTGCCGGCCGCCTGAGGGCCGGCTGCCGCAGTGCGTTAGAATGACGGGCGGACCCTCGGGTCCGCCCATTTTTTTGAGCGCTGATGAACCCAAGCGACACCCACTCGGCCGCACCGGCGGCGACTCCCGCAGTAGCACAGATCAGCGCCCTGCTGAGAGCGCAGAACTTCTCGGCGGCGCTCGCGGCGAGCGAGGCACTGCTGGCGACCGTTCCCGATCACCGTGACGCGCTGCTCTTCCGCGCCATCGCTCAGCGGTATCTGGGCCGGATCCCCGAGGCCCTGGCGACGCTCGCCACTCTGCAGCAACATCATCCGCGCTTCGGCCGCCTCTACGAGGAGCGCGGGCGCTGCTTCGTCCAATTGCGCCAGGCGCCGCCGGCGATCGAGGCTTTCCTCACGGCGGTGAACCTCAATCATGCGCTACCGGGCAGCTGGCGCATGCTGGAGGGTCTCTACCGCATGACCGGTCAGGCGGACAACGCCGCCACGGCGGGAAGTCACGTGGCGACGCTGCGCAATCTTCCCCCGGAGGTCGTGACCGCGACCGCTCTTTTCATGGACGGCGAGCTGGATGCCGCCGAGACGCTGGTACGGGCCTGGCTGTTGAAGAATGGCGATCACATCGAGGCCATGCGCCTGCTTGCCCGGATCGGCATTGCGCGCAAGGTGTACGACGATGCCGAGCTGCTGCTGGCGGCGGTTCTCGAGCGGGCGCCCGACTATCGCGCCGCCCGCCAGGAATACGCCAGTGTCCTCATCGAGCTGCACCGGCATCAGGAGGCGCGCCGTCAGGTCGAGCAGCTCCTGAAAGATGATCCGGGGAACCGGGTCCTGAGGATGCTCGATGCCGCAAGCTCGGTGGGACTCGGGGAGCACGAGCGGGCCATCGCCATCTACCGGGGGTTGCTGCTCGGAACCCGGGCGGATGCCGAGGTGCATCTGTCGATCGCCCACGCACTGAAGACTCTCGGGCAGAGCGCGGAGGCCATCGAGTCCTACCGCAAGGCGGCCTCCTGGCGGCCGGACTTCGGCGATGCCTACTGGAGCCTCGCCAATCTCAAGACCTACCGCTTCGCGACGCAGGAGCTCGCGCAGATACGCACGGCGCTGGCGGCGCCGGCCACGGAGGCCGTCGATCGGTATCACCTCTGCTTCGCGCTCGCCAAAGCGCTCGAGGACCAGGGTGAGTTCGCCGAGTCCTTTCATTACTACGAGCTGGGTAACCGCCTCAAGCACACCGAGATCAGGTATCGCCCCGAGATCGTCGAGAACAATACGCGACAGCAGATCAAGGTCTGTACCGCGGAGTTCTTTGCCACTCGTCAGGGATGGGGAGCGCCTCAGCCCGATCCCATCTTCATCGTCGGCCTGCCGCGCTCGGGATCGACGCTGCTCGAGCAGATCCTCGCCTCGCACTCACAGGTCGAGGGCACGCAGGAGCTACCCAACATTCAACAGATCGTCGCAACGCTCCGCGGACGAGATCCGGATCCGGCCGACCCGCGCTACCCGCGCATCCTCGAGCACCTCACGGCGGGGGATTTTCTGCAGCTCGGCGAGAAGTACCTGGCCGAAACGCGGGTCTACCGTACGGACAAGCCCTTCTTCATCGACAAGAATCCAAACAACTTCCGGCACCTCGGGCTCGTTCACCTGATGCTGCCCAATGCGCGCATCATCGATGCGCGACGCGAGCCGATGGCCTGCTGCTTCAGCAATCTGAAGCAGCTGTTCGCCAACGGGCAGGAATTCACCTACGGCGCCGAGGAGATCGCGCGTTACTACCGCAGCTACCTCGAGCTCTTGGAGCATTGGGACCGCGTGCTTCCCGGGCGCATTCTGCGTGTGTATCACGAGGACGTCGTCGATGATCTCGACGGAAACGTGCGGCGCCTGCTCGATTTCTGCGGGCTGCGGTTCGAGCCCCAGTGCATCGCCTTCCACGAGACGAGGCGCAGCGTGCGCACCGCGAGCTCCGAGCAGGTTCGCCAGGCCATCTATCGGGAGGGGTTGGATCAGTGGAAGCATTTCGAGCCGTGGCTCGGGCCACTCAGGGATGCCCTGGGTGACGCACTGAGCCGCTATCGCGAGCCGCAGCACGCGTATGAAACCGGGTCGCAACGATCTATGCCCGTGCGGTAGCGGCAGGAAGTACAAGCACTGCCATGGTGTGGTGGGCGTGGCGGCTGCAGCTGCGCCCGGGGTGAATCCGCACGGGCTCGACGCGCTGGCGGCGATGATTCATGGCGGGCGCCTCGACGAGGCCGAGGAGCGCCTGCAGGGGCTGCTGCGGCGCCGGCCTGCTGACGGCACGCTGTGGAAGTTCCTGAGCGTGGCGCTCGTGCGGCAAGGCAAGGAGGCGCTCCCGGCGCTGCGCCGGGCGGCGGAGCTCCTGCCCGACGATGCGGAGGCTCATGCCAATCTGGGAGCGGCTCTGTATGACTCGAGGCAGTGGGAGGCGGCGCTCCCGAGCCTGCGCCGCTCGCTCGACCTCGAGCCGCGCAATCCGGGCGCACTCGTCGATGCCGCCAACGCGCTGCGGGCACTGGGGCGTCCGCGCGAAGCGCTGCCTTTGTACCTCGCTTCGCTGCCGCTCGATCCGCGCTCGGCCGAAGCTCACAATAATCTCGGTAACGCCTACCTCGAGCTTGGTCAGCCGGCCGACGCCGTTGACCACTACCGCCGTGCGCTCGGGATCAGGCCACACGATGCGCAGATCCACTGCAACCTGGGCAGCGCGCTGTGGGCTCAGGGTCAGCGCCCCGAGGCGGTGGTGAGCTACCGGCAGGCGCTCGCGCTCAATCCGTCCTTTGTCGAGGCACTGAATAACCTCGGCACCGTGCTGCAGGAGCTCGGTGAGCGCTCCGAGGCGTTGCCGCTGTATCAGCAGGCCGTCGATCTCGATCCGCAGCGTCCCGAGAGCCATTGCAACCTCGGCAACATGCTGTTCGAGCTGCGACGCATCGGTGACGCGGAAGCCGCATTTCGCCGCGCGCTCGCCTTGCAGGGGAATCATCCGCAAGCCCGACTGGGCCTCGCCACGCTGCTGCGGCTCAAGAGTCGGCACGCCGAGGCGGAAGCGAGCTGCCGCGCGGCACTGAGCGACAGCCCGAAATCCGCCGCACTCCTGGCGTTGCTCGGCGAGTTGCATGCCGATCGCGGCCAGTTTGCCGAGGCGCAGGAGCTGTTTCAGCGCGCCATCGAGCTCGACCCGGGCTTTGCTTCGGCCTATTACGGTATCGCGGAACACCGCAGGATGACCCGCGCCGATGCTGCCTGGCGGCAAGGAGTGGAAGCCCTTCTGGCCCGGCCACTGCCACTCGGGCAGGAAATCAGCCTCCGTTATGCGCTCGGTAAGTACTTCGACGACCTCGGTGATTACGACGCCGCATTCGGTGAGTATCGCAAGGCGAACGAGCTCAGCAAGCGCTACGGGACGCGCTACGAGGGGTCACACCTCACGCGGCGTGTCGAGGCAATGATCGAGACCTTCGAGGCGGGCTTCATCCGCGAGTGTCACCGCCACGCGTCGGCCTCGGAGCTGCCCGTCTTCATCGTCGGCATGCCCCGGTCGGGCACCTCGCTGACCGAGCAGATTCTCGCCTCGCACGCGCAGGTCTTCGGTGCGGGGGAGCTGAGGTTCTGGGATGGCGCTTACAGTGCGCTGGAGAGGGTCGGGCTGAAAAGCGTGGATGCGGCGCAGCTCATTCCGGGGATCGGCCGCGACTATCTCGGGCGGCTGAGCGCCTTGTCTCCGGGCAGCGCGCTGCGGGTGATCGACAAGATGCCCGCCAACTTTCTCTACGCCGGACTGATCCACGCGACATTCCCGCGCGCGCGCATCATCCACGTGCATCGCCACCCGATCGATACCTGCTTGTCGATCTACTTTCAGAATTTCCTCGGCATGGGCCCGTACGCGAACGATTTCGACAACCTTGCCCACTACTACCGCGAATACCTGCGCATCACCGCACACTGGCGCGCGCTCCTTCCATCCGGGGCATTGCTTGAGATTCCATACGAGGGACTGATCGCCGATCAGGAGGGCTGGACGCGGCGCATGCTGGAGTTCCTCGGGCTGCCCTGGGACACGCAGTGCCTGGAGTTTCATCGCACCGATCGTGTGGTCATCACGGCGAGCCGCTGGCAGGTCAGGCAGCAGCTCCACTCGCGCTCAGCCGGGCGCTGGCGCAACTATGAGAAACACGTGGGGCCGCTGCTTGACCTGCTGGAGCTCACAGCCAGCCCAGGCCGCGCTAGCTCTGCTGACGTCCCCCGCGCCTGATCAGCGTCAGCGCGATGGCAGCAGAAGCCACCATCAGAAACAGGCTGACCGCGTTGAGGACCGGTGTGGCGCCCTCGCGCATGCGCCCGTACATCATGATGGTGAGCGGCGCGTCAGCCCCGACCAGCATCAAGGTGGTGTTGAAATTCTCGAACGACATCAGGAAGGCAATCGCCGCCGAGCCAATCAGAGCCGGACGCAGGTACGGCAGCGTAATGGTCCACAGCACGGCTGCCTGCGAGGCGCCGAGGTTCAGCGCCGCATCCTCGAGCGTGCGGTCGAAGCGTTTCAGGCGCGCGCTGATGGTGAGCGTTGCGATCGCGGCGATGTAGGAGAACTGCCCCGCCACCACCAGCGGCAGACCGGGCCGCAGGAAATCCGCCTCGATCCCGAAGCGATCGCCGCACAGCTCAGCGAGGCGACTCGCGAACGCGAGGATCGAGATGCCGAGGATCACGCCCGGAATGACGAGCGGCGTGAGCATCAGCATCGAAAGGGCGCCCTTGCCGGGAAACTGCGTGCGCTCCATCAGCAGCGCGTTGGCGGTCCCGACCGCGACCGACAGCGCGGTGACCCATAGCGCGACCACGGTGCTCGTCCAGATGCTGCCCAGCAGCTCCTGATCGCGGAAGAGTCCCACCCGTCCAGTAGCTTCATTGCCGAGGAACCAGTCGAGCGTGAACCCGTGCCAGGGTGGCGCGGGGTAGGGCGCGTCGTTGAACGCGAAAACTGCGACCGTGAGGAGGGGCAGGAACAGGAAAATCAGGAACGCACCGACGTACAGCGCGATCGCCGCACGCAGCCAGGCCGGACGTGGCAGGGTAGGTATCAAACGCGCCGCATCACGTCGCTGAAGCGCTGGCCGCTCAGGGCCAGGCCGAGCCACACCATCGCTGTGGAGAGCGCGAGCAGCAGGAAGCCGAACGCGGCGCCCTGTTCCCAGTTGAAGCGGGTGATGAACTGCGTGTAGATCTGCTCGGTAAACCACAACGAGTTCTTGCCCCCGAGGAGCGTCGGTGTGAGGTAGTTGCCGAGCGTCAGCATGAACACCACGATGCAGCCGGCGGTGATGCCGGGCGCCGCATGCGGGATGACGATCTCCCGCAGGATGGAGCCTGCCTTGCCGCCGAGATCGTAAGCGGCCTCGATCAGCGAGTTGTCCAGGCTCTCGAGGCTGCCGACGAGCGGCACGACCATGAACAGGAGCGACGTATACACCAGGCCCACCAGGATCGTGGCGTCGTGGTAGAGGAGCTCCACCGGTTGCGCCGTGAGCCCAAGGTGCACCAGCACGGCGGGCAGCACACCCGACTCGCGCAGCAGGATCATCCACCCCAGGGTGCGCACGGTTTCGCTCACCCAGAACGGCAGCAGGCAGACGACAAACAGCAACGCGCTCATGCGCCCGCGCGAGAGCTTGGTAATAGTCCAGGCGATCGGAAAGGCGATCAGCAGCGTGAGTGCGGTTGCGAGCGCGGAGAGCAGCGCGGTCCTGACAAACACATGCCAGTAGAGCGGCTCGCTGAAGAACGTGCGGTACTGCGCGAGACTGACCATGTACTGTCGTGGCGCCACCCGCTCGCGAGACGACAGCAGCGCCAGATCCAGGTGCGGCAGGACGATCAAGCCGAACAGCCACAACAGCGCCGGCGCGAGCAGCAACGCCAGCAGCAGGCGCCGGTACCCGCTCGCCGCTACCGCCTCTTCAGGCATGCGCATCAGCGGCAGCAAAGCCGATCGCCCGCTGCGGGTCAAAGCTGAAACAGATACGCGCGCCGACCTCGAGGTCCGCGTAGGCTCCGGTCTGCGACAGCGCGACGCGCAGCTCGTGCCGGCTGCGCGCCTCGCGCAGCAGCACGGCCGAGTTGGCGCCATCGAACAAGAGGCTCACCACCTCACCCGTGTGGACCGCCTGGCCCGGCGGCAGCTCGGCCGGCGTGCGAGCGAGCTGGATGGCTTCAGGCCTGATGAACGCCTGCACGGCCGCTCCCACGGCCATCGCTCCGTGGCGGCGCGCGCGCACCACCCAGCCGCCGTCCGTACCGAGCTCCACCAGCGGACCATCGATGGCGAGCGCCTTGCCGGCCAAGCGGTTGTTGGCACCGACGAAACCGGCGACGAACGCCGTCGCGGGCGAGTAGTAGAGCTCCTGTGGCGTGCCGAGCTGCTCGAAGCGGCCGTGATTCATCACGCCGACGTGATCGGACATGACGAGCGCTTCGGACTGGTCGTGGGTGATGTAGACGAACGTGGTGCCGAACGCGCTCTGCAGCTGCTTCAGCTCGAGTTTCATATGTTCCCGCAGCTTCAGGTCCAGCGCTCCGAGCGGCTCGTCGAGCAGCAGCAGCGTGGGCTCGAGCACCATGCTGCGCGCAATCGCGACGCGCTGGCGCTGGCCGCCGGAGAGCTCGTCGGTGCGCTTGTTGCCGGAACCTGCCAGGCTGACACGCTCGAGCATGGCCTCGGCGCGGCGGAGCCGCGCGGCGCGGCCTACGCCGCGCCGCGCGAGCCCGAAGGCGACGTTCTGTGCCACCGACATCATCGGGAACAGCGCGAGGTGCTGAAACACCATATTGACCGGGCGACGGTTGGGGGGGACATCGGCCATGTCGCGTCCGCCGATGGAAATGTCACCGCGATCGGGCCGAATGAAGCCGGCGATCATCCGCAGCAAGGTAGTCTTGCCGCAGCCGGAGGGACCGAGGATCGAGAAGAAGCTGCCGCGCGCCACGCTGAACGACACGTCGTCGACGGCGCGGTGAGTGGCGAAGTGCTTGGTGACGGCCCGCACCTCCAGATCGGGTGTGGTACCCGATGTGGCTGTCGTGGGGGTGTTCAATTGGCTGCCTTGATGCGATCGAGCACCGCGCCCTCGATTTCTTCAAGACCGGGCGGGATCGCGGGATACCACTCGATATTCTTCAGGCCCTCCGGGAAGGTCGCGGCGAACTGCGCGCGGATGCGCGGGTCCATGAGCTGATCGGCGCCCTTGGCGGCGCTGAAATTGCCGATGGAGCGGGCGACCTTGGCCGCGATTTCCGGGCGCATCACGAAATTGATCCAGGCGTACGCTCCGGCTTCATTGCGGCCGCGTGCCGGCAGCGCCAGGGTATCCATCCACGCGATCGCCCCGGAGCGCGGGTTGATGAACCTGATGTCCGCGTTTTCACGGTTCAGCGCCCACCCGCCCGAGTCCCACATCATCGCGGCGTAGATCTCTCCGGAACGGATGCCGTTGAGGAGCTGGTCCTTGTTGTCGTAGAAGAAGCGGAAGTTCGGCTTGCACGCCGTGAGGGTCCTGCCGACTTCCTCCATCAGCGCCGTGTAGGCCTTGGTGTTGCCGTAGAGCGCGAACGGATCCTTGCCGAGGGCGAGCGCGAAGGCCATGAGCGTCGGGCGTTTCAGCCGCACCGCCGTTCGGCCACGCAGCTCGGGCCGGCACAGGTCGCGGTAGTCGCTGATGACCGTGCGCTTGGAATTGTAGACCAGCCCCTCCGTGCCCCAGACGTAGGGGAGCGCATAGAGCTTGCCGTCCACGGTCGCGTTCTTTCTGACCTCATCGAGCAACTGGGGCACGAACTCGTCCAGGTGCACCTTGCTCACGTCGATGGGCTTGTAGATGCGGAATTCCTGCTGCGCGCCGAAGAGACGATCCTGCGACGGCTGGGCGAGGTCGAAACCGGCGCCGCCGGTGGCGCGCAGCTTCGAGATCATCTCCTCGTTGTTTGAGAGCGTCAGCTGAACCTGGATGCCGGTTTCCTTCTTGAATTCGGCAATGACCTCCGCGGGTACGTAGTCCGCCCACGTGATGATCTTCAGCACCCTGGCATCGTCGCCGCGGGACAGGACCGGCAGCAGCAGCCCGAGCGCCATGAAGAGCGCGGGGAACGGCGGCACGCGGGTGCACTGCGCGCGCCGCAGACCCCCAACGGAGATGGGAATCATTGCGTGGCCGCCCCCCGGGACCGATCGCCGTCGCGTTGACAGGCCAGTTTTTGGCGAGATAGTCTCAAACGGCACGGGTGATCAAGCTGAGTTGGAAATATAACATCGCCCCCTCCGCTTGTCGTCGGCTCGCCGGTCGCGGACGCTCATGCCATGTTTGACCTGCAGGGTCACCGCGGAGCGCGGGGTCTGTGGCCGGAAAATACGCTCGGGGGATTTGCGCGCACCGTAGAGCTCGGCGTCAGCGCCCTGGAGCTCGATTGCGGGGTGACCCGCGACGGCGTGGTCGTGGTCAGTCACGACCCTGAACTCAATCCGGACTGCACCCGCGACGCGCGCGGACAGTTCCTCTCGAGCCCCGGTCCGCCACTTTGCGCCCTGAGCTACGCGGAGCTGCAGTCTTACGATGTGGGCCGGCTGCGGCCGGGAAGCGCGTACGCTGCGCGCTTCCCGCAGCAGCAGCCTCTCGACGGCGAGCGCATTCCGCGACTGGCCGACGTGCTCGACCTGGTCCGCACGCACGGGCGCGGCCGGGTACGCGTCGCCGTCGAGATCAAGACCTTTCCCGAGGAACCGCAGCGCACCCTCGCCCCGGAGCCGTTCGTGCAGGCTGTGGGGCTTGATCTGGAACGTACCGGCACCGCCTCGCTCGTCGCGGTCCTCGCCTTCGACTGGCGAGTATTGAGGGCGGCGCAGCGGCTGATGCCCCTGGTCCCAACGACGGCCCTCACCGAGCAGCAACCGGGCGAGGACACCGTGCGCCTCGGCTCCGGGTATCCGTCCCCGTGGCTGGCCGGCCTTGATCCCGAGCAATTCGGCCGCTCGGTTCCGCGTCTCGCCAAAGCGAGCGGCGCCAGCACCTGGGGCCCCGACTACCTCGATCTCGATGCCCAGACGGTCGAACAGGCGCATGCTCTGGGGCTCCGCGTCATTCCGTGGACCGTCAATGCGGTGGAGGACATGGAGCGGCTGCTCGAGCTCAAGGTGGACGGCATGATCACGGACCGGCCCGACCGCCTGCGCGCGCTCCTCGAGCGGCGTGGCCTGGCGCTTCCACCGCGGCCGCAGGAGCGCGGGTGACATGGGCCGGCCGAATATCTTGGTGATCGACGGGAACCGGGCGGCGACGCGCGAGCAGCAGGTCGCCGCCGGCGGTCAGCCGACGGGCGAAGGCTACGCCCGCGTCCTCGCGCAACTCGCCGACGTCAGCAGCGACATCGTACGGCCGGCGGACGGGGAAGTACGGTTTGCGTCACCCGGCGGCCTCGCCGCCTATGATGGCGTCGCTATCACCGGTTCGGCGCTGAACGTCTACGACGGTGGCGCGCCCGTTGAACGACAGATCGAGCTCGCGCGGGCGACGTTCGCCGCGGGCGTACCGTTCTTCGGCAGCTGCTGGGGTGTGCAAGTGGCGGTTGCCGCGGCGGGCGGCCGGGTTCGCCGCAATCCGCTCGGGCGCGAGTTCGGATTTGCGCGCCGCATCCAGCTCGCTGAGGCCGGCCGCCGCCACCCGATGTTCACGGGCAAGCCGCCGGTGTTCGAGGCGATCACGGTGCACGTCGATGATATCGGGCAGCTTCCCGAGGGCGCGGTGGTGCTGGCCAGCAACGACATGGGGGTACAGGCGCTCGAGCTGCGCCACGGCCCCGGCATCTTCTGGGGCGTGCAGTACCACCCGGAATACAGCTTCGGGGAGATTGCGGCAACGGCGCTGCGTTACGAGGTCGCGCTCATCGACGAGCACCTGTTCAGCGACCGCACAGAGCTCGAGGCGTTTGTCGCCGATCTACGCGCGCTGATGCGCGACCCGCGTGACCGGCGGCTGACGTGGAAGCATGGTCTGGGGCCGGCGCTGCAGGAGGACTCGTGCAGGCTGGCGGAGCTGCGCAACTGGCTCGAGCTGCAGGTACTGCCGCACTGGCAGCGGCGTGCCGGCAGTGCGTCGGCCGCGCCTTGAGGGAATGCGAGCCGCGATGAGCTTCAGCGAGTACCCGGACTTTCCCGCCGCCTTAGCGCTCGCCGAGCAGCTCGCGGACGTTGCGCGCGAGATCGCGCGGCGACACTTCCGCACGCCGCTCGCGGTGCAGCGCAAGAGCGACGGCAGCCCGGTGACGGTCGCGGACCGCGATATCGAGACCCACATGCGGCGCATGATTCGGGCCGCCTTCCCCGCGCATGCCATTCGCGGCGAGGAATTTGCCGCCGAAGGCAGTGGTGAGTTCACCTGGGTGCTCGACCCTATCGACGGTACCAAGAGCTTCATCACCGGGTATCCGCTTTTCGGCTCGTTGATTGCCCTCGCGCAGGGCAGCCGCGCCGTGCTCGGGGTGATCGAGGCACCGGCGCTCGGCGAACGCTGGGTCGGTTGTGAGGGTCGCCCGACGCTGTTCAATGGCAGTCCGGTGAGGACAAGCAGCTGCCGCTCGATCGAGCAGGCCGTCGTGTACACGACCACTGCCGAGACCTTCAGGGCCAACGAGCGGCAGCGCTTCGAGGCGCTCAGCGCGCGGGCCGCGCTGCGTCGCTTCGGCGGAGATTGTTACCTCTACGGCATGCTCGCCGGCGGCCATTGCGACCTCATCATCGAGGTGCAACTGAAGCCGCACGACTTCATGGCCGCGATTCCGATCGTGGAGGGTGCCGGGGGCAGGATCAGCGACTGGCGCGGGGAGCCGCTCGGCTGGGCCACCGATGGCCGCGTGGTGGCGGCCGCCACGGAGGCCCTGTGGAGGCAGGCGATGGAGGAGCTGAGCGCGGCCTGACGCTCAGCCGGCGAGACTCAGGTCTCCCCTGACCGCGGAACGGAAGATACGGGCGTAGGTCGCCGCGTCCGTCGGGCGCGGATTGCCGGCCGCGGAAGGGTCGAGCGACGCCTCCTGCCCGATGACGTCCGGATTCGTGAGCGGCACGCCGATCTCCGCCAGCGAGTGCGGAATGTTGAGTCGGCGGCGAAAGCCGAGTGCCCATTCGAATACCGCCTCAAACGGCTCTCCGCTGAGATTCAGCGCCCGCGCGATGACGGCCAGGCGCGCCTCAATCGCCGGCCGGTTGTGCACCATCACGTAGGGCAGCAGCACCGCGTTGGTGAGACCGTGATGCGTGTTGAAATACGCCCCCACCGGATGAGCGATGGCGTGCACGCCCCCGAGTCCCTTCTGGAACGCCGCCGCGCCCATGCTCGCCGCGGCCAGCATGCGCGAGCGCGCCTCGATGTCGCGGCCGTCGCTGCACGCCCGCGGCAGATAGGTCTGAATGAGCCGCATGCCCTCGAGCGCAATGCCGTCGGCGAGCGGATGAAATCCCGGCGCGCAGAATGCCTCGAAGCAGTGCACGAAGGCATCCATGCCCGTGGCCGCGGTGATCCCGGACGGCAGGCCGACGGTGAGCTCCGGATCGCTGATCACGACTCCGGGCATCATCTGCGGATGGAAGATGATCTTCTTCTGGTGGGTGGCCTCGTTGACGACCACGCCGGCACGGCCCACCTCCGAGCCGGTGCCCGCGGTGGTGGGCACGGCGACCACCGGTGCGATGCCGCGCGGATCGGCACGCGTCCACCAGTCACCCACGTCCTCGAAATCCCACAGCGGCCGCGTCTGGCCGGACATGAAGGCGATCACCTTGCCGGCATCGAGCGCCGAGCCGCCGCCGAGGGCGATGACGCCATCGTGGGCGCCTCCCCGGTAGGCCGCGAGACCATCCTCGATGTTGGCGGCAACCGGGTTGCCGCGCACGCGGGCGAAACATCCCGCACCCGGCACCAGCTCGAGCGCGCGCCGCACCATGGGCGCATCGCGCAGACCCTCGTCGGTCACCAGCAACGGCCGCGCTATGCCGAGCTTCGCGCACGCCGCCGGGAGCTCCGCGATGCGGCCCGGACCCGCCCATATGGTCGTCGGATAGTTCCAATTCGCTTTGAGGATTGCGCTCACGTCATTACCCGCAGATGGAATGATTTGGGCCGCGTCAGCTGCTCGTAGCCGACGACCGAAAGGGTGCAGCCGCGGCCGGAGTCCTTGACGCCCACCCAGGCGAGGGCCGGGTCGAGATAGTCGCAGCGGTTCATGAACCAGGTGCCCGTCTGCACCTCCCCGCCCAGCGCCTCGGCGGCGGCGGCGTCGCGCGTCCATACCGCGGCGGTGAGACCGTAGGGACTGTCGTTCATGTGCGCCACGGCCTCGGCATCCGTGTACACCTTCATCACGCCGGCGACCGGCCCAAAGATCTCTTCGCGCATGACCGACGAGGCCGCCGGGGCATCGAGCAACAGCTGTGGCGCCAGGTACGACGTGCCGGGCCGGCTGCGGGGAAACTCGCGCTCCTCGATCACCGGCCGCGCCCCGGCGCGCACCGCGGCATGCACCTGGGCCCGCACCGCATCCGCCGCGCTGCTGCGCACCAGGGGGCCGAGCGTAGTCTCGACGTCGAGTGGGTCGCCGAGCCGGTACTGCCGGATCAGCTCGACGCAGCCGCGCGTGAAGGGCTCGTAGACGCTGGCGTGCACGTAGATGCGCTGCAGCCCGCAGCAGGACTGGCCGGAATTGAAGTAGGCGCCGTCGACGATGTTCTCGATGGCATGCGGCAGATCGGCATCCTCACGCACGTAGACCGGGTCGCAGCCGCCGAGCTCGAGGCCGACGCCGACGAAGCGCTCGGCGGCGACGCGCTGCACGGCCCGGCCTCCGGCCACCGAGCCGGTAAAGGCCACAAAGTCGACGCGCGGATCGCGGATCACCCGCGCGGTGTCGGCGTGGTCGAGGTGCAGCACCTGGAAAAGGCCTGCCGGAAGTCCGGCGGCCGCGAAGCACTCGGCGAACATCTCCGCGCATAACGGTGTCTGCGCCGAGTGCTTCAGCACCACGGCATTGCCCGCGACCAGTGCCGGTACCACGCTGTTGACCGCGATCAGGTACGGATAATTCCAGGCCGCAACCGTGAGCACGACGCCGAGCGGCTCGCGGCGTATGAAGCGGCGAAAGCCCGCCTTGGGTCCGGCGTCCAGGTCGGCCAGTGCAGTGGCCGCAACGCCCGCCATGTGGCGGGCACGCTCGAGCGTGCCACGCACCTCGCTCGGGGCGAACCGCACCGGCCGCCCCATCTGCCAACTGAGGCCGGTAGCGATCTCGGCCCCGCGCCGCTCGAACTCGCCGCAGAACCGCTCGATGATGGCCGCGCGTTCGCTGACCGGCACGGCGCGCCACGCGGGCTGCGCCGCACGCGCGCGCTGCAGGGTCTGGCCGATCTGCCCGGGTGTCGCGGCGCTGCGCTCGGCGTACACGCGGCCGTCGACGGGTGAGATGCACTTGAGGCTCATTCAGATGATCTCGAAGTACCGTGCGAGCTCCCAGTCGGTTATGGCACGGCGGAATTCCCGCTCCTCCCACTCCCGGCTGGCCGCGAAGTGGCTCACGAACGGGGCGCCGAACAGCTCCTGGGCGGCCTTGGAGTGTGCCAGACGCTCGGCCGCCTCGGTGAGTGTGCGCGGCAGCTGGCGCCTGGCGGGGAACTTGCGGTCATAAGCATTGCCGGTGATGGGCTCGTCGGGCTCGAGGCGGTGCTCGATGCCCCACAAGCCCGATCCAATCGCGACCGCGAGGGCGAGATAGGGATTGATGTCCGCGGCGGCTATACGGTACTCCACGCGCTGGCTCTTCGCTCCCCCCGGGATCACCCGCAGGGCGCAGGTGCGGTTCTCCACACCCCAGGTTGCGCTGGTCGGCGCCCAGTAGCCGGGCACCAGGCGCGAGTAGCTGTTGACGGTTGGGGCGACCATCGCGAGCAGCTCCGGCATCAAGGCCTGCTGGCCCGCGACGAACCAGCGCATCTCCTGTGACATGGTGTGCGGAGCAGCCTCGTCGTGGAACGCGGACGAGCCGTCCCGGCGGGTGAGCGAAATATGCAGGTGGCCGCTCTGTCCCGGCAGCTGCTGTGACCACTTGGCCATGAAGGTCGCCATCAGGCCGCGACGCTGGGCGAGTACCTTCACGAACGTCTTGAAGAGCGCGGCGCGGTCGGCCGCTTCCAGGGCTTCGGTGTAATGCAGCGCCGCCTCGATAACACCCGGTCCGGTCTCGGTGTGCAGACCCTCGATCGGCATGCGCATGTCGACGGCCAGCTTGAGCAGCGCCTGGTAGAGCTCGGCGTGCACCGAGCTGCGCAGCACCGAGTAGCCGAAATAGCCCGGTGTCAGACTCTGCAGGCCGCGGTAGTGCTTCTCTCGCACACTCGCGGGTGTCTCGTTGAACAGGAAGAACTCGTATTCCGCCGCTGCGGTTGCGCCGTAACCCATCGCGGCCGCGCGCTCGAGCACGCGCCGCAGCGTTGCCCGCGGGCAGACCTGTTCGGCGTTGCCGGCGAACTCCCCGAGAAACAGCAGCATGTTGCCCTCGAAGGGGAGCGGGCGGCAGGTCTCGGGGAGCAGCCGCACCGGCGCATCCGGAAAGGCGGTGTGCCAGCCCGTAAAGGTGACGTTGTCGTACTGCTGGTCGTTGGAATCCCACCCCAGCACGACGTCACAGAATCCCAGGCCCTTGTCGAGGGCTGAGAAGAACTTCTGGCGATCGACGTACTTGCCGCGCAGGATCCCGTCATTGTCGAAGACGCCAATCTTAACGTGCTCGAGGCCTCGCTCCTCGACTATCGCGCGGGCCTGCGCACTCGTGCGCACCTCGTCTGGCTGCATGAAGGCAACTCCTCCAACGGGTCACTGCGTCGACCGAGGCATGTTAACGCGTCCGGGGTGGCTCGCCGCCGCGCTACCCGGGCGGCGGTGCCGCGGGGCGCACACTCAGGCGGTACAGATAGCCGGCGCCGACCGCAGCGAGCCCACTCACTACCGCGAGAGTCACGAACACGCCTCCCCAGCCAAACGCCACCGCGATTCTCGCCATGACGGTGCCGGCGAGCACGCCGCCCAGGTACCCGGTACCGTCCACCAGCCCGGAGGCGACCGCACCCGCTTGCTTACCGCCGAAATCGAGGGCGAAGGCGCCCGGCAGGAAAGAGTAGGGCCCGAGCAGGCAGAAGGCCACGAGGCCGATCACCGCCACGGGCAACACGACTCCCGCCGCAGCCGGCCGCAGCGATGTGAGCAAGAGTAGCGCCGCGGCCGTCGCGGCGAGACCCAGGAAGAGCAGGAGCGAGCGGGCATTCGGCCCGAGACGATCACTGCCCCAGCCGGCGAGCAGCACGGAGACTGTACCGACTGCGGGGAAGATCGCGGAGAGGGCGGCGGCGCGGCTCACGCTGTAACCGAGGAAATCACGCAGGTACACCGGTGTCCAGGTATTGAAGGTCTCGCGCACCATGGTGGCGGCGAAACTCAGCAGACATACCATCAGGAACGCGCGGCTGCGCAACAGCGGCTGCACCAGCGTCACCAGATTGCGCGGCGGCGATTGGGCTGCGGCGAAGACGTTGCGCGGATTCGCGACCGCCTCCGGATGACCCTGGTCGGTGCGCGATTCGCGCAGCAGCAGCAGGTTGGCGAGAAACATCAACCCAGCCACGCACGCGCCGAACACGAACAGCCCGCGCCATCCGACCCCGTGCTCGAGCAGCAGCCCCATGCTCTGACGCGCGGCGGCATCGCCGAGGAGGTAGCTGCAGGTGAGGAGCGCGGCGATGGTGCCGTAGCGGGAATAGCTGAACCACTTCGAGGAGACCTTGACGAGTGCCGACCACCCGATCGACTGACTCAGGCGATTGCCGATCCAGGCGAAGGTGAACAGCGGCAGCGTGGCGCCGGAAGCGAACAGCAGCGTGAACGCCGTGGCGCCGCCGGTGGCGATCAGAAGGTTGCGCTTGCCGCCCCAGTAGTCCCCGAGGCCGGTCAGAAACCACTTTCCGAGCGCGTAGGCCAGCACGCCCCAGGAGGCCAGTGAGCCGATGCTGACCATCACGTCGGCGCGAGGGATACCGCGGCGCCCGAGCTCATCGATCAGGAGCGGCGTCGCCACCGACAGGTTGGAGCGGCAGAAGTAACAGGACGCATACCCGAGGAACAGCAGCAGCAATGTGCGGCATTGCGCGATGCGCAGCGCGCGAAGGCTGGGTGCGGCGCTGCCGGCGGCCGCCGGCGCGCCTAGAGTGGCCACGGAAGCGAGTACGTCTTGATGTTGGTGAAGCTCTTGATCGCTTCCTGTACGCCTTCCTTGTACCCGAGGCCCGAGTCCTTGATACCGCCGAACGGCGTAACCTCCAGTCGATAGCCGGGAACCTCGCGAACGTTCACGCTGCCGACCTTGAGCTCCGACACGAGGCGCGTGATGTAGTCCAGGCGGTTGGTGCACACGGCCGACGAGAGACCGTAAGGCGTGCCGTTTGCCATGTGGATCGCATCGTCGATCGTCCGGAAGGACATGACGGGCGAAACCGGACCGAAGGTCTCCTGCTTGACGAGCGGCATCTCCGGAGTCACCCGGTCCAGCACCGTCGGCGAATAGAGGGCACCAGCGCGGATATTGCCGTAGAGGAGTCGCGCGCCGCGTGAGACGGCGTCGTTTACCCGCTCCTCGAACGAGCGCGCCGCCGCCTCGTTGATCACCGTGCCCATGTCGGTCGCGGGATCCATCGGGTCGCCGTACTTGACGGCGCGCGTTCTCTCCAGCAGCAGCGCGGTGAAGCGCTCGGCGACCGACTCCTCCACCAGCATGCGCTTGACCGCGGTACAGCGCTGGCCGGAATTCTTGTACGAGCCGAGCGCAGCAAGCGTGGCCGCCTCCTCGAGATCCGCATCTTCCATCACGATGAGCGGATCGTTGCCGCCGAGCTCGAGCACCTGGCGCTTGTAGACGGCCTTGGCGGCGATGTATTTGCCGACCGCCACGCCGCCAGTGAAGGTGATCAAGTCCACGTCGGCGTGCGTCAGCAGCTCATCGGCGATCTCACCGGGGTCGCCGGTGAGCACGCTGAACATCTCGGGCGGCAGTCCCGCCTCGTGGAGAATGTCCGCGAGCAACAACGCGGTGAGCGGAGTCTTCTCCGAGGGCTTGAGCACCATCCGGTTGTTGGTCGCGATGCTGGGCGCGACCTTGTGCGCGACCTGATTCAGCGGATGGTTGAAGGGAGTGATCGCGGTGATCACGCCCAACAGCGGCTCCCGCAGCGTGTAGACCTTGCGGCGCTTGCCGTGCGCGGTGAGATCGCAGGAGAAGATCTGCCCGTCATCCGCGAGCGCGGCGTTACCGGCGAAGATGAACACGTCGCAGGCGCGGCCCACCTCGTAAATCGAGTCCTTCTTGCACAGGCCGCTCTCGGCCGTGATCAGGTTGGCGATCTCCTCGGTGCGAGCCGCGAGCGCCTCGGCGGCGCGATAGCAGATCCGATAGCGTTCGTAGCGCGTCAGCCGCGAGCGGAATGCCTTGGCCAGCCCGATCGCCCGGCGCACGTCGGCGACCGACGCCCGGGCCACGGTGCCCACGAGCGCGCGCGTGTACGGATTGAATACCTCGCTGCTGCGCTCAGTCAGGATGCGGGCGCCGCCGATGCGCAGGCCCTCGCGGCGCACGCCGTCGTGGCGACCGACGTCGGGGGCGCGGTTGGGGCTGCCATCAGGCATGGTTCAGCACCCAGTCGAAGGCATCGAAGTTGCGCCAGCGGCGGTTGGCATCCAGCGTCTCGAGGCGGCGATTCATCACGAGCGGAACGGGTTGTTCGGACACTCCACCGTGCGAGCGCAGCGGCGCATCAAGGCCCGAGAGGTCGTGCTTGGCCGCGGCGCCACCGAGGGCGACGGAGCGGCTCGAGACGACCACCAGGTCGCCGATGCGGTCGGCGGGCAGCTCGAAGCGGCTGGCGGCGTCGGCACGGGCGAGCACCGTCTCGATTCCGCGCAGCGCCGCGAGGCGTGCCGCGAGCGCTCGAGCATCGACTTCGGCGGGCAGATAGACGGTTGCGTACGAGCCGAGCGCGCCATGGTGAACGACGTAGGGATCGGTGATCGGCAGGATCACGCGCGTGCGCCCGGCGCCGAGCCAGCCGTCCAGCACATCCTGCAGATAGATGACGTTCGGGCTCGCGTCGAGCCGGGTCTTGGCGTTCATGCCGTGATCGGCGGTGACCACGATGGCGCAGCCCGAGCCATCGAGCTCTTCGAGGTAGCGGTCCATCATGCGGTAGAACGCATTGGCTTCGGCCGAGCCGGGCGCGTGCTTGTGCTGGATGTAGTCGGTCGTCGACAGGTACATGATGTCCGGACGGCGTGTCTGCATGAGCTTCACGCCCGCGGCGAACACGAACTCGGACAGCTCGGCGCTGTAGACGCTCGGCACCAGCCTGCCGACCAGCTCGAGCACCCCGTCGATGCCGTGCTCCTCGAGTGTGGCCTCATCGGCCTTCTCCGCCGAGAAACAGATGCCGCGCAGCTTGTGGCCCAGGAGCTTGCGCAGCTTGTCTTTGGCCGTCACCACCGCCACCTTGCAGCCCGCATCCGCGAGCGCGGCCAGGAGCGTTGGGGCGCGCAGCCACTTCGGGTCATTCATCATGACCTCGACGCCGCTCTCGGTGTCGTAAAGGTAATTACCGCAGATACCGTGCACCGCGGGGGGCGCTCCGGTAACGATCGAGAGGTTGTTCGGGTTGGTGAAGCTCGGCATCACGCAGTCGGCGATCACCGCCGCGCCCTGCGCGAGCACCCGCTTCATCCACGGCATGTGTCCGCCCGCCACCGCCTGGCTGATGTAATCGGGCTCACAGCCGTCCACGCACACCACCACGCACGGCTGCTCCGGCAATCGATAGGCCCGTCCGTTGACTTCGACGCGACGCATGTCAGTCACACCTCGCGCGCGCTGGCGATCGGCGCTGCGCGCCGCTCGCTTCAGGCCGCAGCACGGAGCTCCGCCAGCACCTTGCCGACGGCTTCCACCGCTCCGGCGATGCCGCGCTCGCCAAGCTGACCCATGCAGCCGACGCGGAACGTCTCGAGCGTCGTCAGCTTGCCGGGGTAGAGCACGTAGCCGTGCGCCTTGACCGCGTTGTAGAAAGTCTTGAAGGCGTAGCGCCGGCTGTCCGGCGCGTAAAACGTGACGATGATCGGTGCCTGGATTGCCGCCGGCAGGAAACTCCTGAGACCGAGCCTGGTCATGCCGTCAATCAGCGTACGGCAGTTCTCGGCATAACGGGCGTAGCGCGCGGCGCGCCCGCCCTCTTCGAGGTACTGCGTGATCGCCGAATCGAATGCCGCCACCACGTGGGTCGGCGGCGTGTAGCGCCATTGGGTGGTCTTCTGCATGTAGACCCACTGGTCATAGAGGTCCAGCGCCAGCGAGTGGCAGTTGCCCTCACAGTGCTCGAGCGCAGAGCGGCGCACGATGACGAAGCCCATCCCCGGCGGACCCTCCAGGCATTTTCCGGAGGCGGCGACCACCGCGTCGAACGGCGTGGCGCGCGCGTCGATCTCGAGCGCGCCGAAGGAGCTCATGGCATCGACGATCAGGCCCTTGCCGTGGCGGGCGACCACCGCCGCGATCTCCTGCAGGGGATTGAGGATGCCGGTACTGGTCTCGCAGTGCACCAGCGCCAGGTGCGTAATCGATGGATCCACCGCAAGCGCACGTTCGATGTCGCGGGCGGCGATCTGGGTGTCTTCCGCGTAGTCGAGGGTGGTCAGCTTGCGCCCCAGCACCCGGCAGATTCTGGCAACGCGCTGACAGTAGGCGCCGTTTTGCGGGACCAACACGTGTCCGGTGCGCGGGACCAGCGTACCGATCGCCGCTTCCACCGAGAATGTGCCGCTGCCTTGCATCGGGACGCACTCGTGCGTTCCGGTGCCGGATACGATCTGCACAAGCCGCTCGCGGATGCGTCCGGTGATGTTGTTGAAGTCGACATCCCAGGAGCCCCAATCGCGCAGCATGCTCTGCTTGGTGCGGAGCGACGTCGTCAGGGGTCCGGGCGTCAGGAGATACGGTTCAGTGCTCATTTGCATTGTCTGCTCGCGGGTGCGTGACGATTCTATCCTGACGTGCCGGCCGGACTCCGCGCAGGAGTAGGCGATGAGCCCAAGCTGCTGGTCAGATAACATGAATAATGTCTCCTAATATCATGAAAGATAAAGAGGTTTATCAAGAGGCAGGAACCCAGTCGATCGGTAAACTCATGGGGGGCGATATTGAGCCCGATTGCTGCGGCACACTTACGCGGAAAGCGCCGGTAACTGATCCAACGAGCGACCGATCGGGGA
>JACXTT010004295.1_pt1 | contig 21226 bp, 18 predicted proteins | sample 9270951 | NCBI WGS metagenome assembly JACXTT01 (sample SAMN15532306, study PRJNA645909) | rock metagenome | isolation source: weathered quartz diorite | place: Puerto Rico | collected 2017-06-21
CTTTCCACACCCGCGCGGTCTTGTCGTCGCTTGCCGTCACCACCTTCTTGCCGTCCGGGCTGAACGACGCGGCACGAACCCGGTCTTGATGCTGGAGAGGGTTGCCGAGCGGTTTGCCGCTCTCGGCGTCCCACACCCGCGCGGTCTTGTCCCTGCTTGCCGTCACCACCTTCTTGCCGTCCGGGCTGAACGACGCGGCACGAACCCAGCCTTGATGCTGGAGAGGGTTGCCGAGCGGTTTGCCGCTCTCGGCGTCCCACACCCGCGCGGTCATGTCCTCGCTTGCCGTCACCACCTTCTTGCCGTCCGGGCTGAACGACGCGGCAACAACTGCACCGTCGTGAACCAGCACAAGGCGCGCAAGCTGATCGTCCCAGGCGCCGAGGAACATTCGCAACGCATGTTCCGGTTTGCGCTCCTTGAGCTTCATCATGGGAGCCAGCAGCGGAGCGCAGGAAGCGATTGCCGCAGCGGGATTGCCCTGGTACCGGTAGTAAGCGCGATCGAATTGCGCCACCAGGGCGAGATGCTCCGCGCGCTCGCGGCGCTCCTCTGCTTCCCCACGCAACTTGGTTTGCTCGTCGGCGAGCTTCTGTTTGTCGTTGGCCAGCGCCTGGTTTTCCCTCGCGAGTTTGAGCGCTTTCTCACGCTGTTCCTTTGCATTCTCGAGCGCGATCTGTTCTTGATCGAGCGACTGCTTGACGACATACAAGAGTGCAGACACGACGATCAAGGCCACGATCACCACCGCATTCGCGGTCGCCAACGCCGGCCGGCGCTTCGCCCACCGCCACGTCCGCTCGAAGACGCCCACGGGCCGCGCCAGGATCGGCTCGCCTGCCAGCCAGCGCCTCAGGTCCTCTGCCACGCCGCCAGCGGAATCGTAGCGTCTCCCCGGCTCCTTCGCCATCGCCTTCAGGGCAATCGTCTCCAGGTCGCGCGGGATCTTGTTGTTCAAACTCCGCGGCGACTGCGGCTCGTCGTGCAGCACTTGGTGCAGCATCATCGTCCTGTTGCCGCGAAACGGCAATTCGCCGGTCAACAACTGGTAGAACATGACGCCGAGGCTGTAGACGTCGCTGCGGCCATCGACCTGGTGGCCTTCGCCTCTGGCTTGTTCGGGGCTCATGTAGGCGGGCGTTCCCAAGATTTGGCCGTCGATGGTCATGGTGATTTCGCCGGCGTCGCGTTTGGCGAGGCCGAAATCCATCAACACCGGCGAGCCGAGCCCCGTAAGGGGCCGGGTTGCGGGGGGACTCTGCGACTCAACCCGGCCGCTTACACGGCTCGGCTCGCCGTCACTGCGAATCATGATGTTCGATGGCTTCACGTCGCGGTGGACGATGCCGAGCGAATGCGCGTATTGCAAGGCGTCGGCGACGTCGGCGATCAGTTTCGCGGCTTCGTGGAAGGTGAGCCGGCGGCCGGTCAAGACGTCGGCGAGCGTGAGGCCTTCGACGAAATCGCACACCAGATAAGGAACCCTCACCCCTGGCCCCTCTCCCGTTGGCGAGGGGGACTCCTGGATGCCAACTTCGTGGATCGAGATGATCGACGGGAAGCGCAACTGGGCGACGGCGCGGGCTTCGCGCAGGAAGCGATCGACGTCTTGCGGGCCGGAGCCGACGTTGCCTGCACGGGGAACTTTGATCGCAACGACGCGGTCAAGTTCGGAGTCGCGGGCTTTGAAGACGGAGCCGAACGCGCCTTCGCCGAGGAGTTGGATGATCTCGAACTTGCCGAGCTTCTTGACCTCGCCGCCCTGCGAGTTGGTCGCATCGGGGTCGAAGGTGAAGCTGGAGCCGCAGCCGGTGCAGGAGATTTCGCCGCCGGCCGGGACGTCGGCGATTTCGATGGGGTTCTGGCAGTGAGGGCAGCGCAGGTGCATGGTGCGACTTTCCATTGCCGCTTGCGGCTTAGCGCTCGCAGGGCGCCCTGCGAGCGCTAAGCCGCAAGCGGCGGGGCAAGATCATCCTAAATTCACCGTCACCGTCTTCACCTCCGTGTAGTTCGACAGGGCATACTCGCCCAGCTCGCGGCCGATGCCGGACATTTTGAAACCGCCGAAGGGGGCGGCGGCGTCGAAGACGTCGTAGCAGTTGATCCAGACGGTGCCGGCGCGCAGGTTGGCGGCGAGGCGGTGAGCCTTCTTGATGTCGCGCGTCCAGATGGCGGCGGCGAGGCCGAAGAGCGTCTGATTGCCGCGGCGTGTCACTTCATCGAGGTCCTTGAAGCGGAGGATGTTCATGACGGGGCCGAAGATTTCTTCCCTGGCGATCTTCATGTTGTCGGCGACGTCGGTGAAGATGGTGGGCTCGATGAAGTAGCCCTGGGAGCCGACGCGGTTGCCGCCGCAGAGCATCTTGGCACCTTCCTTTTGGCCGGCCTGGATATAGCCCATGACGCGGTCGTATTGTTCCTGCGAGACTTGCGGGCCTTGCTCGGTGTCCTTTTCGAACGGGTCGCCGACCTTGCGCGACTTGGCTTTCTTGACCATCTTTTCGACGAACTGATCGTGCACCTTGTCCTCGACGAAGAGCCGGCTGCCGGCGCAGCAGCACTGGCCTTGATTGAAGAAGAGGCCGAAGTAGGAGCCTTCGACGGCGGCGTCCAGGTCGGCGTCGGCGAAGACGACGTTGGGGCTTTTGCCGCCCAGCTCCAGGGTGACGCGCTTGAGGTTGCTCTCGGCGGCGGCCTTCATGATGATCTGGCCGGTGGTGTACTCGCCGGTGAAGGCGATCTTGTTGACGTCCATGTGTCCGCTGAGGGCGGCGCCGGCGGTCGGGCCGTAGCCGGGGACGACGTTGACGACGCCGTCGGGGATGCCGGCCTCCTGGGCGAGGGCGGCGGCGCGCAACGCGGTGAGCGGCGTCTGCTCCGCGGGCTTGAGGACGACAGTGCAGCCGGTCGCGAGAGCCGGGCCCCACTTCCACGCGAGCATCAAGAGAGGGAAATTCCAGGGGATGATCTGGCCGACGACGCCGACCGGCTCGTGCCGGGTGTAACAGAAGAACGGGCCGTCGATGGGGATCGTCTTGCCGTGAATCTTGTCGCACCAGCCGGCGTAGTAGCGCAGGCACTTGATGGTGAGCGGCAAGTCGGCGGCGAGGGCGTCCTTGTAGGGTTTGCCGTTGTCGAGGGCTTCGAGAGCGGCGAGTTCTTCCTTGTGTTTCTCGATGAGGTCGGCGAACTTATGGATCAAGCGGCCGCGCTCGGAGGCGTCCATCTTCGACCACGGGCCGTCCTCGAATGCCATGCGGGCGGCTTTCACCGCGAGATCGACGTCGGCCTTGTCGGCCTCGGCAACCTGGCAGATCGGCGCGCCGGTGCAGGGATTGATGGTGGGGAACGTCTTCCCGGAGACGCTTTCGACCCACTTGCCGCCGATGAACATCGGCTCGCGGGCCTTGAAGTGCGGACGCTTGACCATGTCTTTGGTGAGGGCGGAGGTGGCAGTCGCCATGGCGGTTGCTCCTTGTAATTGAGAGGCAGGGGACTTCCGGATGATGAGATTGTCGCATCAAGGACGGAAGGCGTCAAGGATTGAACCCAGCCGGTTTCGCCTCCTCATGAAAGCTGCCCAGCAAGCCGAAGGTGCAGGCGAAGTAGGCGACGGCACAGGCGGCCCCGAACCACGGAATCCAGCCGGCGACGCCGTACTTGCTCATGCCGCCGAGCGCGATCGAACCGAGAAAAGTCCCAAGGGGGATGACGATGCCGAAGCTCCAGGCGCGGACGCGCACGCGCATCGTCTTGGGAAACTGGTTGGTGATCAGTTGATGGATGGGATTGCGCAGGCCGAAGCGCAGCTCCGTTTCGACAAAGCGCGCCAGGACGGCCAGGGTGATGGTCATGTCGCCGGCGCAGGCGAACATGCCGCCCAGGAGCCAGAGGCGGTAGATGACGTGCGCGCCCTTGAGGCCGAGCCAGGCGATGAGGCGATTGACGACAAGAACTTGCAAGACGATGGCGACCAGCAAGGCGACCTGGGTGTACAGGCCGAGGAACTCGGCCATGTCTTCGTCGGTCTCGAAGTAGTCTTCGAAGTAGGAGCTGTACTGGAAGTTGAGGATCCAGCGGCACAGCATGAAGAGCAGCGTCGTGACCGTGATCCAGTGAGATTTGCAAGGGATTGGCGCGCATGATATTCCTCCTTGGTGAGGAGAAATGCGCAAAATTCATGCCGCTCTGGAAAAATACCATCGCGAAAACAAGCCGCAACGCCGAATGGCGCGACCGCTCGGCGTTGCGGCGATCGGTCACTTCACCGCTACGATCTCGACGAGATGCGAGCGCGGCTCCAGGGCCTTGCGGATGGCGGCGTCGAACGCAGGCATCTTTTCCATGCGCTCAGCGATCAAAGCATCGCGGCGCTTCGCATAATCCTCTTTTGCCACGTCCTTGAAGTCGGGATTCTTGGGGCCCACGTTGCGGCCCAGCACCAGCGGGCTATAGATCTGATCGTGATAATAGTTGGTCTTGTCGTTGACCGCCTTGACGATGTCCTTGACCTGATCGGCGACGGGGCCGATGGCGAGCGCGGCGGCGGCAAGGTTGACGCCGGCAGCGAGTTCCTTGTCGGTGTGCTCGGCGACTTTCTTGCCGCCGAGTCGCACTTCATACTTGCCTGCCTTCACGCCTGTCACTTTCAAACCGTAGTCGTTCATCTCTTCGAGGAGCGGGACCCACTTGAGGATGCCCTTGGCCGGCTCGGGGAAGAACGGCAGGGCGAAATCGGTGCGCTTGACACTGATGATGCCGTCCTCGACCTTGAAGTCGGCGACGGCGCCGTTGTAGAGGAGAGCGCCAAACATCTTCTTTTCCTTGCCGTCAACCTGGAGCCAAAGATTGGACACCTGTCTTGGGAATTTGAGTCCCTTGAGAATCGACGCCGCCATCAGCGCCTGCCCCGCCGGACCAGGATGCACGGCATCGCCGCCGGTGATGCGGCCCTTCTCGCCGGCCGCGCGCGCCTTGTGGATAACGGCCCAGTAAGGATTGAATTGATCCACGAACAGGCCGTCGTTCTTCTTGGCGAGCTCCTTGAGGCCGTCGCTAAACTTGCCAAGCGTGTCGTTGTACATTTCAAAGGTATCGCCGGGATTGCTCTCGACGGGTTGCGGCGTGATCCAGGCGACGCGAATGTTGGCGGCCTTGGCCTGATCGGCGATGCCTTGCTGGCCCTTCAAGTATGTTGCTCGCCGCGCCTCGACCTCCTTGGCCGTGAATGGCTTGTCAACAAGTTCCTTGGTCTTGGGTTCCTTGACTTTGTTCGCCTTGCCGTCCCAGATGTAGCCGCCGTCGTTCATGCCGAAATCGACGGTGAGGACGGTGGGTTTGTGAGTCAGCACGTCGCGTTTGAAACGACCGTTGCCGCCGCCGGAGGTATCGCCGCCGATGCCGACGTTGCGGAAGACGAGGTTGTAGTGCGGGTAGCGGGTCTGGCACCAAAGCTCGACGTAGTTGCTATAGAGCCGCTGCTCGGTGATGCTGTCGCCCATGACGACGACGACGTCGCTTTTCTTGAGGAAGAATTCTTGGGCCGAGACGGCGGGGGCGGTGCCGAGAACGGCGACGCCGACGAGAAGCCAGGTGAGTTTACGCATGGTCATGTGGAGGTCCTTTCGAAGAGTGACAATCGGGTGAGGATGGTATTGGAAAGGACGGACGATGCGTTGGCAAGCGGAATTTGCGAAAAAGAGGCTCATCCGGGGAATGGGTGTTTTCTTGCCGTCCGGCGTTTTTGGTGGTATCCGGCTGGTGACGACCCTCTCAGGAGAGCTAAAGGTCAAGATCTGCTGACCCTCAGGATTCGGCATTTTTCCAGGGATAATGTCGGATTTTGCCCCTGAAGTTCACGTCCGGGGGGGACAAGCAAAGGAAAAAATCGTTTCCAGCTCAACCGACCTTGACAGCAAAACACGCATTCACCGGAAGAGCCGAAAAAGAACCACCGCTAACGGTTTCGCGCTCGCATGACGCCATAAGAGCGTGCAACCGCAAGCGGTGGTTCATTCAATCAACGCCCCGACAATCGCTGCGCAGTCTGCACCAATTGCAGAAATTCGCGGCGATGGCCGTGCTCGTCGGGGCCGGTCGCGCCCTTGGCCCATTGCTGCACCTGGGCGAAGCTCGTTGCGCCGCGATGGGGCGATTCACGCAGCAGCATCGCGAAGGACGCCACCGAGGCGGCAAAGCGGAAGTCGCACGATGCCTCCGCGAATGGCCGATTCTGCTGGCTGACTGTCGCCTGCACCAGCTTGCTCGCCTTTTCGGTCGGCGGGACGTAGCGGACATTGACGGCCATCACTTCCTTGCTCTTGGCGTCAAGCGTCAGGTTCGCCTTCTCCTGGTACTTGAGTGGGCCAACCTTTGGCGCCTCAAACGGCACCCCGTGCGGAACGATCTCGTACAGCGCGGTGACGGTTTGCCCTGCCCCCATGTCGCCGGCGTCCTTGCTGTCGTCGTTGAAGTCTTGATGATTGAGGAGCCGATTTTCGTAGCCAATCAGGCGGTAGGCTTGCACACTCGTCGGATTGAACTCGATCTGCACCTTGACGTCGTTGGCGATCGGCACCAGGTTGGCGATCCGTTCGACGAAGACGCGTTGGGCCTCAGCGAAAGTGTCGATGTAGGCGTGCGTACCGTTGCCGTGCTGGGCGAGCTTCTCGAGCGTGGCGTCCTTGTAGTTGCCCATGCCGAAGCCGAGGACGGTGAGATAGACGCCTGTGTCGCGCTTGGCTTCGATGAAGCGGATCAGCTCCGAGCCGGTGAGGCCGACGTTGAAGTCGCCGTCGGTGCCGAGGATGACGCGATTGGCACCGCCTTTGATGAAGGCTTGCTGGGCGAAGTCGTAGGCCATCTGAATGCCGCCACCGCCGTTGGTCGAGCCCTCGGCATAGAGCTTGTCGAGGGCGGCCACGATCGTCTCATGTTGATTGCCGGCGGTCGGCGGCAGCACCAGGCCGGCGCGGCCCGCATACTGGACGATGGTTACGCGGTCGCGCTGCCTCAACTGCTTCGTCAACAACGCCAGCGATTTCTTCAAGAGTGGCAACCGGTTTTCCGACGCCATCGAGCCGGACGTATCGACGAGAAACACGAGATTGCGCGGCGGCATCCGGGCGGGGTCGATATGCTTGCCTTGAATGCCGACGCGCACCAGTTGATGCTGCGGGTTCCATGAGCAGGCCGCCGTCTCGGTGTTGATCGCAAAGGGGTGCTCCCCTTCCGGCGCCGGATAGTCGTACGTGAAATAGTTGACGAACTCCTCGACGCGCACCGCATCGCGCGGCGGCAGCTTGCCCTCGTTCAAGATGCGCCGCACGTTGGTGTACGACGCGGTATCGACGTCGATCGAGAAAGTCGAAAGCGGCTCGTTGACGGCAAGCTGGAACGGATTGTCGCGGCGGCGCTCATATTCCTCACCGCTCGCGATGTTGTCCTGCTTGGCGTGTGGATCAAGTCGGCCCCTGTCCTTGTCTCTGTCCTTTGCCCTGGTGAACTTCGCAGCTCCCTTGTCACAGCCGGTCGGCAGGACGAAGACAGCCGCCAGCAAGAGGGCGGACGCGACGGTTTTGCACAGAAGCGCGCACGAGGATGCACGGACCATGAGCAGGCTCCTTTACGTGAATGGGGGTTTCGTTGCAGCGTTTGCAGAGATGGGAAGCAAACGGGTACGTAAAGAAAGATGCAGCGACGGTGCGTTTATTCCCGGCGCGTGCGATTTTGTTTGCCGCTTGCGGTTTCACGCTCGCATGAAGCTTGAGAGCGCGGAGCCGCAAGCAGCAGCGGCTCAGGGCAGCTTGATGACGGGCATGTGAATCTTCGGGGCGAAGGCGACGATGTGCCAGCCCGCAACTTCGTGGACTTGGACTTCCTCCATGAGGCGTGCCAGCGGCTCGTCGAGTTCCTTGGCGAGGTCCGGCGAGCGACGCTGAAGCTGAACGGTCAGGATCGGCACGATCAGACGCCAGTTCTGCAACAGGAACTTGCGGCGCGCTTCCTTGTCGGCGTTCTTCGACTCGCCGATCCATAGCTCCAGCGGCGCTTGCTTTTCCTTGGCGAGCACCGGCAAGGTCGGGATGCGCCGGCCGGGTTTGCCGACGCTGATCAGCAGGTGCTCCTTGGTCGCCGCGCGATAGAAGCGGACTCCCTCCGACGGCAGCTTGTTCTCGGCGACGATCACCTCGTGTGCTTGCTTGAGGATCGGCGGGATCTCGTTCAAGGCCGCGACGAGCTTGTCCAGTTCGGTCTCCAGGCCTTGCGTGACCTGCATGCGAATCTCGGCGTCGGCCTGGCGGTCGCCGTCGGCAAGGCCGCGGCGCACGAAGGGGCGGGCGATGCGCCGGGTCGCCGCGCCAGCCAGACCGCCGCGGAGGGGACAGATGCCATCGAGCGTGAAGTGGTTGCCCACGTCCAGCGTGAGAGATTCCGCGCTGAACAGGTCACCTTTGTGTATGATCCGCCGCCGCGCGCTGAAGGGTGCAATGCCGTGTGCGTGTATCTCGACGGGCCGGCGCGTGGCGGTGAGTTGGATCGCGACGTCGCCGGTGATGTGCAGGTCGAAGTCGCTTTCGTCCTTGCTCTCGTGGAGCGCGACATCAAACCTGCCAGTGACACGCGCGGTGCCGGCCACTGCGACGCCGTCGGCATTGGAGTCGATCGGCTGATCACGCTGGAAGCGCGTGCCGATGAGCCGATGGATGAACTTGCGCGACACGCGCAACACGACCTTCGTATCCTGTAACGGCTGAACCGGCTCTTGAGCGTCAAGCGGCGAGAACGCCGCGAGAGCCGCAAGGACAACGAGCAGAATAGGCGAAGATTTCATGGGAGGGATCCTTGTCGGAAACGTCTTAGCTAAGTTTTGTATCAGCGCTTATCTTAGCCCGAAGCGCAAGCGAGGGATTGCGCGTCCCTCGCGCGCTTCGAGCTAGGACTCGAGGCATTCCCTGAGCACCCGCACGCCATGGGCGATGTCGGCGATGCGTTGCTGCTGGTCGCCGCATTCGCGCTCGATGCACAGCGCGCCCTGGTAGCCGACCTTCTTGAGCGTTTGCACGAACTTTTTGATGTTGACCTGCCCCTGGCCGAGCGGAACTTCCGCGCCCCAGGTTCCGGGGACTTTCGTGCGGTTGGCGTCCTTGACGTGAACGCTGCGGATGTCGGGGCCGAGGATTTCGACGGCGCGGATCGGATCGCCCATGTCGTAGAGGATCATGTTGGCCGGATCGAAGTTGATCTTGAGGTTGGGGCACTTGAGATCGTCGAGGGTGCGGCGCAGGAGGTCGGCGGTTTCCTGGCCGGTCTCGAAGGCGACGGTGATGCCCTTTTCCTTGGCGCTCTGGCTGACCTTGCCTAGCGTGTCGAGAAACGGCTTGCGATCGGGATGGTGCGGTTCCGGCAGGAAGCCGGCGTGGAGCATGATGTCGGCGAGGCCGAGCGCCTTGGTGCGGTCGAGAGCCCATTTGAATCGCTCCAGGCGTTCGGGTCGCGTGGCGGGGTTGCCGAAGCCGCCGGAGAGTTCGATATGCTTCGGCGTGGTGTAATCTTCACCGGGGAAGCCGAGCATGGTGCCCGTCATGCGGAAGTCGGCGGCGGTGGCAGCCTTGGGCATGTTGTCGCCTTCATCCCAGGAGGCGTGATGCGGATCGCCGCACGCGATCTGCACGACATCGATGCCGAGGCCGGTCATCAGTTTCTTCAATTCGGGGACATTCTTGACTTGCAACGACCAGCTGCAAACGCCGATCGCGAGAGGTTCGATCGTCATGGAGGAGACTCCGTGGTGTGGCATCTCTTCGTTTAGCGCCCGCGTGGCCCCTAGCAACGCGCGGGGGCGTTGCCTCAAAAGTGTAGGGTGGGCAACGCCCACCACAACTTGGCGAAGGTGGGCGATGCCCACGCTACGGACCTTGTTGGATTTTTGACATTTGAGGCAAAGCGACGCGCGGGCGCTAAACGAGGAGAAAAAATCATCCGGCCGCCGGCTCGATGCGCACACGGAGCGGGCCGAGCTTTTGGCCGTTGGCTTTGATTTCGTGAAAGCTCTGCATCTGTTCCAGTTTGAGTTCGGCGACTTCCTTGCTGCCGGTCCAGACGATTGCCTGGCCGGTCTCGTGAGCGAGCATCATGAGCTGGAATGATTTCTGTTCGTCGTAGCCGAGGGCTTTTTGCAGCACGTCGAGAACGAATTCCATCGAGTGATGGTCGTCGTTTTCGAGAATCACGTTGTACGGCGGCAGCCGGCGCGTCTTGATTTCTTCTCTTTCGATGGGTTTGGTCGTGATGCCGCTCATCGCGCGACCTCCTAGGGGAAAACTAGAGTCTGAAGATTATCTACAGGATAGCTGATGGAATCGGCAAGAACAATCCGCGCCTGAAGTGTGACCGAAGGTTTGGCGCATTAGCGGTAGCGGGCGTCGGCAGTGCAAGAATCCACAGCGGTAGTTCCATAAGCAGGCACGCGGCAAGGAACAATACGAGCCATATTCGGCTTTGGGACATCATCGGCTCCTGCGCAAATTGGTGCGCTATGCCGCCAGGCCTGCTTCCTGTGCGACTGGCACGGCAGCAGGCCCGCGCCACAACTGCATCACCGGGATCGCCCAGAACGGCAGCGTCACGAACAGCGCGGCACAGCGGTCCTTCAGGATTTCGAGGCCAGGAAGGTACGCGGCCAGCATCGTCACGTTGAAAGCGATGAAGCACGCCGTCAACGGCCAGGGAATGCGCACCGAAGGTTGATCTTGCCAATAGTGGACCAGTAGGCTCATCACAACCGGCACGCAGAACATCAAATAGTGCGAATGGCTTACCGGACTGAAGATCGTCATCAGCACGACCAGACAGCCGAACTGATGCGCGATGCCCGACGCTGAATCGGCGCGTGGCCAAAGCGTCAGGAACGTCAACGTAAAACCGAGCAACAGATACGCCCCCTTGCCGACAAGGTGCAAGTCTTGCGGCCTCGTCTGGGCGTCGGGATACATCCAGTTCTGGATCGCGTTCTTGACGCCGACCGAATCGGTCGCATTGACGCCGACGATCTCGTCCTTGCGCGAGTCATCGTCGCTGAGCTTGAGGATGGGGCCGAGAAACACCTTGGCATAAGTTTCGTAATGAGTCACGGTCCGCGCCGGGCCAAACGCGGCGAGCGGCAGGAGCACCAACCCGATCAGGCAGCCCACCGCGCAGCCGCCGAGGGCGCGCCCGTCGCGTTTCCACAGCGGGTAGGCGACCAGATAGGCAGGAATCACTTTGATGCAGATCGCCAGCGCCAGCCACCAGCCGGCGCGAAAGTTGTGCCCCCGTATCCAGCCGGCAAGCGCGGCACACAGGAGCGCCAGCACGAACACGTTGACTTGGCCGCGCATCATGCTGTGCCCGATGGGCAAGAAGCAGATGACGACCGGCCAAAGCCTCATGAACCACCAGCGCCGGCAATGGACCGGCTCGTCGCGAAATGCCTTTTCTTCCAGCGCCCGCGCCAGCGCGTCAGCCGACCAGAAGAGCGTCAGCGTGCTCAGCAAGAAGCAAATCAGCACCGACCAATGATACGGCAGGTAGCCCGTCGCATCCTCGCCGCGCGGCGGGTCGGCGAGCGGAGTCATCAGGATGGCGTAAAACGGCGGGTAGTTGTAGTGCCAGTCATTGTCCGAGGTGACCGCGTAGATGTCGGCATCGTTGCGCACCGCCCAGGCGGCACGCAGGAAGCAATCGAGGTCCCCCATACGCCGGTTCATCAGCGCCGAACGCATCTCGACCATGGCGCCAAGCATGGGAAACAGCACGAACAGGAACGCCAGGACGAGTCCCTTTTCGAGCTTCGATAGCGGCGCGTTGGCGAGCCATTTCATGAGGGATCATCTTTCCGCGTTAGCCGCTCACGGCTTTGCATTCGCGCGGCGCCCTGCGAGCGCGAAGCCGCAAGCGGTTCACGCCGCTTTTTGTCGTTCCTGCACCACCGCACCGTCAAGCGCGGGCAGCGTACATTCCTTCAACACGTACACCGGCCGACGCTTGGTTTCCTCGTGAATGCGGCCCAGGTATTCACCGATGATGCCGAGCGATCCGAGCAAGCTTGCCAGCCCCCAACTCAGGATGACGAGCAGGTAGTGCCAGCTCGAAGTCGCCGCGCCGTGAATTACTTGAATCAGCCCCAACACCGTGTGAAGTAGGCCCAGCGCGAAGAAGGCGGCCCCGAGATACAGTGGCGCTTGCAACGGCAAACGCGTGAACGAGAATAGCCCGTCCCCGGCCAGACGCAACATGCGGCGCAGCGTGTACTTGCTGGCCCCTGCGCGGCGTTCGTTCGGCTGGAAGGCGATCTCCTTGACGGGAAAGCCGATCCACTGCACCATGCCGCGTACGAAGCGATGACGCTCGCCCATGTTCACGAGCGCTTGCGCGGCCCGGCGCGACAGCAGCCGAAAATCGGACGCGGCGAAGCGAATTTCGGTATCGCTCAGGCGGCGCATCAGGCGATAGAATGTGGCCGAGCTGAGGCGCTTGAACCAGCCGAGCCGTTGGTCGTCGGCGCGAAGCGTGATGACGACATCGTGCCCCGCCTGCCATTCCTTTAGTAGGTCGGCGATGAGCTCCGGCGGGTGTTGCAGATCGCTGTCGAGCGATACGACGGCGTCCCCGCGGGCGTGCTCCAGGCCGGCAGTAAGGGCGGCTTGATGTCCAAAATTGCGGCTCAACGATAGGCAGCCGACCCGCGGATCGGCGGCGGCGAGCCCATGGATCACGTCCACCGTGCGGTCGGCGGAGCCATCGTCCACATACAGGATCTCGAACCGAAAGCCTGTTTCAAGCTTGTCCAGCACGGCGCAAAGGTGCTGATGGAAGATCGGCAGCACGTCCTCTTCCTGATAAGCCGGGCAAACAATGCTGACGAGGGGCCGTTGATCCGTCATCCGTGACCTCGTTTTCTGTACGGCGGTCGAAAGGCAAGCAACACAGAAAATAACGAGAAGGTCAGACGGAATCCATAGCGAACCGGAACCGGATCAGCTTCACTGACCCGGAGGGCAAGCGAGGGGACAACAGCATCCCCTCGCTTGCGCTCGGGGTTCGTGCATCCAATCGACGGAGATTACGCGCATTGCGCGAACTGCCTATTTACCCCAAGGAGCTCGGACGGCGAAATGAGCCGAAAGCCGGCGTCGGCGACGGCATTGACAAACGACGGGTCGCGCAGCCAGCGCAGCTCGTTGACGCGCTGCTGCAACATGCCGTCGGTCTCGGTGCAGTCGCGGCCGACGACCGTCGGATCGAGTCGGCCAGGGTGGCACATCAATTCGACGACGTCGCCTGGCATGGCCCGCAGCCAGCGCACGAAGAAATCGGGGTCGAGCACGCAGTCCGGGTTGGAGATGCCCGCCATCCAGTCGGGGCCGGGGAAGCCGTTCGCTTCCTGCATGCGCGCCAGCCGGCGTCCGAGCCAGCCGAGAAAACAGCGTTTCAAGCGCACGCCAGGATGGCGCCAGACGACAGGCCACGGTTCCTGCACGCGGCGTATGTAGGGCTTGACTGGCTGTTCCGCGAGAATCTTGATGAGGATTTCGCCGATGGGCGAGAAGATGCCGACGTGCTGATGCCAGTTGAGGAAACGCGGGGGATGGCCGATCATGTCGGTGAAGCGCCACAGCTGATGCCGCAGCTCGATCTCGATCTCGGCTGGATTGAGCAAGCCGAGGAGCCAACGTTTGAGAAAATCGACGAGCGGCCACATCGTACCGTCAGGCCGGATAAGGCTGGGAATATGCGACGCCGGAGCGACCGGGGTGTCGAGCGTTAAATTGGGATGCCAGCCGATTTCGGGAACCGACCCCTGGCGTCGCCAGCGCTGCACCGCTTCTTGGGCGTAGGGGGAATTGACGAGCAGGACCGTGCCGGTGACGATCCCCTGCCCGCCCAGCTGCAGGATGCCGGTCGTCGTATTGGGGCCGATGCCGATATCGTCGGCGATGACCAGCAGCAGCCGTGACGCTTTTCGAGGCATGAAGTCTCCGCGCTTCGTCGAAAATACTGCGACGTGCCTCTGCGATAACGGAAATAGGCAAGCAGGTCAAGATAGACTCTCGGCTCGCCAAAAGCTTGCTTGCGTTCAAATCGTAAGCTACGTTTCAGCAAGCAAACGAAGTTGCCGGTTTTGGCGGCGGCTTCGGGGCAAGTCTCTCGTGTCTCGCCTGGATCGCACGCCTTTCATCCTCGAAAGGGCATACCCGTCGAAAGACGGCGACGCAAAGCCATGGGCCTTCACCTTCTGGGCCGGGTGTGATATTTTTGCATCCGTTTGGAAAGGTTGCCAGGCTGCCGAAGGGATAGACCGGTGAAACACCCCGTCCGTCCCCGGATGCCCAAGTGGTATCCGCTCGATCCAGGGACCGAAATTACGGTTACAGGGAGGCTTGCCTTGCTTTTTTGTCCCGTAGTCCGTGGTCCTTGGTCCGTCGCCCACGGACAAACCATCTCTATTCGGCGCCTCGTCAACTTACTATGGCTACTCATGGGTTCGTCAGACTGCCGTGGACTGGCCATGGCGGACTGTGAACCACGGACTACGGACTACGGACTACGGACATGCCCACACGCATCCGCTGGCTCGGCCACGCCGCCATGGCGCTTGAAACGGCCGGGTATCATCTTCTGATCGATCCGTTCTTCACCGGCAACCCGAAGGCCGCCATTAGCGCGGACCAGGCGCAGGCCGACTTCATCCTCATCTCGCACGGCCACGGCGATCATGTCGGCGACTCCATCGCGATCGCTCAGCGCACCGGCGCGACCATCATCAGCAACTACGAGATCAGCGTTTGGCTTGAACAGCAAGGCGTGAAGAAGGTACACGGCCAGCAGCACGGCGGCGGATTCAATCATCCGTTCGGCCGCGTCAAGTTGACGCTCGCCTTTCACGGCTCCGCTTTGCCGGACGGTTCCAACGGCGGTAACCCGTGCGGGTTCCTGATCTATCTCAAGGACGGCAAGAAGATCTATTATGCCGCCGACACCGGTCTGTTCGGCGACATGCGACTGATCGGCGAGGAGGGCATCGATCTGGCCGTGCTGCCAATCGGCGACAACTATACGATGGGCCCCGACGACGCCGTGCGGGCGGTGAAGTTGATCCAGCCGAAGAAGGTGATGCCGATCCACTACGACACCTTTCCGATCATCGTGCAGGACGCACAGGTGTGGGCGGCCAAAGTCCGGGCCGAGACGAGCGCGGAGGCGATCGTCTTGCAACCGGGGCAAGAGATCGTTCTCTGATATCCTCGTTTAGCGCTCGCGCCGCGCCGCGCGGACGCTGAACGAACCTGATTGAACCTTCCGACTGCCCCTTGCTCACGCCGCGGGCTAGTAAAAACAAACACATCATATATGATGAATCTTTTGCCGGCGCGGATACTCTGAAAAAGGTCAACCGGCCATGAGCGAAACACTTCGCATCGGGTTTCTCGGCGCAGGAAAGATGGCGACAGCCTTGGCCCAAGGCTGGATCACAGCAGGGCTGACCGCCAGCGCGCAAGTCGGCGCCAGCGACCCCGTTGCCGCCGCGCGCGAGCACTTCACGAAAACTACCGGTGCCGCCGCCCTTACCGAAAATGGACGGGTGATAGCTCAGAGCGATGTTCTGGTGGTCGCCGTCAAGCCGCAAAACATGGCGGACCTGCTCGCGGAAATTCGTCCCGGCATAAAGCCGGAGCACTTGCTTATCTCGATCGCGGCCGGCATCACCATCAAGCAGATCGCGGACGCGGTCGGCGCCGACAAACGCATCATCCGGGTCATGCCGAATACGCCCTGCCTGGTCGGGGCCAGCGCGTCGGCATTCGCGGCATCCGCCGGCACGAGCGCCGCCGATGTGCAATTGGTCGAACGCTTGCTGAACAGCGTCGGCCGGGCGGTGCAGGTGCCCGAAAAGCTGCTCGATGCCGTCACGGGACTTTCAGGCAGCGGTCCCGCATTCGTCGCGGTGGTAATCGAAGCGTTGGCCGACGGCGGCGTCCGCATGGGCTTGCCGCGCGACTTGGCGCTGATGCTGGCGATGCAGACGGTCCTCGGCTCCGCGAAACTGCTGCTCGACACCGGCCAGCACCCCGGCCAGCTCAAGGACATGGTCGCCAGCCCGGCCGGCACCACCATCGCCGGCTTGCACGCCCTCGAACGCGGCGGCGTGCGCGCTGCCTTGATGGATGCCGTCGAGGCGGCGACGAAACGTTCAATCGAATTGGGGATGTAGAAGAAAAACTCCACGAAGGACACGAAGGAACGCCAAGGAAAGCATCTTGATTCTTTTTGTTCCTTCGTGTCCTTTGTGGAGCATTCTCACAGAGATGACGCAACATGAGCTCCACGCCGGAAGCAGAAAAAATCCTGATCTTCGACTTCGGCTCCCAGTACGCCCAGCTTATCGCGAGGCGCGTGCGCGAGCAGAACGTCTTCTGCCAGCTCGTGCGCGCCAACGTCACTGCCGAGCGCGTCCGCGAGCTTAAGCCGAACGGCATTATCCTGTCGGGCGGGCCGGCCAGCGTCTATGAACCCGGCGCGCCGACCTGCGATCCAAAGCTCTTCGATCTCGGCATTCCCGTGCTCGGCATCTGCTACGGCATGCAGCTCGCCTATCACCTCACCGGCGGCAAAGTTGTCCCCGTAACACATCGCGAGTTCGGCCGGGCTATTTGTCGTGTGAACGCGCTCGATGGCCTATTCGCGGGCGTCACCGAGGAGATGATCGTCTGGATGAGCCACGGGGATCAAGTGCAGGCCGGCGATAAGGACTTCGTCCCGCTCGCCTCGACCGACACCTGCCCCGTCGCCGCGGTGAAACATCACGCCAAGCCCATCTATGGCCTGCAGTTTCACCCCGAGGTCAGCCACACGCCATTCGGCGGCCAGATCCTGCACAACTTCCTTTACAATATCTGCGGCTGTACCGGCCAATGGAAGCTCGAATCGTTCATCGAGCAAACCATCGCCGACATTCGCCGCTGCGTCGGCGAACACCGCGTCATCTGCGGACTGTCGGGCGGCGTTGATTCCTCTGTCGCGGCGGCCTTGCTCGTGAAAGCGATCGGCAACCAGGTCGCCTGCATCTTCGTCGACAACGGCCTGTTGCGCAAGAACGAAGCCGAGGTCGTCGAACGCACGTTCCGCGACCACTTCAAGGCCGACCTGCACGTCATCAACGCCCGCGAACGCTTCTTGAAGGCGCTCGACGGCGTGAGCGATCCGCAGAGGAAACGCACGATCATCGGCCACGTTTTCGTCGATGTCTTCAAGGATGAATCGCGAAAGGTTCACGATGCGAGGTTTCTCGCTCAGGGAACGCTTTACCCCGACGTGATCGAAAGCGGCGCCTCCGCCGACGGCCCCGCGGCGACCATCAAGACACATCACAACGTCGGTGGCTTGCCGAAGGAACTGGGTTTCGAACTGATCGAACCGCTCAAGGATTTGTTCAAGGACGAGGTGCGCCGCCTCGGTCTGGAACTGGGGTTGCCGGAGAATATCGTCTGGCGGCACCCATTCCCCGGTCCCGGCTTGGCGGTGCGCTGTCTTGGTCCGGTCAGTGACGAACGTCTCGAAGTCCTCCGTCAAGCTGACGCGATCGTGCTGGACGAGCTGAAGCAATCGGGCTGGTACAAGAAGACCTCGCAAGCCTTCGCGGTGCTCCTGCCGGTGCAATCGGTCGGCGTCATGGGCGATGGTCGAACGTATGAGAACGCGGTCGCGATCCGGGCGGTGCAGACCGACGACTTCATGACCGCCGACTGGTCGCAATTGCCGTACGAGCTGCTGGCGAAAATGTCGACGCGGATTATCAACCAGGTGAAGGGAGTGAATCGGGTGGTCTACGACATCAGCAGCAAGCCGCCGGCGACGATAGAATGGGAATAGCGGAATGTCGCTTGCGGTTTAGCGCCCGCGTTGTGAGGGGTATAATATCAATTGCAAAGCGAATGCTAAGCCGCAAGGCGATCGAGGAATCCATTATGCGTTTCACCAAAATGCAAGGCGCCGGCAACGATTACGTCTACATCGATTGCTTCGCGCAAAAGCCGCCCGCCAATCCCGCGGCGCTCAGCGTCAAGATCGCCGATCGGCATTTCGGCGTCGGCGGGGATGGGCTCATCCTTATCTGTCCTACCGAGAAGGCCGATGCGCGCATGCGCATGTTCAACGCTGACGGCAGCGAAGCGGAGATGTGCGGCAATGGCGTCCGCTGCGTTGCCAAGTACGTCTACGATCACGGCATCGCCCGGAAGCCGACGCTCACCATCGAGACCGGCCGTGGCGTCTTGACGCTCGAAGTCGAAGTGCGCGGCGACAAAGTTCAGCAGGTGCGTGTCGACATGGGGGAGCCGATCCTTGAGGCCGCCAAGATTCCGACGACCTTGTCCGGCAATCCACCGATCGACGTGCAACTGCCCGGCTACGACTTCAAGGCGACCTGCGTCTCGATGGGCAATCCGCACTGCGTCATCTTCGTCGATGCCATCACCGATCAGCAGGTTCATGGCATCGGCCCGAAGATCGAGAAGGACGCGCTCTTTCCGCGCAAGACCAACGTTGAGTTCGTCAAAGTGAATCGCGGCGACGACGTGACGTTCCGAGTCTGGGAGCGCGGCTCCGGCGAGACGCTGGCCTGCGGCACCGGGTCGTGCGCCGTTGTCGTCGCGTGCGTGCTGACGGGACGCACCGAGCGCCAGATCACCGCCCACGCCCTCGGCGGCGACCTGCAACTGCTCTGGTCGGCAAGGGACAATCATGTTTATATGACGGGGCCGGCAGTCGAAGTCTTCAGTGGCGCTTGGACGGAGGTTTGATTTCGTTAAGCGTTCGCGCGGCGCCTTGCGAACGCTCAACGAAGAGGGATTGAACAAGGACGTGGTCATGAAAATCCGCCATCCCACGCTCATCCAATGGATCGGCTTTCTCGGCGCCATCGTCATTCGCGTCTGGATCGGCACTCTCTCCTTTCGCTATCGTTCCCTCGGGGACAACGTTTATCCGGACCGCGGCGTCACGGAACAGTATCTCTATGCTTTCTGGCACGAGAACATCCTGGTCCCGTGCCAGGCGTTTGCCCGCCGCGATACTCTGGTCCTCATCAGCCAGCATGCCGACGGGGAGATGATCGCCAAGGTGTGCAAGCATCTCGGCTGGGGCACCATTCGCGGCTCCTCGACGCGCGGCGGCATCAAGGCGATGCGCGCCATGATCCGCGCCAGCAGTGACCGCCATCTCGTCGTTATCCCCGACGGCCCGCGCGGCCCGCGCCGGCATATCGAGTTGGGCATGATCTACCTCGCCGCCAAGACCGGCATCCCCATCGTCCTTCTTGGCGTCGGCCACGATCGCCCCTGGCGTCTCAACACCTGGGATCGGTTCGCCATCCCCAGGCCCTTCAGCACCGCGCTCGTACTCGCCTCGGCGCCGATCCATATTCCCGAGGATGCCGGCAAGGCCGATCTGGAGGCCTATCGTCAGCAGGTGGAGCAAGCCCTGACCGACCTCACCGATTACGCCGAGCGTTTGGCCTCCCGCTGACGCCTTTCTTGTGTAGAATACCTTGGCGAGTGGTCCAGAACGTGGTAATTTGCTCTTGCATCGAATTCGATCCCAGGCTATCAACTCCCCTCCAAACTATATGGCCGCCGAAGACGAAGTTGTCGAACTGGAGCCTTGCGAAACCGAGGAAGACTCGGTTGACGAGGCGAAGCCGATTCACCGCTGGATTCGCCTTATTCTGCTGATCCTGACGGTTCCCTGGCTGCTGGTGTTTTTCGTCGCCATCATGCTCGATCCATACGAAAAGGACGGCCAGGCGCTGAAACTGGGCACGCACCAGCAACTCGGATTGCCGGAGTGCAATTTCAAGATGCTCGCGGGGGTGCCCTGCCCTTCGTGCGGCATGACGACGAGCTTCACGCTGCTGATGCGGGCCGACGTGTGGAATTCGATGCAGGCGAACTTCGCCGGCACCGCGCTGGCGACCTTCGGGCTCCTGTTCATCCCGTGGGCATTCGCCAGTGCGTTCTTCGGGCGGTTTGTTTTCATTCGCGCGCTGGAGGTGGTCGTCTTTCGGCTCGCGATCGTTTTTCTCGTGGTGCTGTTTGGTCGCTGGTGCGTGGTGCTGATTTATGAGCTGCTGATCAAATGATTCCCGATTTGCCGCTTGCTTCCAAGCCGCCGCCCAGGGCAGTGGCTTGGGCTCGAGATTTCTCAAGGAGGAGAAGCGATGCAATTTCCAATACCCAAATCGCGCTACGGTTGGAGCTGGATCTTCGTTATGCTCGGCATCGCGTCATGGGTGTCCATCGGCTGCAGCCCGCAGTCGCTGTCGATGCTCATGATGCCCTTCACCGACAATAATCTCCCGCCGGACTACAAACTCTTCGCGGCGGATAAGGAAATCACGCTCGCCATCGTGTCGAACTTTGCCAGAAACGAGGTCCATCCCGACTTGCAGGCCGCCGATGCCGAACTGGCCGATCAGGTGGCCCACGCGATCAAGAAGCGTTGCGCGGAAAACAAGCACAAGATCAAGATCATCAACTCCGCCCAGGTCCGCAGTGAGCAGTTGAAGCAGCAGCTGGCAGGCGGCATCGTCAGCCCCATCGACATCGGCAAGAGCCTGAAGGCCGACTACGTTCTCGATCTGACCATCAACTCGTTCAGTATCTATGAAAAGAACCATCTGCCGCCTTTCTATCGCGGCAAAACCGACCTGGCGGTCGATCTGTACAAGATCGATGTCAAGGACGGCGAGCACAAGGTTTTCAACAAGGAATTCCCCCGCCTCTACCCCTCGGGCAGCGGGCCCATCGACGCCAGCAGCATGCCTCCGTCCACGTTCCGCCGCGGCTTCGTGACCAAAATCGCCAACGACATCTCGAAAATGTTCATCAGCTATCCACCGGAAGAAAAACGGCAGATCGAATAGCCGATGCCCTTGGCCGACGGATTCTTCTAGCCGGGATAAACCCGGCGGCTCGCTTGACAAAAGCATTGAGAGCAATCGTGCCGATTGGGAGAATAGCGGTGGTTTCAAAACCTCCGCTGCTTTCCCGAGGCGAATATCACTCGATCCCTATCCGGCTGGTGACGACCCTCTCAGGAGAGCTAAAGGTCAAGATCTGCTGACCCTCAGGATGTGGCATTTTTCCAGGGATTATGGCAGATTTTGCCCCTGAAGTTCACGTCCGGGGGG
>JACXTT010004296.1_pt1 | contig 21225 bp, 16 predicted proteins | sample 9270951 | NCBI WGS metagenome assembly JACXTT01 (sample SAMN15532306, study PRJNA645909) | rock metagenome | isolation source: weathered quartz diorite | place: Puerto Rico | collected 2017-06-21
CCCCGCGGCTTGGGAAGGGGCCGGGTTGGGGATATGGGGGGTTTTGGGGTCGGTCGTTTTGGATGTGGGCGGCGGTAGCTTCGCCCGGAGCCACGTGGTCGGCCAGCACGGCCTTGGGCTTGTCGGGGTGTTGGTTCAGGTCGTCCATGGTGGCGGCTGGAACGGCCTTGAAAGCGTCATTGGTTGGCGCAAACACGGTGTAGGGACCGCCGGTCTTCAGGGTGTCGGCCATGCCGGCCTTGTTGACCAGTCCGTTGAACGTGCTCAATGCGGGGGTGTTGGCCACGCTGTCTGCCACATTCACCGGCGCGGGGGTGCTGGCGCAAGCCACCATGGTCAAGGTAAAGGTGGCCAAAAGGGCCGTGCGGCGGGCATAAGAGAAGAACTTGGACTGGGACATGGTGCGTTCCGTGGGTTGAAAAGCAGCAAGCGTAAAAACCTCTTGTGACAGCAATATGACAAATATTTGAAGGTTTTGCGGCGTATGACAGCCGTTTGCACAGGGAGTGCGCATTGAAAAACGGCACTTTTGTCATATACCTGTCACAAAACCTTCTTAAAGTTCAGCCATTCCTTCATCAACCGCACAAAGGTTACCCATGCGTATTGCTTTCAAATTGCCTCTGTTGTCTCTCGCCGTAGTGTCCGCTTTGGGCGTGGCAGGCGCTGCCTACGCGCAGGAAATTACCGGGGCAGGTGCCTCGTTTCCAGCTCCCATTTATTCCAAATGGGCGTCTGAGTACAACAAGGCCACCGGCGTGAAGGTGAACTACCAGTCCATCGGTTCCGGTGGCGGTATCAAGCAAATTGACTCCAAGACGGTCGATTTTGGTGCATCGGACATGCCGCTGACCGACGACGTCTTGAAAACCAAGGGCCAAATGCAGTTCCCAACCGTCATGGGTGGCGTGGTGCCGATTATCAACATCAAGGGCATCGCTCCGGGCCAGCTGAAGCTGACGGGCGCACTGCTGGGCGATATTTACCTGGGCAAGATTGCGCGCTGGAACGACCCCGCACTGAAGGCACTGAACCCTACGCTGGCATTGCCTGATGCGGCAATTGCCCAGGTCCGCCGTGCCGATGGTTCGGGTACCACCTTCATCTTCACCAACTACCTGAGCAAGGTGAACCCCGAGTGGAAAACCAAGGTGGGCGAGGGTACTGCCGTCAACTGGCCAGTCGGTGCTGGCGGCAAGGGCAATGAAGGCGTTGCTGCTTTCGTCGGTCGCCTGCCCAATTCCATGGGTTACGTCGAGTACTCGTATGTCAAGCAAAACAAGCTGACCTATGCGATCTTGCAAAACGCCGCCGGCAACTTTGTGTCACCGGACGAAGAAAGCTTCAAGGCCGCTGCCGCTGGTGCTGACTGGAGCAAGTCGTTCTACCAGATTCTGACCAACCAGGCTGGTAAAGACGCCTGGCCTATCTCTGGCGCCACCTTCATCTTGATGCACGTCAAGCAAGACAAGCCTGCCAATGCCAGCGAAACGCTGAAGTTCTTCAACTGGGCTTATGCCAATGGTACGAAGTCTGCCGTTGAATTGGATTACGTGCCGATGCCAGCACCGGTTGTGGCTGCCATTCAAAAATCCTGGGGCGAGATCAAGGACACCGCTGGCAAGCCAGTGGCGTTCAAGTAAGCGGCCTTTCTCTTGACACTGGGCTTGAACGGAAGACCAAACATGTCAACTACACTGGTGCACGGTGATTTTCCGTCCAACCCATCAGAGAGCCAGCTGGCGCGTGCGATGACACAACCTCCTCCTGCGAAGAAGGCGCGGTCGGGCCCGCTGGCCGACCTCATGTTTGCCTGGATGGCCAAAGGCGCAGCGCTGCTGACACTGGCCCTGCTGATTGGCATCTTGGCTTCGCTGACCATCAGCGCCTGGCCCGCCATCAGCAAATACGGCCTGGGCTTTTTTACCAGCACCACCTGGGACCCGGTCAAACAAGACTTTGGCGGCCTGGTGATGATCTACGGCACCTTGGCCACATCGTTCATTGCGCTGTTGATTGCGGTGCCTGTCAGTTTCGGAATCGCGCTGTTCCTGACCGAACTGTCGCCGGCCTGGCTCAAGCGTCCTTTGGGTACCGCTATTGAGCTGCTGGCAGCTGTGCCGTCCATCGTTTACGGCATGTGGGGTCTGTTGGTATTTGGCCCCGTGCTGGCTACCTATGTGCAGCAACCGCTGCAGGCAGCACTGTCCAATGTCCCCTACCTGGGGGCGCTGGTATCCGGTCCGCCTGTTGGCATCGGTATCCTGTCGGCAGGCATTATTCTGGCCATCATGATCATTCCATTCATTTCCGCCGTGATGCGTGACGTGTTTGAGGTGACGCCACCCATGCTCAAAGAGTCGGCTTATGGCCTGGGCGCTACAACCTGGGAGGTCGTGACCAAAGTGGTTCTGCCTTACACCAAAGCGGGCGTCATCGGTGGCATCATGCTGGGTTTGGGCCGCGCCATTGGCGAAACCATGGCGGTCACTTTCGTGATTGGCAATTTCAACCAGTTGGACAGTTTGAGCCTGTTTCAGGCCGCCAACAGTATTACGTCGGCCATTGCCAATGAATTTGCCGAAGCGGGCGAAGGCCTGCACCAGGCGGCATTGATGTACCTGGGCTTGGCCCTGTTCTTCATAACATTTGTGATCTTGTCGCTGTCCAAGGTGCTGCTGGCACGCCTGCGCAAGAGCGAGGGAGCCAAATCATGAGCACCCATGCCATGAAAGTCGCCAAGTTTGCGCGGCGTAAACGGGTGAACCAGTTTGCCACCACCATGGCCATGGGCGCCATGGTGTTTGGACTGTTCTGGTTGTTCTGGATTTTGTGGGAAACCCTTGCGCAAGGCATTGGCGGACTGAACCTTGCAACCTTCACGCAGATGACCCCGGCCGCCAACGAAGAGGGGGGGCTGGCCAATGCCATCTATGGTTCCTTTTTGATGGTTGCTTTGGCCACCGGCCTGGGAACCCCCATCGGGGTCATGGCAGGTATCTATCTGGTGGAGTTTGACTCCAAGAGCTGGCTTGCCAACGTGACCCGTTTCGTCAATGACATTTTGCTGTCTGCGCCCAGCATCATCATTGGCCTGTTCATCTACGGGTTGGCCGTCGCGCAATTCAAGCATTTCTCGGGTTATGCCGGCATTTTGGCTTTGTCCTTGTTGCTGATTCCGGTGGTCATTCGCACCACTGAAAACATGCTGCAACTGGTGCCGCCGGGCTTGCGTGAGGCCGCCTATGCCTTGGGGGCACCCAAGTGGAAGGTTATTCTGAGCATCACGCTCAAGGCAGCTCGCACCGGTGTCATTACTGGCGTACTACTGGCGGTTGCGCGCATTTCCGGCGAAACCGCGCCCTTGTTGTTTACGGCGCTGAGCAACCAGTTCTGGACCAGCAGTTTGAGCGGACCCGTGGCGAGCTTGCCAGTGGTTATCTTCAAGTTTGCCATGCAGCCTGCCGAGAACTTGCAAAAGCTGGCTTGGGCCGGAGTCTTCATCATTACTGTAGCGGTTCTTGGTTTGAACATACTGGCGCGCGTGTTGACACGTGGCAAGTTGTAAGACCTGTGTAGCCAACTCTTTGAAAAACATTCCATGCTTCACACTCCTACTGCACCCGCGAAAACCAAGATTGCCGTCAAAGATCTGAACTTTTTCTACGGAAAGTTCCATGCGCTCAAGGGCATCAACCTGGAAATTCCGGAGAACAAGGTCACGGCCTTTATCGGCCCGTCTGGCTGCGGCAAATCCACGCTGTTGCGTGTGTTCAACCGCATGTTTGAGCTCTACCCCGAGCAGCGCGCCGAAGGGCAGATCATGCTCGACGGTGAAAACCTGTTGACCAGCAAGGAGGACGTGGCCCTGCTGCGCGCCAAGGTCGGCATGGTGTTCCAGAAGCCCACGCCGTTTCCAATGTCCATTTTCGACAACATTGCCTTTGGCGTGAAGCTGTTCGAAAGCCTCAACGCCAGCGACATGGAAGAGCGCGTCGAATGGGCGCTGCGCAAGTCAGCCTTGTGGACCGAGGTCAAGGACAAGCTGCACCAAAGCGGCTCCAGCCTGTCGGGCGGTCAACAGCAGCGCCTGTGCATTGCGCGCGGCATCGCCATCAAGCCAGAAGTTCTGTTGCTGGATGAACCGTGCTCGGCGCTAGACCCCATTTCGACCGCCAAGGTCGAAGAGCTGATCGTAGAGTTGAAGAACGACTACACCGTGGTCATCGTGACCCACAACATGCAGCAAGCGGCCCGGTGCAGCGACCATACGGCCTATATGTATCTGGGTGACCTGGTCGAGTTTGGCTCCACCGAGCAGATGTTCTTCAAGCCCACCCGCAAGGAAACCGAAGATTACATTACTGGCAGATTTGGATAAGGCCCCGGGGCCGGGCACAGGGGCTCGGTCCAAGCATATGAACACAACAGACTAGAAGGCGACCCATGGCAGACAAACATTTATCAACACAATTCGACAGCGAGCTGACCTCGGTTTCGTCCCAGGTCATGGAGTTGGGCGGTTTGGTGGAGTCGCAAATTCGCCGCGCAATTTACGCACTGTCGCAATTCAGTGTGGAAGTTGCCAACGAAGTGTCAACCAACGAGGCGCGCGTCAATGCCATGGAGATCGAGATCGACCGCGATCTCTCATCCATCATCGCACGGCGCCAGCCCACCGCACGTGACTTGCGCCTGTTGATCGCCATCTCCAAGACCACGGCCAATCTGGAACGGGTCGGCGACGAGGCGGAAAAAATTGCCCGCATGGTGCGCTCCATCATCCAAAGCGGTACGCCACGGGCCTTACCCTCGCTGGAGCTGCGTGTGGCCGCCGACCTCGCATCGGGTCTGCTGAACAAGGCGCTGGATGCCTTTGCCCGTCTGGACATCAATGCTGCAGTGGCTATTTTGAAAGAAGACGACCTGATTGACAACGAGTTTGATGGCTTTGTGCGCAAGCTCATCACCTACATGATGGAAGACCCGCGCATGATTTCCCCAAGCCTGGACCTGCTGTTTCTGGCCAAGGCCATTGAGCGCATTGGTGACCATGCCAAGAATATTGCAGAGTTCATCATTTACGTGGTCAAGGGCGAAGATGTTCGCCACACCACGATAGAAAAAATTGAATCGGTGGTGAAATGAGAAACATGCCTTCGGTCCTCGTAGTGGAAGATGAGTCTGCCATTGCGGAGCTTATCGCTGTCAATCTGCGGCACAACGGCTTTCGTCCCATTTGGGCGATGGACAGCGTGACGGCACAGCGCGATCTCGACGCTGGCCTGCCCGACCTGATCTTGCTGGACTGGATGCTGCCTGGTGAAAGCGGCCTGGTGCTGGCCAAGCGTTGGCGCGCCGACCCCCGCACCCAGTCCGTGCCCCTCATTATGCTGACCGCGCGTGGCGACGAGGCCGACCGGGTTGCCGGTTTGGACGCCGGCGCTGATGACTACATTGCCAAGCCGTTTTCCACCAAGGAATTGTTGGCCCGCATTCGCGCCGTGTTGCGCCGGCGCACGCCCGAGCAAGCCGGTGAGACCATGACCATCGGTGCGCTGGTGTTGGACCCGTCCACGCACCGTGTGTCGTATGACGAGCGGCCACTCAAGTTGGGACCCACCGAATTCAAGCTGCTGCACTACCTGATGGGCCACGCCGAGCGCGTGCACAGCCGGGCCCAGTTGCTGGACAAGGTCTGGGGTGACCATGTCTATATCGAAGAACGCACCGTAGACGTGCACGTCAAGCGTTTGCGCGAGGCACTGGCACAGGCTGGCGCGATGGTGGAGACCGTTCGTGGTGCCGGCTACCGGCTGACTGCAACGCCCGTTCCCTCTGCTGCAGCGGTAGAAAAAGCCAGCATCTAGCCATTGCATGTTTTGGCGATTGCTTACTCTGGCACTGTGCCAGGCACTGGCGGCTGGCGCAGGCTGGTTGGCTGCGCCCAAAGGCGACGAGTGGCCTTATGTTCTGGTCATGATACTGGCCGGTAGCTACGTCTGGTTTGGTTTGGACACCGTGCGCGGTTTGCGCTTGTTGCGTTGGTTGCGCGAAGGTGCCGTGTCGGATCTCCATCTGGGTAGTGGTTTGTGGGGGGAGGCCTATGACCGTATTCGCCGTATGCTGCGCGCCAGCGGTCGGCAGACGGTGGAAAGCGAGAGCCGCTTGAAGGACTTTTTGGCGGCCTTGCAGGCGTCCCCCAATGGCGTGGTGTTGCTGGACGCCGATGCCCGCATCGAATGGTTCAACCAGACGGCCGCCGACCATTTTGGCTTTGACGCGCGACGCGACCTGCTGCAGCACTTTGCCAATCTGGTGCGCGACCCTGTCTTCACCGCCTATCTGTCGGCCCGTGATTTCTTGCACGATGTCACCATGCCAGGACGCGACAACAGCAGTTCCAAGCCGGTCACGCTGTCGGTCAATCTGCACCCCTATGGCGACGGGCGCCTGCTCTTGCTGTCGCGCGATATCACCGCGCTGCAGCAGGCGGAGGCCATGCGCCGCGATTTTGTGGCCAATGTGTCCCATGAAATCCGCACGCCATTGACTGTGTTGGCGGGCTTTGTGGAAACCTTGCAATCCCTGCCGCTGAATGACCAGGAGAGGCAGCGCTATCTGGGGCTGATGTCGCAGCAGGCAATGCGCATGCAAACTCTGGTCAGTGATTTGCTGACGCTGTCGCGCCTGGAGGGCAGCCCCCTGCCATCGGTCCACGAGTGGGTGTCGGGCGACATGCTGATGCAGCAGAGCGAGCAGGATGCGCGCGACCTGTCGCACCTGCTGTGGACGCAGTCGCACGACTTGCGGTTCGAGCGCACCGAGGGCTGCGAGATTGCTGGCTCGGCGGTGGAGTTGCACAGTGCCATGTCCAATCTGGTGGGCAATGCCATTCGCTATACGCCATCGCAGCGGCGCATTGATGTCGCTTTCAAACTGCTGCCGGATGGTGGAGTCGTGTTTTCCGTCAAAGACCAGGGACCGGGCATTGCCCCCGAGCACATTCCGCGCCTGACGGAGCGCTTTTACCGCGTCGACAGGAGCCGTTCGCGCGAGACCGGCGGCACCGGTCTGGGGCTTGCCATTGTCAAACACGTGGCGCAACGCCACGGCGCCGAACTGAGCATCGAAAGCGTGCCTGGCAAAGGGTCGACGTTTTCAGTCAGCTTTCCGGCACACCGGGTGCGCAGTGCGGTTAAGGTTGCGCCGGCTCACTAGCGCCTGCTTTACGCGGTATCGATAACGCGCGCTTTCGCTCGTGACTGTTGTGGTAGCAGGGATTGGGACTGTTGCCCTGCGCCTCATGCTGCCAAGCGCGCAGAAATCGGCGCGGGCCTGTGCCCCACGCTCTGCCTCCAAACACGTCGGCCAATGAATTTCGGTATTGATCTATCGCTTGGAAAACGACTTCCTAAGCTTAGATTTGCTTGAACAGCAAGACTGATTCGCCCCGGTTGGCCGGGTGGCGTATCAGTGATTGGAGTTCCCAGACCTTGGTGTCTACGCTGGCTGGCACGCCGCCATCGGGCAGGGGTTCCACCAGCAGCCAGGGGCAGTGGGGCGTGTCATCCATGGGCCGGAGTTGCAACTGGCCATAGAACTGGAACGCGGCAATCTGACCTTCACCCAGACCCAAGACCTCGACACATCCGGAAGTGCTCATCAGTGTCTTGGTTCGCTGCACCAGCGGCGTGTAACTTTGCACGTAGTTCAACGGTGGCATGATCAAGGTCATGAACAACAGCCAGCACAGCGATGCGCCGCCGGCTGGCAACACCAGGCTCTTCCAGATGGCAGCGCGGTGACGGCCCACGCGCCACTTGACCAACCATGCCCACGACAACGTGGCGAGCGCAGCAACCGCAAAGCTCAAGGGCGAAAAACCAGCGACAAAGCCCGGTGCCAGTCTGGCCACATTGGCCGCCGGTTGCGCGGGCACGCCAGTCAGCATGCCAATCCAATGGACCCAGATGATGAAAGCGCAGCCGGAAAAAAACAGCAGTGTGAACCAGTCGATCAAGGCTGACACCTGGCGCTCCAGCGTGGGTAGCGCAAACGCCGCCAAACTGGCCAATGCCGGCAATGCCAGCAACAGCGTGCGGTCCGATGAGCCAGTCATCAAACTGGCGGATGCGCAAACCAGTACAAACCAGGCCGGCAGCGCGATGTGCCGGCTGATGCGGCGGCTGAACAGTTGGTAGCGCCAGCGCCACAGCGTCCACAAGGTCAAAGGCCAGGCCGGCCAGGTGAACCAGATCAGCAATTGCAGATAGCCATTCCAGTCCGCCCATTGCATGCGCGGTGCATTGATTTTCCAGCGCAGCAGTTCCAATGCGATGGCCAATGCGGCGGTGGCCAACGTCGCCAGCAAAATGGCCAAACTTTCGCGGGTGATACGGCGCTGGCGTGCGGTATCGGGCGTCTCGGCGCTGCGGTCAGCAAAATGCAGCACGGCGCTGCCCAAGCCCAGCAAGATGGCAACGGTGGGCGCGCCTGACAATGCCAAACCCACAAGTCCCACGCTTGCGGCCACGGCCGGGCCACGGCGACGGTAGGGCAGGGCCCCCATGGAGTAGAAAAACAGCGCGGAGCTGGCTAACTGCGCCAGCGCCGGTGTGGCTTCATGGGACAGCTGGGCCAAGCCCAGGCAGGCAATAAAGGCCAGCAAGCCGCCATCGGCCATGGCACGCGCATAGTCTGCCGGCAGCGCCTCACCGCCAAAAGCGAAGGGCACCGGCTGCGCCAACGGATTGCGTGCCAGGTAGTAGGTGCCGTACCAGCTGGCCAACATGGTCAGCGCCAACATCAGCATGAAGGGAATGCGCACCACAAAATCCGCACTGGCCCACGCGGGCGCCACTTGCATGGCCCAGGCACCAAGCCAGTAGGGCAGCACGGCAGGGTTGTCCGTTGGAATGCCCATCAGCGTGGGCGCCAGCCAATTGGAGCCGCCCTGCGCCAGTTCAGACATGAATCCCAGCGCAGCCATGTCAGCGCTGTTCCACGCCTCGCGCCCCAAAAAGCCGGGCACGATATAGGCCACACACAGCAATAGCAGAGCAAAGCGCGGCAGGCGCCTGGCCCCAGCCTGGGTGACGATGGCGGGATTGGGGTGGTTCACAAGATCAATTCAACGCGAATGACATGACAAAAAAAAGCAGCGCGGAATTCCGGGCTGCTTTTTGCTGACAAATCAGGCCAAAAACCTGATGTCGAATTACTTGGCGGCTGTCTTGCCAAAGCGGTTGCGGAAGCGCTCCACGCGGCCACCCATGTTGTCCACGGATTTTTGTGTGCCGGTATAGAAAGGATGCGATTCGCTGGATGTATCCAGCTTGTACAGCGGCAGTTCGCGGCCGTCTTCCATCTTGATCATTTCTTTGGTGTTGGCGCAAGAACGTGTCACAAACTTGAAGTTGTTGGACAGGTCCAGGAAACACACTTCACGGTAATTGGGGTGAATGCCTTCTTTCATACGATCTCCATCAGATGCGCTAGCCGCGCCGGCCAATCCGGCGTACTTGTCGCTAAACCCAAGATTATAACTTATTTGTATCTGTTCGCTTTGGGGACATTGCTCGGATGCTTTTTTGCTGGGCTCGCAGCAGGGTGGTGGCACACGCCGCTGTTCGTGTCCCCCGCCCGCTCCAGCGGGCGGGGGACACGGAGCAGAGCGCCTAGGCAGCCGGGTCCCCGTGCCAAAAGCGCTGGAACAAAAAGGGCAATTTTCCGCCGGGCCGCCCCAAGGAAAATTAGCCCCCTTGGGGGGCAGCGACCCGCGCAGCGGCGGAGCGTGGGGGCAATATCCTTAGCCGCCGCGACGCATCATGTCGAAGAATTCGCCATTGGTCTTGGTCGCACGCATTTGCTTGAGCACCATCTCCATGGCCTCAACTTCGTCCATGTTGTACAAAAACTGTCGCAGGATGCGGGTTTTTTGCAGAATTTCGGGTTGCAGCAGCAACTCTTCGCGGCGCGTACCGCTGCGGTTGAGTTGGATCGATGGGAACACGCGCTTTTCGTACAAGCGGCGGTCCAGGTGGATTTCGGAGTTGCCGGTGCCCTTGAACTCTTCAAAAATCACTTCATCCATGCGGCTGCCGGTGTCTACCAGAGCAGTGGCGATGATGGTCAGCGAGCCGCCTTCTTCCACATTGCGGGCCGCGCCCAGGAAGCGCTTGGGGCGCTGCAGGGCGTTGGAATCCACACCACCGGTCAAGACCTTGCCGGAGGAGGGCACCACGTTGTTGTAGGCGCGGGCCAGGCGGGTGATGGAGTCCAGCAGAATCACCACGTCTTTCTTCAGCTCGACCAGGCGCTTGGCGCGCTCGATGACCATTTCGGCCACGTGCACGTGGCGGGCGGCTGGTTCGTCAAAGGTGGAGGCAATCACCTCGCCCTTGACCGTGCGCTGCATTTCGGTCACTTCTTCGGGGCGTTCGTCGATGAGCAACACCATCAGGTAGCTGTCGGGGTAGTTAGCCGTGATGGCATGGGCAATGTGCTGCATCATCACGGTCTTGCCGCTCTTGGGCTGGGCGACGATCAGTGCGCGCTGGCCTTTGCCGATGGGGGCAATGATGTCGATGACGCGGCCGGTGATGTTCTCTTCGCCCTTGATGTCGCGCTCCAGGCGCATCTGCGCCTTGGGGAACAGCGGTGTCAAGTTTTCGAACATGACCTTGTGCTTGTTCTCTTCGGGGCCGCCGCCGTTGACCTTGTCCAGCTTGTTCAGCGCGAAGTAGCGTTCGCCATCTTTGGGCGTGCGCACTTCGCCTTCGATCATGTCGCCGGTGTGCAGGTTGAAGCGGCGCACCTGGCTGGGGCTGATGTAGATGTCGTCGGTACTGGCCGTGTAGCTGGTATCGGGGCTGCGCAAAAAGCCAAAACCATCGGGCAAAATTTCCAGCACGCCATCGGCAATGATCTGCTCGCCAGTGCGGGCACGTTTCTTGATGATGGCAAACATCAGCTCCTGCTTGCGCATACGGCCGGTGTTTTCAATCTCAAGCTCTTCTGCCTGCTTGAGGACTTCCGACACGTGCAGTGCCTTGAGTTCGTTTAAGTGCATGGAAATATCCCGTAGGGGAGGGAGTTAACCGAAATTTCGGAGTAGTGAAGAAGAAATTCAGGGGAGAGGGGTGAGGCAAGACCTGTCACTTGGCCTCGGCGTTCTTAGCCCGGGAAATGGGACCAGCCCTTGTGGGATGCTGGCGAACGAGATGAATTATGACAGGAAAAAAGGCGGCCGCGCAGCGGTGTCGCGGTCGCCAGGCCGAAATTAGGCCAGTTGCTGGTCGATAAAGGCAATCAATTGGGACTTGCTCAGGGCGCCGACCTTGGTGGCAACTGGCTTGCCGTCCTTGAACAGCATCAGGGTTGGAATGCCGCGGATGCCGAACGTGGCCGGAATTTCGCGGTTTTCGTCCACATTCATCTTGGCAATATTGAGCTTGCCTTCATATGAAGTGGAAACTTCGTCCAGAATGGGTGCGATTTGTTTGCAAGGGCCGCACCATTCGGCCCAGTAGTCCACCAAAATGGGCTGGGCGGACTGCAGCACATCGGACTCAAAAGTCGCATCGGTTACATGTTTGATCAAGGCGCTGGCCATGGGTTTTCCTTATGGAGAGTTTGGGATACAGCTACAGTTGCGGCCATTGTGACAGAAACCAAGCCCCTGCCGAGAGCCCGGCAACTATGACCAGCATAGCGAAAATTGATCCTTCTGCGGCCGTGCCTGACCTGTTGGTCAGCGGTCACCCGTCGGTGCGTTTGTGGACCGAGCCCGTGCACGGACTGCTGGAGCGCATCCAGGCCGCTATGCAGCTACGCCAGGCGCACCCGGCGCGCACGCTGGTATTGCTGCCCTACGCCCAGCTGCGGCCGCTGGCGGCCCGCCTATGGGCGCAGGTCTGCCCAGACGGCTTTGCGCCCCAGTTTGAGACCACCTTGAACTGGAGCAGTGCCTTGGGCCGCCACACGCCGGGCGGCACCGATGTGACGTTTGACATGGCGCTGGACACCTTGACCGCCGGCGCCTTGCTGCGCTCCGCGGGGTTCGCTGCGCAGCAGGATGCCCTGGCCGGCCTGTTGGTGCAGGCAGCCCACCAATTGGCGCCGTTGGCTGCTGCCTGTGCTCCATTTGAGCGGCCACAGTGGGTGCAGCGGGCGCGCCAGGCCGCAGTGCTGGGTATGGAAGGACCGGCTTTGGCGCTGGAAGCCGCAGTTGCCCGTATTGCGGTGGAATGGGTGGCCCAGTCGGCCTATGCCAGCGACGCGTTGTTTGACGAAGACGTACAAGCCGGCCTGGATTGCCTTGTGCTGGTGCAGGGTTATTCTGACGAACCTTTGTTGGCCGCCTTGCAGACGGCGTGGGGCGCGCGCTTGGCGGCCTTGCCTTTGTTGGCCAGTCCGTCCCCGGCAGAGACCACACCGACCCGCCGGATTGCGTGGCATGCCTGTGGCGACGCCGAGGATGAAGCCGAACGCACAACCGCCTGTGCCATTGCGCATATTGCCGCTGGGCGCTACCCCATGGCATTGGTTTGCACCGACCGGGCGCTGACGCGGCGTATTCGCTCCATGCTGGAGAGCGCAGGTGTGCAGATACGTGATGAAAATGGCTGGAAGCTGTCGACCAGCCACGCGGCGGCCCAGGTCATGGGCTTGCTCACTGCCGCGGTGTGGAATGCCACCAGCGACGCGGTGCTGGCTTGGTTGAAGGGTGTGCCTGCGTTTGCAGCCCAGCTGACCGCGCTGGAGCGCGCCATTCGCAAAGACCAATCGCACCAGTGGCGCTCTGTGGCCCATGGTTTGGCGTTAAAAAAAATGCCGGACGCCGCATTGCTGCTGACCAGCATCAACACCCTGCGCGAAAGCCTGCAAGGCACGCGCACATTGGCGGCCTGGCTGGCCGCCGTGCGCCAGGCGCTGCAGGACAGTGGCCAATGGGATGGCCTGTTGGCTGATGGCGTCGGCAGCGAAGTGCTGCAGGCTTTGCGCCTGTCCACCGTCGCCGGTTCCCATTGGGAGCATTTTTTGGAGCAGGCCCTGTGGTCGGCCCGGCGCATGGACCTGGCGGAATTTACCAGTTGGGCCAACCAGGCGCTGGAGGGCGCGAGCTTCTCGCCACCGTACCCGCAGCACGAGCAACTGGTCATTTTGCCGATGAGCCAAATGCTGGCGCGGCCCTTCGCCGCCGTGGTGCTGGCCGGCTGTGACGAAGTGCGCCTAAACCCTTCGCCCGAGCCGCCCGGCGGCTGGACCGCAGCACAGCGCGCCGCGCTGGGCCTGCCATCGCGCGAACAGCTGCACGGCGCGATGTTGGCGGCCTGGCTGCATGCGCTGCAAACACCGCATGCAGACGTGCTATGGCGCTGCAGCGACGAGGCCGGCGAGACCTTGTCGCCCAGCGCGCTGGTGCTGCAGGTCCAACTAGCCCGTGGGCATATGTCGCAGGCTGCGGAGCCGCGCGCGACGCGGCTATTGGCCGTGGCACCGGTGCCGCCACCGCAGCCCACCGGTAATCTGCTGCCCGTGGCCCAGCTGTCGGCTAGCGCCTACGAAGACCTGCGCAACTGCCCCTACCGTTTTTTTGCGCTACGCCAACTGGGTCTGCAGTCCTTGGATGAACTGGAGGGTGGCGTCGACAAGCGTGACTTCGGCTTGTGGCTTCATGAGGTCTTGAAACGCTTTCACCAGGCGCTGGCGCGCCAGGGTGCATCCAGTGCCGAGCAGCGATTGCAAAGTCTGGAGGCGGCCAGCGTGCTGACCACCCAATCCATGGGACTGGCCGAAGGCGAGTTTTTGCCGTTCGCGGCCAGTTGGCCGCGCGTGCGTGACGGCTATTTGCGCTGGCTGGAAAAACACGAGGCGGATGGCGCCCAGTTTTACAGTGCCGAAACGGCACACTCGCAGGCCTTGGGCAGCGTGAAACTGGTGGGGCGCATTGACCGCATCGACTGGCTGGCCGATGGCACGCAACTGGTGCTGGACTACAAGACCGAAAACGCCGCCAAAACGGCGGCACGCATCAAGCAGCCGCTGGAGGACACACAAATTGCTTTTTACGCGGCCCTGCTGCCTGACGAGAGTCTGCAAGGCGCATATGTCAATGTGGGCGAGCGCGAGGGCACCAAGACCTATGTGCAAGCCGACATTGTGCAGGCGCGTGATGTGTTGATAGAGGGCATTGTCTCGGACCTGGCTCGCATTGCACAGGGCGCTGCACTGCCGGCACTGGGCGCTGGCGCCACCTGCGATTTTTGCCAGGCGCGTGGGCTGTGCCGCAAAGATTTCTGGAGTGCGCCATGACCGCCGCGTTTGAACACAACCACCAGCCCGTGGAGCGAACGCGTTTTTACGCCATCGCGTGCGACCCACGGCGTAGCGTGGCGGTGGAGGCCTGTGCTGGTGCCGGCAAGACCTGGATGCTGGTTTCGCGCATGGTGCGCGCGCTACTCGATGGTGCCGCACCGCACGAAATCCTGGCCATCACCTTCACCAAAAAAGCGGCAGGCGAAATGCGCCAACGGCTGCAGGAATGTTTGGTGCAGTTTTCCACGCAGGACGACGTACAACTGGGCCAGGAGTTGCTGCAGCGCGGCTTCACGCAAGAGCCCACGGCCGCCCAATTGCAGACGCTGCGGACGCTACACCAGACCCTGCTGGCCAGCGGTCGCCCGGTGCAAATACGCACATTCCACAGCTGGTTTGCAGCGCTCTTGCGCAGTGCGCCACTGCAGGCTCTGACCGATTTGGGTTTGCCTACCCACTATGAGTTGCTGGAGAACGACGAACAGGCCATTGCGCTGGTCTGGCCACGCTTTCAAACGCGTGTGTCTGCCCATGCCGAGTTGCGCCAGGACTATCTGGCAGCTGTTGCCGCCCATGGGCGCTTCCAGACGCAAAAGGCACTGGAATCTGCGCTGTCCAAGCGCGTGGAGTTTGAGCTGGCTGATGCCCAAGGCGTGGTCGACGCCTCGGTACTGCCCTTTGGTAAACAGTTTCCAGAGTTTGCCGGTGTTGAACAGCCCGACGCCCTGTTGCGCAAGCCGGCAATCTATGCGCAGTTGCAAGAGGTGGCACGTTTGCTGGGAGCAGCCAAAGCTGCCAACTGCGTGAAGGCTGCCGTCGACCTGGAGCAGGCCCTGGCGCAACACGATCTTCAAGCGGCGCAGGACGCACTGCTGACCAAAGCCGGCGCACCGCGCAAGCTCAGCGAAAAAATGCTGGGCATAGAACAGGTTCGACAGGCGCAGGATTGCCTGCTGCGCATAGGTGCTGCCCAGACCCAGTACGAGGCCTGGTCGCACCAGCAGCGCATGGCGCGACTGACGCGCCTATTGGTCGTGGAGTATGCGCAACTCAAGCGCGAGCGGGGTTGGATCGACATGGGCGACCTGGAGCGCTCGGCGCTGGCGCTGATGTCAGACCCTGTGCTCAGTGGCTGGGTTCAAGAGCGGCTGGACGCGCGGGTGCGCCACCTCATGGTGGACGAATTTCAGGATACCAATCCGCTGCAATGGCAGGCCCTGGACGCCTGGTTGTCCGGCTACGTGGGTGCCGGTTCGGCCCCCAGCGTGTTTCTGGTTGGCGACCCCAAGCAGAGCATCTACCGTTTTCGCCGTGCCGAGCCCCAGGTTTTCAAGGCCGCCCAGCGTTTTGTTACGCAAGGTTTGGGCGGCGACCTGCTCAGTTGCGACCACACGCGGCGCAACGCGCCGGGCATCATTGCGCTGGTCAACCAGGTCATGGGCCAGGCACAGGACGCAGCCGAGTTTGATGGCTTTCGCCCCCACAGCACGGAGTCGCAACGCCAAGGCGCCATTTATCGGCTGCCGCGTATTGAGCGAGACCTACAGGATCAGGCCGCACCCGCGCACAGCGATACGCTGGCCGATAGCGCCGAGCTCAGCTGGCGCGACTCGCTGACCACACCGCGCCAGCTAGCCGAAGAAACACGCAAGGTCCAGGAATGCCGGCAGGCGGCCCAGTGGCTGGCGCAATACCTGCACAGCAGTGGCTTGGCGGCACGCGACGTGATGGTGTTGGCGCGCAAACGCGAGCGCCTGGGTTTGATGCAGGCGGAGCTGACGGCCCTGCATATTGCAGCCCAGCAGCCAGAAAAGAACGAGTTGGCAGAAGCGCCCGAAGTGCTTGATCTGATAGCCCTGCTGGATGTGCTGGTGTCACCGGCGCACGACTTGGCAATGGCGCGAGCACTGAAGTCGCCCGTGTTTGGCGTCAATGATGATGACCTGGTGCAACTGGTGCTCTGCCAGCGCGCGCAATATGCACAGGCCAAAGCCGTGGACCCCGATGCGGCCGCTCCAACCTGGCTGCAGGTCTTGCAAACCGCGCCAGATCTGCCGCCCGCGCTGGCGTCGCTGGGCGCTGTTCTGACGCTGTGGAAGGCTTGGGTCGACCGCCTGCCGCCGCACGATGCGCTGAGCGCCATCTACCACCACGGTGATCTGCTGGCCCACTACGGCGCGGCCACCCCTGCCACACAGCGCGCCAGTGTGCTGGCCAATTTGCGTGCGCTGCTAAGCGCGGCCCTGCAGGTGGACGGTGGCCGCTATCTCACCAGTTATGCCCTGGTCAGGGCCTTGCGTGCCGGCGGCCAGCGTGCGCCGGTACGTGCCGATGTGGAGTCTGTGCGCCTGCTGACGGTCCATGGCGCCAAGGGGCTGGAAGCACCGCTGGTGTTGCTGCTGGATACCGATGGTGAGTCCACCAAGGCGCAGTCCATGGGCGTATTGGTTGACTGGCCGGGAGAGGATAAACAGCCCAAACGCTTCGTCTTTCTGGCCAATGAGTCCAAGCCACCGGCCTGTGTGGCCGATGTGCTGGCCACAGAGCTGACAGCGCGACAACGCGAGGAATTGAATGACTTGTATGTAGCCCTGACCCGAACCCAGCAGACCCTGGTGGTGTCCAGTCTGGAGCCCCACCATGGCAGCGAGGGAAGTTGGTGGGTCCGCCTGCATGACCATGCCCAAGATGCCCCCTGGGTGCAAACCGCTGATGCGCTGTCGGCCGCGATGGCCGAAGAACCTGCGAGCTTCAGCTTGCTCAGCCTGCCGGAATTGACGCTGGACACGGCCGTGCAGGCGCACGGTCCCTCGGATCCAGGCGACATGGAAACCTCCAGCGGCGACGACAGCCTGGACTCGCGCGTAGGCCAGGCCATGCACAACAGCATCGCCCAGGCCTTGGCACTGGAGCCCCAGCATATGGAGCAGGCACAGGCTATGGCACGGACCATTCTGCAAGGTGAAGGCTCTTGGGCCTGGGACACCGATCAACTGGCTTGGCAGGGCAACGAAGTGGCCTTGGTGCACCGCGGGCGCAGCTTGCGTCTGGATCGTTTGGTGTGCACCCGCGGCACACCAGAAGCTGAGGGACAATGGTGGGTGCTGGACTATAAATCGACCGGCCAACCCCAGCTCCAGCCTGAGTTGTGCGAGCAACTGCTGACCTACCGCGCGGCAGTGGCCCGCGCCCAGGCCGGACACACCGTTCGCGCCGCATTCTTGACGGCACACGGCACATTGATTGAACTAAGGCCCCATGACGCTCCCTATTGACTCTGCCTCTCTGCCCATTGCTGTTATTGGTGGTGGCCCTGCCGGTTTGATGGCCGCCCAGGTGCTCAGCAAGGCAGGTTTGCCGGTGCAATTGTTTGACGCCATGCCGTCCATAGGGCGCAAGTTCTTGTTGGCCGGCAAGGGCGGGCTGAACCTGACCCACTCGGAGAACGCTGACACCTTCGCGGGCCGCTATGGCGCGCGCCGCCAGGTGATAGAAGGGCTGCTGAAAGACTTTGACCCCAACGCTGCGCGAGCCTGGGCCCAGAGCTTGGGCGTAGAGACCTTTGTGGGTACCTCCGGGCGCGTGTTCCCCAAGGACATGAAGGCAGCGCCGCTGCTGCGCGCCTGGTTGCAGCACTTGCGCCATCCGGCCGGCGGTGCGGGCGTGCAATTCACGATGCGCCACCGTTGGACCGGCTGGGATGCACTGGACTCCCAGTTGCTGTGCTTTGATGCCCCCCATGGGCCGGTCCAGGTGCGCGCCCGCGCCGTCGTGCTGGCACTGGGCGGTGGTAGTTGGGCCCGCCTGGGTTCCAACGGCGCCTGGGTGCCGTTATTGGCGGCTCGCGGTATTGCCGTGGCACCGCTGCTACCGGCCAACTGCGGTTTTGACGCGCAAGGTGGTTGGAGCCAACACTTTGCCCAGCGTTTTGCCGGTCAGCCGTTTAAATCGGTGTCGCTGGCGCTGACCACGTCGACCGGTGTGCACTTCGCGCGCAAGGGCGAGTTTGTTGCCACGGCCAGCGGTGTTGAAGGCAGCCTGGTGTACGCGGCGTCCAGCCTGTTGCGCGATGAGATCATTCGCAGCGGCAGCGCGACATTCCATTTGGACCTGCTGCCCGATATGACGCCAGAGCGGGTGCTGGCCGAGGTACTGCATCCACGCGGCACCCGGTCGCTGTCCAGCCACTTGAAGAGCCGCCTGCACATTGACGGCATCAAGGCCGGCATTTTGTACGAACGATTGTCCAAAGAGGCCATGGCCAACCCACAGCAACTGGCCGCCGCCATCAAGGCTGTGCCTATCACCGTGACGGCCGCGCGTCCTTTGGATGAGGCCATCAGTACAGCTGGCGGCGTGTTGTTTGAGGCCATGACGCAGGACCTGATGCTGGAGTCCTGCCCCGGCGTGTTTTGCGCCGGCGAAATGCTGGACTGGGAGGCACCCACCGGTGGTTACCTGCTGCAGGCGTGCTTTGCCAGTGGTTGGCGGGCGGGGCAGGGTGTGTTGCGCTACCTCGGCGTGTCTTGAGTGGCGTCTGCAGTCGCTGGGTGATGCCATTCGATTGGTGGTTTATGCAATATGTGCATATCAAATTGAGCACCAAAGCTTGCAAACCTAGGGAAAACCCTTAATCTCTAGGTATCGCAACTTTCCACCGTCGCAGGTGGCACACGCCATGTATTCTGTGTTTGCCCAGATCGTCCATTTGGCACATTACCTGTCCGTCATCAAGGCGGAGCGCCAGCAACAACAGGGCGTGGCCCAGCACCTGATGGAAAGCGCCGACGCCTGCGCCGGTTCCTGCCCCCACCATGCGCAGGAACTGCGCGAAGCGGCCAGTGCGTATTTGAGTGTGGTGCGCTAAAGCCTGTTCGCGGCAGCACAGCAGAACGGTTTGCGGCGCCGGATTGGCAATCGGCTAACCTAGCGGCATGACCGCCGTAACATTCATCGCCGCCAATCCCGCAACGCACCGCCAGCAACTGCTGGAGTTGAACCTGGAGTACCTGCAATGGGTGCTGCCCGCGTTTGGCAAGATCATCGGTGCCGCGCCGCGCGACATGCTGGGCATGGACATTCCTGAGTACACGGCCAGTGTCATCGACAAAGTCTGTGGCGATCCTCCACCCAAAGGAATCTTCTACCTGGTCGAATGCGATGGCGCCTTGGCCGGCATGGGCGGGCTGCGCTGGATACGCGACGGCATGGCAGAGGTCAAACGCATTTATGTGCGCCCGGCGCACCGCGGCCAACGCCTGGGCGAGGCCCTGTTGCAGCGCATCCTGGCCGAGGCCACCTCATTCGGCTACAAAAGCCTGGTGCTGGATACCGCACCGTTCATGGAGTCTGCACAGCGCATGTACGCGCAATATGGCTTTGTAGACCGGGGCTTGTACCCAGAAGTGGAGGCACCCAAGGAGCTGCATTCGATACTGCGGTTTATGGAGAAAACGCTGTAGCGCGGATCCTTCATGCCTGTCGACTGTCCCGCGGCAGCCACTCACGCACCTTGGCACTTTTATCCGTCCTGGCCAGCGTCAATATGTCATCGGCAATGCCTGGCTTGTTTTTCATGTCGTTGATGCAGCGTACGGCCATCACGCGTGCTCTTTCGCTGCGACTGTCGAAGAGCTGGCGCAAGACCGATGACATGTCCAAGCCGGCATCTTGGGCCTTGACTATCAAACTCGTGGTCGGATCCCACAGCAATGCAAATGGGCTGCTGGCCCCTTCGACGATGCCGTCGCGCTCCTGATCCGACAATTCACCCCGTGCAATCGCAGCGTCGAACATGTCGGCAATGGATAGCACCGTTTCCATCATGTCCTGCTCGTCGCGTCGGCTGGTTCGATTCTTGAGGAAAGCCGCCATTCTTGTGCGCTGCTCGCCGGCCATCGGCCACGCGTATTGAACCGCGGGAACTTTGCGCTGGATACTGAACAGTTCATCCAAGGCTTTGTCACAACCGTGGACGGCAGCGTTCACCAACCATCGGCAAGCCTCACCGTGATCGGCGAGTACATGGGTTTGGGAAGCGCGCAGTACGCCAAGTCGGTATTCGGCTACCGCACTGCCCAGCCTGGCAGCGGCCAGATAGCATTGCCACGCACGGCCAGGATCTGCATCCGTGCCTATCCCTCCTTCGAAAATATTGCCAAGCAGATAGAGGGCATGTGCCTTGCCGTGTGCTGCGGCACGGCGGAACAGCCAAACCGCCTGAGCCGGGTCATGCGACACGCCTTTGCCGGCGGCATGGCAAAGTCCCAACAGAATTTGTGCCAGGGCATGGCCTTTTTGCGCAGCCTTGCCGTACCACTGCGCGGCAAGCACATCATCTTGGGGTACTCCATGGCCATAGGCGTGGGCCAAGCCGAACGTCACTTCGGCCAGTGGCGCGCCTTTCTTCGTCCACTGCCTGAAAATTTGGTAGATCTCGCGGGAATAGAATGTGAGAAGAAGGCTGCTGGCGTCCGCGGATGTGTCATATTGAAAGAAGTTGGGCCCGCGAACCAGCTTGGTCTCACCAACCCCTGCGAGAGTTTCGTGTACCCATGCTGTGGCATCACTTGCGGTTTTCTCGCGGGAACCGATCTGTACTTCCGCACGCTCGAAGTCCCAACCAAAGCCCTGCGCAGCAGGCGAGGGCCTGAAGTACAGCCACCATGTAGCGCACGCGGCAGGTGGGGCGTCTGCTGGAAAGTTTTCAATGGCCTTGAGCGCATCGATTTCGCCCAGTGCCGAATCAATGGCATCTGGGATGGCGTGCCTGAGATCGTAATCAGATTTCCGCAGAACCATCACGCGCGTGCCGCGTGGTAAAGCCATATCCTGTGTAAATTCGGTGCGCTCAAGGTTGATCCACTTTTCGATAGGGGCGTCAGTGTTCGCTCGCTGCACGTT
>JACXTT010004297.1_pt1 | contig 21222 bp, 17 predicted proteins | sample 9270951 | NCBI WGS metagenome assembly JACXTT01 (sample SAMN15532306, study PRJNA645909) | rock metagenome | isolation source: weathered quartz diorite | place: Puerto Rico | collected 2017-06-21
CAAAGAGACGGCGACGGTGGCCAAGGCCAGTGCCAACAAGGCCGCGCCCGCCGCAGCGGCCGTTACCGCACTGCCCGGCATCTCCCACGTGGTGAAAGAGGGGGCCGAGTCGCACCTGGAGGTTGACGAGCCGTTCGATCGCGCTTGGCGGCGCGTCGGGCTGGCGCTGGATCGAGGTGGCTTCACGGTCGAAGACCGGGACCGCACGAAAGGGCTGTACTTCGTGCGCTACCTGGATCCGGACTACCAGGCCAAACAGCGCGAGAACCGGGGCCTTTTGTCCCGAGTCTTCGACTCCGATCCAAAGGTCGAAGCACAACAGTTCCGGGTCGCGCTGCTGACCGACGGCGACCGCACGTCGGTACGCGTGCAGGACAAGGACGGCCACCCGGAGGCCAGTTCGGCTGGCGACCGCATCCTGAAACAGCTCGACGAGCAGATGCGGTAGCTGGGTGCTGCGCTTCTGTTGCCTGGGCTCCGGAAGCGGCGGCAACGCGTTTGTGGTCGAGGCGTCCGACGGGCGTAGCTCGATCCGGGTTCTGATCGACAATGGATTTTCTCCGCGCGAGCTGGAGCGGCGGCTCGCGCGGGCCGATGTCGATATCGGATCGCTGACCGCGATTCTGGTGACGCACGAGCACAGCGACCACGCGGGGGGCGTCTGCGTATTTGCGAGACGCCGCCAGCTCAGCGTATACGCGACCGACGGGACGGCCGCGGCGGCTGGCTTCGAATCACTGCGGCACCTGCACGCGATCCGTGCCGGCGTCGAGCTACAGATCGGCCCGCTGCAGGTGCTCCCAATCGAGGTGCCGCACGATGCTGTCGAGCCCGTGCAATTCATGGTGTCCGACGGCGCGCGGCGTCTGGCCATCCTGACCGATCTGGGACACCCGGCACCCGCGGTGATCGCGATGCTCTCTGGCCTGGATACGCTCGTGTTGGAATTCAACCACGATCTGCAAATGTTGCGCCAGGGCCCTTATCCGCCTTCACTGAAAGCTCGCATCGAAAGCGACCTGGGGCACCTGTCCAACGCGCAATCGATCCAGTTTCTCGAGTCGATCGATCGCAGCCGCCTGACGCGCGTGGTGGCCGCGCACTTGAGTCGGACTAACAACCGGCCGCAGTTGGCGCGAGAGGCTCTACGCGATCTGGGTATGCCCGCGCATGTCGAGTGCGAAGTAGCGAACCAGGGCCGCGGTCTCGAATGGAGGGCTGTCGGGCCGGCGTGAGGGCGAAAAAAAGGCCGGCATCGCGCCGGCCTTCCTCGAAACCCGAGACGCTTACTTCTTCTGGTCCTTGGGCGCTTCGGCCGGGGCGGCCATCGGAGCAGCATCCTTCGCCGGTTCTGCCGGCGGGGGAGCGGGAGCCGGGGCCGGGGCAGTCGCCGCCGGCGCCGGAGCCGGAGCCGGGGCGGGCTTCTCACAGCCAGCCAGCAACGCGACCGACAACGAAGCAAGGGTCAACAGTTTCTTCATGAGCTTTCCTTTGAAAGATGAGTCGTTAATAGCGAGTCGATTACCGCGATGACTCTGATTGGCGCGGCAATCGTCAAAACGAGCAGACGAAACCTCAATCTCCCCAGATCCCCATTATAACTAGCGCAGCGCAGCATTGTACGACGGTGTGGCTTTCCATCCTCACATCGCCTGGGGAAGCACCGGATCGTCGGATCCTCCCGTTTTTTTGTTACGGACTGCGACCCCTTGACGCTCAAGGTAAACGCAGTGGGAATGAGTTACTTTGGATGAACCCAGCCGGCCAAATACCATTCAAAAAGGCACGCCAGCGTTACGGCTGGCAGTGCCCGGGTGGCCGGTACAAACAGCACGCGCCGGTCTGCGAGCGACTTCATCAGGCGTCGTTGCTCCGAGTCGGGCAGTGGCAGCAACTCGCCGTTGATAGCCAGGGTTCGGTTTGAGTACAGCATGCGAGTTCGCCGGTCGGCGTGCAGGCCTCGACGCCGCGCTGCATCGGCCAATTGCGTTAGCGTCATCGGCCGCCGCGGGAGCTCGAACGTCACGCGCGGTTTCGGTTCGCTCAACTGCCGCAACAGGGCCAGCGCCACATCCTGCCGAGCGGGTTGCCGTCGCAGCAGCTGGCGATGCGCCTGTTCGACCATCGACGTGGGCAGGCGCGCCGGATGTGCCGATGCCGGGATGGCAGCATCGCGAAACCCGGCGTGTTGCCCAGGGTCGGGCGCCGTCTGTAACTCGGTCCAAATCGTCGCCAGGTCGGCCCACGCCGGCGTTCTGAAGCCGATCGAACAGGTGATGCATTCACCCACGGCGACGCCCTCGTGGCCCACGCCGGGTGGCAGATAGAGCACGTCCCCAGGCTCGAGAACCCACTCCTGCTGCGGCTTGAATCGCGCCAGCTGACGGATCGGCAGGCCCGGTACACAGGAGGGGTCTGGTCGGCGCTCGATGCGCCAGCGCCGCTTTCCGAGCGCCTGCAGCAGAAATACGTCGTACGAATCCACATGCGGACCGACGCCACCGCCGTCGCTGGCGTAACTGACCATCAGATCGTCGAGCCGCGCGTCGGGTACGAAGCGGAAACGCGCAAGCAGGTCCGCAGCCGCGTCCAATTGAAGGTCGACGCCTTGCACAAGCAGCGTCCAGCCCGGCCGCTTCCGCGCCGGGATGCTGCTGCGCCGCAATGGACCGTGTCGCAATCGCCATCGGCCGCCCGCGCGGTCGACCAAACGCGACTCGACTTCGTCCCGGGTGGCCAGTTCGAACAAGGCGGCTGGCGCGAACGGCGTTTCGAAATCGGGCAGCGCCTGGCGTATCAGCAGCGGTCTGCGCTGCCAATAGCGCGCCAGAAACGCGCGCACGGGCATTCGCCCCAGGTGCGTCAGGGCGCGTACCGGTTCCACGGCGTCGGGCGTTGCCGTGTCGTTCATCCGCCGGGTCCGCCGTCCGATTCGGAGCGCCTCAGCTCCATCAGTTCGAACACGAGGTCGAGCGCCGCGCGCGGAGTCAGCTGCTCCGCGTCCACGCGGGCCAGGCGCTCGCGCAGTAAATCCGCCACCGGCGGCGCGACGGTCCGAGCCTGCGCTGTCTCGAAAAGATCGAGTTGATCGCCACTGGCCATTGCCCTTTGTTCGAGCTGAACCAGCAAACTGCGGGCCCTGCGCAGTACCGCGCTCGGTACGCCGGCTAGCGCGGCCACTGCCAGTCCGTAGCTCTGGCTGGCAGGCCCTTCCCGAACCTGGTGCAGGAAGACGACCTTGCCGTTGGCCTCGGCGGCGGCGACGTGAACGTTGGCGACGTGCGGCAGGCGCTGTGCGAGCTGCGTCAGTTCGAAATAGTGGGTCGCAAACAGCGTCAGACAACGGTTGCGAACCGCGAGCTCCTGTGCGATGGCCGCCGCCAATGCAAGGCCGTCGAAGGTCGACGTGCCTCGCCCAATCTCGTCCATCAGCACCAGGCTGATTTCGCCGGCGGCGTTCAGGATCGACGCCGCCTCGGTCATTTCCACCATGAACGTGGAGGCGCCGCGCGCCAGGTCGTCGCTGGCGCCGATGCGTGTCAGGATGCGATCGATCGGACCGATCCGCGCGCTCGAGGCCGGCACGAAGCTTCCGCAGTAAGCGAGCAGCACGATCAACGCGACCGATCTCATGAACGTCGACTTGCCGCCCATGTTCGGGCCGGTCACGATCAGCATCCTGCGGTTTGCGTCAAGGCGGCAGTCGTTCGGCACGTACACCTCCAGGCCGCGCTCGACGACCGGATGGCGAGCCGCTTCGATCTGCAACCCCGTCTCGGCGGCGAGCTGCGGACGGATCCAACCAGCCTGGGCGGCATGCTCGGCCAGGGCCGCTAGAGCGTCCAACGAGGCGAGCGCCTCGGCCGCGCGCAGCACGGCAGGTACGTGCTCGAGCATCATCGCCAGCAATGCGTCGTACAGCTGCCGCTCGCGCGCCCGCGCTCGCTCCTGGGCCGACAGGGCGCGGTCCTCGAAGCTTTTCAGCTCGGGCGTGATGTAGCGCTCCGCATTCTTCAAGGTCTGGCGTCGCCGGTAGTCGTCGGGCACCTTGTCTGCCTGCCCATGCGTGACTTCGATGTAGAAGCCGTGTACTCGGTTGTATTCGACGCGCAGGTTCGCGATGCCCGTGCGCGTACGCTCCCGGGCTTCCAGGTCGATCAGGAACTGGCCCGTGTGATCGCGCAGCGCACGCAATTCGTCGAGTTCCGGGTCGTAGCCGGCTCGGATCACATCGCCGTCGCGCGGCGACGCAGCCGGTTCGTCCTGCAACCCGCGCATCAGCTGCTCACCCAGGGCCGGGGGCAGCTGCAGATGGGCGCTGAACTGCGAAGCGAGTGGTGCATCCAGCCGCTGAGCGGCATCCTCGATGCGCACGATCCGGGGCAATGCGTCGCGCAGTGCCGCCAGTTCGCGCGGCCGCGCGGATTTGAGCGCGATGCGGCTGGCGATCCGATCCATGTCCGGGAGCCGCACGAGCGCCTCGCGAATCGAGGCCGCGTGCGGTGAGTCCAACAGCGTTTCGATCACCTGGTGGCGCGCCTCAGCCTGGGTGCGATCGCGCAACGGCTGGCTCAACCACAGGCGCAGCCGCCGGCTCCCCATGCCGGTGCGGCATCGGTCCAGCACCGACAGCAGGCACGGACCCTGAGAATCGTGGAGCGCTTCGGTCAACTCCAGATTGCGGCGGGTGGCTGCATCCAGGCCGATCGTGTCGGACTCGGTCTCGAAGCGCAGCGTCGTGATGTGGCTCAGGCGCTGTTTCTGCGTCTGCTCGGCGTAGCCCAGGAGCGCTGCGCACGCGGCCAGCGCCGCCGCGCGTTCGCCGATGCCGAAGGCGTCCAGATGCGAAACGGCGAGCAACTCACGCAGTCGCTGCTCGCCCAGCCGGGCATCGAAATGCCACTCGTTCAGCGTCCGCACGCACGTGCCGCTCGGGATCGCATCGCGCGCCGATTCGGCGACCAGCACCTCGGCCGGCTGGATGCGGGCGAGCTCCCCGGCCAAGGCCTCGCGCGACGTTTCGGTTGCGCGCAGATCACCGTTGGCGAGCACCAGCCAGGCGATCCCAACCCGACCCGCCTGTCCGCGCCGTCCCGGCAGCACGGCCACCGCGGCCAGCGACGAGTCGGCCTTCGGACTGAGCAGCGCGCTGTCGGTCAGCGTGCCGGGCGTGACGATGCGCACTACCTGGCGCTCGACCGGTCCCACCGAGGCGGCTGGATCGCCGACCTGCTCGCAGATGGCGACCGACTCACCCAGCTTGACCAGCCGCGCCAGATACTGCTCGACGCTGACGGCCGGAACGCCAGCCATGGGCACCGGCGCCCCGGCCGATGCCCCGCGCGAGGTCAACGTCAGGTCCAGCAGGCGCGCTCCGCGCTCGGCGTCCTGATAGAAGAGCTCGTAGAAATCACCCATCCGATAGAACAGCAGATGACCCTCGTGCTGCGCTTTGATCCGCAGATACTGCTGCATCATCGGGGTGTGACCAGGTGCCGCCGTCATCTCGTCAGCTGTCAGGTTGGTTTCTGCAACGCAGCAATCGTATCCGAAGGCCGCATGCAGGTTCCTCGAAGCGAGCACAATAACGAGGCTGTTTCGACACGAGCATCGCGGGCTCGATCAGGTTGCTCCGAATTCGATGTTCGACGCTTCAAAGAGACTGGCACGTGGTAGCGCCCGCCTTCGCCCCGTTACGCAAGACCAAGATCACGATCCCGCCGCCGCGTCCGCAACTGGTGCTGCGGGCGCAACTGTTCGAGCGGCTCAGGCATGAAGTCTCGCGTCCGCTGACGTTGATCTCGGCCCCAGCGGGCTTTGGCAAGACCACCCTCCTGACCAGCTGGCTGCATGCGGGCGGCGAACAGCCGCGAGCCGCATGGCTCTCGCTGGACGAGGAGGATAACGATCCCATTCGCTTCTTCTATTACGTCGTCGCAGCGCTTCAGGCCGTCGAGCCGGGAATCGGCCGGGCGCCGATTTCGCTGTTCGGCTACCTGCAGAGGCCGGCCGCGCGCGATTTGATGACCCTCCTGCTAAACGAGATCGATGAAACGACGGAGCCGGTGGTGTTGGTGCTGGATGACTACCACCTGATCGGGAATCCGGAAATCGACAGTGCACTGGCGTTTCTGGTCGACCGCGCACCGGAAGGGCTTCGCCTGTTTGTCGCAACGCGCGAGGAACCGAGGCTTCCACTGGCTCGGTGGCGGTCGTTGCAGCGCTTGACCGAGATGAATCTGGAGACGCTGCGTTTTTCGCCCGAAGAGGCCGATCTGTTCCTGAAGCAAACGATGGGCCTGCAGCTGGGCGCCGAGACCGCACGCCTGCTCGGGGAGCGAACCGACGGCTGGATCGCTGGCCTGCAGATGGCCGCTCTGTCGCTGCAGCATCACGCGCAGGGCGACCGCGCGATCGACGTCGCCGAGGTGGCGAGCGCCTTCGGCGGTGGACACCGCTATGTAATCGATTATCTCGCCGGGGAAGTGCTGCGCCGGCAACCGGACGAGATCCGCCACTTTCTGCATCGCACCGCGATTCTCGACCGGCTGTGCGCCCCGTTGTGCGACGCGGTGACCGAGCGCACGGACAGCAAGCTGATTCTGGCTCGCCTCGAGCAGGCCAACATGTTCCTGCTGCGCCTGGACGATCATCGGCAGTGGTATCGCTATCACCAGCTTTTCGCGGACTTCCTTCGTACGGGTCTGGACGCATCCACGGCGCGGGCGCTGCACCGCAAGGCCAGCGCCTGGTACGAGGCGCAGGGCATGGTCGAAGAGGCGTTCAGGCACGCGCTGGGGGCGCAGGAGGTATCCGCCGCAATACGCCTGTTCCGTGCCGCGATGGACAGCCTGTGCCGGCGTGGCGAGTTTCCGACCGCACTGGCCTGGCCCGAAGCGCTGCCGGACGACACGGTTCGATCCAAGGCCGACCTGGCCGGCTACAGGGCGTGGCTGTTGTATCTGGGCGGCCGGGTCGAGGAAGCCGAAGATTATTCAGGCTTGGCGCATGCTGTCGAGGACAACGAGAGCCCGGCCACGGACCGCGGAATGTTGCTCGCCTTTCGTGCCTTTCTGGCCATTAACCGGGGCGACCCTAGGCGCGCAATGCCCCTTGCGCAAGAGGCGTTGCAGCAACTCGGCGACAGCGAAACCTTTTTCCGGGCATGCGCGCTGAGCCTGCTGGGCCATGCGCAGCGGTTTTGTGGCGAAACCGCAGCAGCGGCACAGACGTTGCAGCAAGCGGTCAACCTTGGCCGAAAGCTCGGAAACCACCTGATCACCCTCGATGCGCTGGGCACCCTTGCACCGCTGATGCTTGAGCAGGGGCGGTTGCGCGAAGCGATGGCGTTGTGCAACCGCGCGGTCGAGCAATATGTCGATGCACGCGGAAAGCCCCTGCCCGTTGCAGGTTTGGTCTACCTTCGCCTGGGCATTCTTCACTACGAGACCAACGACCTGGGTTCTGCGCAGCACTGCCTGAAAACGGGCATCGATCTGTGCCGGCAGCTCGGGATGGTGTATTACGCGCTGAGCGGTGAGCGGGCGCTTGCGCGGGTGCAGCACGCCAGCGGCGACCGCAAGGCGGCGTGGAATACGCTGGCCGCGGCCAGCGACCTGGCCAGGCACTCCGAGAATCCGCAACGCTGGCGCTCCCTTGCCGTGGTGACCGCCGAACTGCATCTGCGCGAAGGCAACGTCGAAGCTGCCGCTCGCACGCTCGACGAGGTCATGAAGGCGCCTGGGTCTGCGACCAGTCGCGAATGCCTTGTCCGTGTTCAGTTGCTGCTCGCGCAAAACGATCCGCGATCGGCTTGCCTCGCATTGGATCGCGCGGGAGACAACGCCAGCGCAGAAGGGCTCCAGGGCAACCTGATCTCGATTCATGTGTGGCGGGCACTGTGCAAGCGGGCTCTCGGCAATCGATCGGCCGCGGCGCGCGAGGTCGAAAGCGCCGTTTCCCTGGCTGCCTCGGGTGGCTTTCGTCGTGTCTTTCTCGACGCTGGCCCTGCCATGGCCGGCCTGTTGGAAAGAGCGCGCGATGCGGCCCCTGCGTTCGTCGGCGACCTGCTCGAGGAGTTTTCGACGACCGAGGACGTTCCATCTCCGGCCGCGACGCTGGTCGAGCCGCTCAGCGGGACCCAGATCGAGATCCTGGGCCAGCTCGACCGCGGCTTGACCAATCAGGAGATCGCCGACAGGCTGGCGATTACTGTGGGTACCACGAAGTGGCATCTGAATCAGATTTTCGGCAAGTTGCAGGTACGCAATCGCGTCGAAGCAGTCGCGAAAGCCCGCGAGCTCAGGCTGCTTTGACGCTTTTCCCGCCTACCCCGGATTGCGCCTCGCCTAACTTTCGATAGGCGACCGACAACGCCCGCCCGGATAGATTGCAAGCAGCGGTGTGAACGCGCAGGCGGGCCCGTGCCTGGGCTGGCGCCTGCCTGCGCCCGTTCGCGTGGAGGCGGCGATGGCAGATGACGTGCCCCTGAGCAAGAGCCAGTTCGAGGTCCTGCGCCTGGTCAACGCAGGTCTGTCGAATCAGGAAATCGCGGAAGAGCTGCGGATGTCCGTGGGCACGACGAAGTGGCACCTGCACGAAATCCTCAGAAAACTTGCCGTGCGCAACCGTACGGCGGCCGCCGCCAAGGCGCGCAGCATCGGGTTGCTCTAGCCGGGCCTAACTTTCGGTAGGCGACATGGCGTCTGCGTGCACGCAAAGTGCGCCCACCTGCTGATCGCAGGCAGCACCCATCCCGGAGACGCCGGACGTCATTGAGGAGACCGAATGAACACGCAACAGACAATCGTCGTGCCCGCATTTGCGCCCGTAGGCACCCGCCGCGCCGCGATACCGCCGCAGAGCAACGCGTTTGTGAAGAAGAGCCTGCGCGCGGCTGCCGCATGCATCGGACTGACCGTGTCGGGCTACGTGCCAGTGGCGCTGGCGGCCGATCCGCTGATCAGCCTTATCGGCCCTGACGAGTGGCACTTGCCGGTCGTTCCATCGCTGAACCTCTTCCTGCAGTCGGGGCTGGCCCAGACCAACAGCGCTTTCTACGACAGCAACGGCAATTCGCACAACATTCCGGCCTCGCATCTTTATGCCGGCGTGACGCGCTTCGCTCATCTTTTCTCGTTCGAATCGCTTCCGGGAGTAGGCTTCGGCGTGGAGTACCTGCAGCCGCTGCTGGACGTCCAACTGCCCGGACAAAGCATCACCGGGCTGGGCGATCCCCTGTTTGAAATCGGCGCCTACTTCAAACCGGCGCCAGGCTTGACGCTGGGATACGTGAACGTGCCCTCCGTTCCAGTGGGCAGCAACGAGCTGTCCAAACACTTCTGGTCGGACACGTCTCTGATCGTGTGGAACTACCATATCGGCAAGTTCGGATTCAACGGCACTTTCGCCGTCGGATTCAGCTCGACGCAACATGCGGGCGGCAAAGACACCGACATCGGCGATTCGTATGGCACGCAGGTCACGGGTCTTTACGAGGTCACACCCTGGTTGGCGCCATTCTTGGGCTTCACCTACCACCGGAACCAGGCCAGTCACGCCGCCGGCACGGGCGCTGAAGCACCAGGTCAGGGACCGCTGTACAGCTGCGCGGGTCCCGGCGGATGTCATGAGGAGCTGTTCGGGGGCGGACTTAATTTCCACATCACGCCCAAGAACACCCTGGCGCTGTGGTACTACAAGGGAATCGAGGGCGAGAACGTCGTCAAGACCAACGCGGCGTACCTGTTTTACACGCATGCGTTTTGAGCCGGCAGTGCTTGTTTCCGACGCATACGCCGAGGCACTCAAGCACCGCTCAACCAGTACACCCCCGGAGATGAAAATGAAGGCCGCAACCCCCGAGCGAACGGCTTCCGCCTACGGATATCCGCTGTTGATCAAGCGTCTGCTGGAGGCCGGCCTGCGCCGCGCGCCCCATCAGGAGATTGTCTACGGCGACCGGAAGCGCCTGACCTATCGCGAGTTCGCAGAGCGGATGAGCAGGCTCGCCAGTGGCCTGTCGTCGCTGGGTGTCAAGCCTGGCGACACCGTGGCGGTGATGGACTGGGACACGCACCGCTACCTCGAATGCTTCTTCGCGATCCCGATGATGGGAGCGGTGCTGCACACGGTCAACATCCGCCTGTCCCCCGAGCAGATTCTGTACACGATCAATCACGCCGAAGACGACGTCATTCTGGTCAATGCCGACTTTATGCCGATCCTCGATCAGATCTGGGATCGGGTGGAACCCGGCAAACGGCTCGTACTGATGAGCGATGGCGGCCGAGCACCGCAGACATCGCTGGCCTTCGTCGCCGAGTATGAAGTCCTGTTGGCCGAGGGCAGCCCGAGCTTCGAGTTCCCGGACTTCGATGAGAACGCGCGCGCCACGACCTTTTACACGACCGGGACGACCGGATTGCCCAAGGGCGTGTACTTCAGCCATCGGCAACTCGTGCTGCACACCCTGGCCTTGCGCGGCGCACTGACCGGTAAGAGCCAGGGTCGGTTCAAAGAGGGCGATGTCTACATGCCGATCACGCCGATGTTTCACGTCCACGCCTGGGGCATGCCTTATCTCGCCGTAACACTGGGCGTCAAACAGGTCTACCCGGGGCGCTACGTTCCCGACTCGCTGGTGGAGCTATTGCGCCGCGAGCAAGTGAACTTCTCGCATTGCGTGCCGACGATTCTGCAGATGGTGCTGGACAACGCTCAGGCCAAAGGAGTCGATCTGGCAGGCTGGACGGTCATCATCGGTGGGGCTGCGCTGGCGCGCCCTCTTGCCCGTCGGGCGCTCGAAATGGGGATCGACGTGTTCACCGGCTACGGCATGTCCGAGACCTGTCCGGTCTTGACCCTGGCCCAGCTCGAGCCGCACATGCTGGCGTGGGACCTCGATCGCCAGGTTGAGGTGCGTTGCAAGACCGGACGCGCGATCCCGATGGTCGATTTGCGTATCGTCGACGAAGCGATGCGCGACGTGGCCCGCGACGGCAAGTCCCCGGGTGAGATCGTTGCGCGCGCGCCCTGGCTCTCGCAGGGCTATTTGAAAGACGCGAAAAGCTCCGAGAAGCTGTGGGAAGGTGGTTGGCTGCACACCGGAGACATCGCGGTCATCGACGAGAAAGGCTATTTGAAGATCACCGACCGGCTGAAGGACGTGATCAAGACCGGTGGTGAGTGGGTCTCGTCGCTGGATCTGGAAGATCTGATCATGAGGCTGCCGGCCGTCGCCGAGGTCGCGGTGATCGGGGTGCCCGATCCCAAATGGACGGAACGGCCGGTGGCCGTGGTGGTTGCCAGGCCCGGGCATCAGGTCTTCGAAACCGATGTCAAGGCGCATCTTCTCGAGTTCGCTGCCAAGGGGATCATTTCGAAATGCGGCGTGCCCGATCGCGTGATCGTGGTCGAAGCATTGCCGAAGACGAGCGTCGGAAAGCTCGACAAGAAGGCGCTGCGTCAGCGGTACGCCGGCTGATGGAGTGAAATCGGACATCTGGAAGGGAGGCAAAGCGCGATGAACACGTACACCGCACCGGTCCGCGATATTCGCTTCGTCATGCACGAGCTAGCAGGCCTCGACGAAGTCTCCAGGCTGCCAGGCTACGAAGAGTCCACGCCGGATCTGGTCGACGCGATCCTCGAGGAAGCGGGCAAATTCAGCGCGGAAGTGCTGGCGCCGCTGAACGGGGCGGGCGACCGGCAGGGGTGCCGGTGGGTCGATGGCGAAGTCGCCACGCCGCAAGGTTTCAAGCAAGCGTACAGGGCATTCGGCAGCAACGGATGGAACGGAATCAGATGTCCGCAACAATTCGGCGGGCAGGGCATGCCCCGGCTGGTGGCCGCCGCGGTCACTGAGATGTTGAACTCCGCCAACATGGGGTTCGCGCTTTGCCCGTTGCTTTCAGCGGGCGCAATCGATGCGTTGCTGCTTTCGGGCTCGCAGCAGCTCAAGCAGCTGTACCTGCCCCGGATGGTCAGCGGCGAGTGGACTGGCACGATGAATCTCACCGAGCCGCAGGCCGGTTCCGATCTGGCGTTGGTGCGCGCGCGGGCCGAGCCAATGTCCGACGGGACCTACAAGATCTTCGGCCAGAAGATCTTCATCACGTATGGCGAGCACGACATGGCGGACAACATCGTTCACCTTGTGCTCGCGCGCTTGCCCGATGCGCCGGCCGGCGTCAGAGGAATCTCGATGTTCGTCGTTCCCAAGTACTCGGTCCGCGCCGATGGCAGCCTGGGCGGGCGCAACGATGTTCGATGCGTCTCGATCGAGCACAAGCTCGGGATACACGCAAGCCCGACCGCCACACTGGCGTTCGGCGATCGCGGCGGCGCGATCGCTCATCTGGTGGGCGAGCCGAACCGTGGACTGGAGTACATGTTCATCATGATGAACGATGCGCGCTTCGTGGTTGGCGTGCAGGGTTTGGCCGTGGCGGAGCGCGCCTACCAGCAGGCGCTGGCGTACGCCAGGGACAGGGTCCAGGGCCGCGGTCCGAACGGCAGTGCCGCGCCGGTGACCATCATCCATCACCCCGACGTGCGCCGCATGCTGCTATTGATGAAGTCGCAGATCGAGGCCATGCGTGCACTGGCCTACACGGTCGCGGCGGCGCACGACAGGGCCTCGCACCATCCCGAAGGGTGGGAGCGCGAGCGCAACCAGGCGTTCGTGGAGATGATGATCCCGGTGGTCAAGGGCTGGTGCACCGAAAACAGCATCGAGATTGCGTCGCTCGGCATCCAGGTGCATGGTGGTACCGGCTACATCGAGGAAACCGGCGTGGCTCAGCACCTGCGGGATGCGCGCATCACCACAATTTACGAGGGCACGACGGGCATCCAGGCGAATGATCTGATTGGACGCAAGATTGCGCGTGACGGCGGCGCTGCCCTCAAAGCGCTGGTCGAAGCCATCAACCCGACCGCGGCCGAGCTATCGTCGCGCGACGGGGAGCAATTCATCGCGTTGCGCGAGGGCTTGCGTGCGGGAGTCCTGGCCCTCGAAACGGCCACGGGCTATGTGGTTGCCAACTTTGGCAAGGATCCACGCCGGGTCCTGGCCGGCTCCGTTCCGTTCTTGAAGCTGCTGGGCATCGTTGCAGGTGGCTGGCAATTGGCGCGCGCCGCGTTGACCGCAGGCCGTCGTCTGCGGGAGGGCGCGGGCGACGCCGCCTACTACGGCGCCAGAATCGTCACCGCCCGTTTTTTCGCGGAACACGTGTTGTCGCTGGCACCCGGCCTTGCATACGCGGTGGTCAATGGCGGCACGAGCGTCGAGGCGCTGGCTGAAGAGCAGTTCTAGGCGAGGAGGTTTCCAAGGCGACGCATGCCCCCTTTCACTTAAGCAACTGATGCGATACAGTGCACGGAGCTTGCGATTCCGTGCGCCTGCCCCAGGACTTCGCGATGAGTCCGACTCAGTCTCAGGCCCCGATTGAAACTTCGGGCGTGACCCCGGCCCGGATTCTGGTCGTAGAGGACGAAAGAATCGTGGCTCGCGACCTCGCGGGCGCGCTGACGGAGCTTGGCTACGCGGTCCCGGCAACCGTTGCGACCGGGGAGGACGCGATTGAGCGCGTCCGCGACCTGCGCCCGGACGTGGTGCTGATGGACATCCGACTGCCGGGAGCGCTCGACGGTATTCAGGCCGCAACGTCGATCCGCGAGGAGCACGATATACCGGTCATCTATCTGACCGCCCATTCCGACGATGAGACGTTGAGCCGGGCCATGCAGACCGAGCCGCTCGGCTACCTCGTCAAACCTTTCTCCGCGCCGCAGTTGCGGTGCGCGATCGAGATCGCCCTGCATCGGCGCGAGATCAACGCACGCCTGCGGGAGCGGCAGCAATGGCTGGCTGCGAGGCTGCGTTGCGGTGACGGCAAAGGGGTCGGCGAGGATGTCGTACCGAGGGTGAGTTATCTGAACCTGGTTGCCGAGGCATTGGCTGGATGGCGACTCGGCGAGGCCGAGTTCGAAAGGCGCCTGGCCGAGCATATCGAGGAACTGGAGGCCGCGAACCGGGAGCTCGAAAACTTCACGTGCAGCGTGGCCCGCGACTTGCGCGGCCCGCTGCGGGGAATCGATGGCCTCAGCCAGTCGCTGATCGAGGATAACGCGGCCAATTTGGGGCCCGAGGGACTCAGGACCCTGAAGCAGGTTCGGCAGACCGCTGGCCGGATGAGGCAGGTGATCGACAACCTGTTGCTGCTTTCGATTGACGACCTGCTTCTGCTGTCGCGGGTGGCCAAAGCCGAGCCGCGCAAGAACCAGATCGATCTGTCGACGATTGCGGCCGATGTCGTGGCTCAGTTGCGCCAGTCCACCCCGCATCGCGCGGTCAAGGTCGTCATCGAGAAGGACGTGCGGGTCGAAGGGGACGCTCCATTGCTGCGGATTGTGCTGGAGAACCTTCTGGGCAATGCATGGAAGTTCACCGGTGAGGTCGAGCACGCACGGATCGAATTCGGTGCGATCGACCGGGAGGGAGCGCGGGTCTGCTTCGTTCGGGACAACGGGGCCGGCTTCGACATGAAACAGGCCGACCAGCTTTTCGTCGCCTTCCATCGGCTCGATTCGACTAGCCAGTTCGAGGGCAATGGCCTCGGACTGGCTATCGCGCAACGTGCCATTAACAGGCACGGCGGCCGAATTTGGGCCGAAGGGGCTTTGGGACGGGGCGCGACGTTCTATTTCGCTCTCTAGCCGGCGTGCCTTCTGGGCTGGGCGTGCTGAAGAGTGTCGCCTACGCCGCGGGCGTTGCCGTTGCCTATTACGCTGCTGGGCGGCTTGCGCTGTTCCTGGCCATTCCGCCCGGTTACGCCACGGCGGTCTGGCCTGCCGCCGGCGTCGGCCTGGTAGCGATCCTCGTGTTCGGCTACCGGGTATGGCCCGGGATCCTGGTCGGCCATTTCTTCGTCAACGTTCTCACTGCCTACGATATTTCGAGCCTCGGCACGACGGTCAAGTCAGTGGCTCTGCCTTTGACCATCGCTTGCGGCGGCACGCTTCAGGCGGTCTGCGGCGCGGCACTGATCCGACGCGCCATCGGACCGACGATCGTTCTGCAGGACGAGAAGGAGATCGGGAAGTTCCTCGCGCTGGGCGGCCCGGTCAGTTGTCTGATCAGTGCCACCGTCGGGCAGGTCAGCCTTTACGCCTGGGGGATGATCTCGACGTCCGACATCCCGTTTAGCTTCTTCACGTGGTGGGTCGGAGATGCGATCGGCGTGATGGTCGTGGCGCCGCTGCTGCTCGCGTGGCTCGCGTCTCCGCGAGATCGCTGGCGCACGCGCCGGGCGGCGTTGACGTGGTCTACCGCCGTGGCGCTGTCGCTCGCCGTCGGACTGTACGTCTACATCAGCGGACGCGAGCAGCAGCGTATTCGAAGCGAGTTCGAACGGGCGGCCGACGCGATGGGCCGGGAGTTCGCCGACGCCATTGACGGCCATCTCGAAGCAGTCGCCGCGCTTCACGACCTTTACGTCAGCGCCGGACCGAGGGATCGCGCCAGCTTTGCTGCCTTCGCGCGTCCGCTTCAGATGCGGCATCCGGGAGTTCAGGCACTCGAATGGGCCCCGGTGGTGCCCTACGCGCAGCGGGCCAGGCTCGAGGAGGCGGTGCGTCGCGAAGGCTACCCGGAGTTCACCATCGCCGACCGGGCTCCGGACGGGCGGATGGTCGCGGCCTCGACCCGCGCCGAATACGTGCCGGTATTGTTCATGGAACCCTACAACGGCAACGAGTCGGCGCTGGGCTTCGACCTGGCTTCGCTGCCCAGCCGGCGTGACGTCATCGACCGCGCGCGTGACTCGGCACTGCCTGCTGCGAGCGGTCGCCTGACGCTGGTGCAGGAACGGGAGCGGCAGGCCGGCATTCTGGTCGTGCTGCCCGTGTACGGCAGCGGCTTGCCACGAGCCACGATCGAGCAACGACGATCCGCGTTGCGCGGCTACGTGCTGGGCGTGTACCGCATCGGCGACCTTGTGCAGGCGGCGCTGCTTGGCGAAGAGTCTGCGCATATCGACGTGACCGTCACCGACGATACGGCACCGCAGGGCGAGCAGTTGTTGTATGAGCTAAGGGGCAGCGGCGCCAACTTGCCCTGGAGCCGGGTGTTCACTGCGTTCGTGGGCGACCATCAATGGTCGATCCGCTTTGCTCCCGGAGCCGACTTCGCCATCATTCACCGCAACTGGCAGGCCTGGACGGTACTGACGGTCGGCTTGCTCTTTGCCAGCTTGCTGGAGATGATGGTGCTGCTGATGACGGAACGCGCTGCGTCGATTCAGCGTCTGGTCGAACAGCGCACGGCGGACCTGACGAAGGCGAACGCGATCATTCGCGATGCGCTGAAGGAGAAAGAGACGCTCCTGCAGGAGATTCATCACCGGGTGAAGAACAATCTGCAGGTGATTTCGAGCCTGATCAACATCCAGCTTCGCAAGCTCGGGCCCGGGTCTTCGCGGGGGGCGCTGCAGGAGTGCCAGACGCGGGTGCAGGCTATCGCCCTGATTCATGAGAAGCTGTACCAATCGCGCGACTACTCCCGCGTCCCGTTCTCACAGTACGCAAAGGGCCTCGCCGCCAACGTATTCCATGCGACCGGCGTCTCGCCCGGGGCAGTCAAGCTCGAAGTCGAGGTCGGAGAAGTTGCGCTTGGGGTGGATAAAGCGATTCCGTGCGGGCTGATCCTGAACGAGTTGATTACCAACGCGCTGAAACATGCATTCCCGCAGGACCGCAACGGCACGGTACGCGTTGAGGTCGATCAGGTGGACGGCGGGCGTGTCAGGCTCGCGGTGAAGGACGACGGCGTTGGGCTGCCAAAGGATCTGGATATCCGGCAATCCGACACGCTGGGCATGCAGCTGGTGTGCACGCTCGCCGAGCAGCTGGCGGCGAAGCTCGAAGTCAGTCGGACCGGGACTGGAACCTCATTCGAGGTCGTGTTTCAAGCGTGACGGCGCAGCGCGAACACCAGCGTGCCGCTGATGATCAGCAGCCAGATTAGGGCCCAGGCTGGCATCGACAGCTTCAGGAAGGTCCAGTCGATCCGGGTGCAATCGCCGTAGCCCTGGAAGATCCTGGGCAGCGCGCGCCCCAACGGCAGGTTGCTCAGCAGATACTGAAGGCTCGGCCCGCAGGAGGATTCTTCCGGCGGAAACAGTTGCAGGTGCACGTGCCAGCCGGCTACCCCGGCCCCTGACAGCGCGCACAGCAGGCTGAGCAGCGCGCACGCGGCTGATGCTCGACCGGGCAGCAGCGCAGCCATGGCAGCAAACAGCGCAACGAACGTGAAGGCATAACGCTGCAGGATGCACAGCGGACACGGCTCGAGCTGGTCGATGCGCTGCGCCAGCAGTGCAAAGCCGATCAGCGAGGCGGCGACCAGCGCAGTCAGCCCGTACAGCAGGCGCGGGCGGTTCAACAGAGGCAATGGCTTGGCAGCGATCATGGTGTCGGCGCGCTTTCAGGAAGGAGGCCGGCGCCGGGCCGAGGGCGGCGTTTCTTGCATCAGCGCCTGCAGCTTGGGAAAGATCTTGGGCGCGCCGCAGACGACGTCGCCGGTTTGAAGATAGTCGCCGTTGCCGTACAGATCACCGATCAACCCGCCAGCCTCGATGATCAACAAGCTGCCGGCCGCGACGTCCCACGGTGACAGGCCGAACTCCCAAAAGCCGTCCAGGCGTCCTGCCGCCACATAGGCCAGATCCAGCGAGGCCGCGCCGGGTCTTCGCACACCAGCCGTGTTCTTGGTCACCCGCGTAAAGACCTCGACATACTCGTCCAGATCGTCGAGCTTGCGAAACGGAAACCCGGTTCCGATCAGGCAATCCTGCAGTTGGTCGCGTTTGGACACGCGCAGGCGGCGGTCGTTCAGAAAGGCGCCGCGCCCTCGCGTAGCTGTAAACAGCTCGTTGCGGGTCGGATCGTAGACGACGGCCTGCGTGATATGGCCACGGTGCTTCAGGCCGATCGACACGGCGAACTGTGGAAAGCCGTGAATGAAATTCGTGGTGCCATCCAGTGGATCGATGATCCACAAGTAGTCCACATCGCCTTCCGGTCCGCTCGCCCCGGACTCCTCGGCCAGGATCGAGTGATTCGGGTACGCTGTCTTAAGCGTCGCAATGATCGCCTGCTCGGCGGCCCGGTCCACTTCGGTGACGAAGTCGCTCCGCCCCTTGCTCGAGACGCGAACCAGGTCAAGATCCAGGCTGGCCCGATTGATGATCGAGCCGGCCTTGCGTGCCGCTTTCACGGCGGTGTTGAGCATCGGATGCACGGAAAGCTACCTTCTCGGGTCCGGCAGGCGGCCGATTCTATAGATACCGGGGACAGCCCATCGGACGGGGCCGTGCTGGGGGAGGACCGTGTGCGCTTCGTGCTGGTGGAGCCGAGCCATTGCGGCAACGTTGGCGCGGCCGCGCGTGCGATCCGGGCGATGGGATTCCGCGGTCTTTCCGTGGTGGCGCCGCGGGAACCGGACTATCGCATTGCGGGCGAGGCAGTCGCGCTGGCAGCCAATGCGGTCGCGGTCCTTCAGGAATCGCGCTCGCATCCAACCATCATCGAGGCGCTCGACGGTGTGACGCTGGCGTTCGCGATGACCGGTTACGCGCGCGAGTTCGGCCCGCCCCATCTGCCACTACGCGAGGCGGCGCTGCAAGCGGTCGATTGGCTGCAGCAAGGACGCGGGCCGGTCGCGTTCGTATTCGGCACCGAGCGCTCGGGCCTGACCAATCGCGATGTGCTGCGTTGCCACGCCAGCTGCGCGATTCCAGCCGATGCACAGCTCGGCTCGCTGAACCTGGCCCAGGCGGTCCAGGTTACGGCGTATGAAATGCGCTGCGCGCTCGCTTCGCCGCTGGCAGCGTCCTGCGCCCCAGCGACGGGCGGTGCACCGGTCGAAATGATCGAACGATTGTTCCTTGCGATGGAACAGGCGCTGACGGCGATCGGGTTTCATGATCCGAAGCAGCCGAAACGCTCGATGACACGCCTGCGGAGTCTTTTTGCCCGTGCCGGCCTGAGCGTCAGCGAGGCGGAGCTGCTGATGGGAATTTGGGCGGCGATCGTCGAGCCGAAACGGCTGCGAGCGGGCCGCAAGCACAAGGCTGACACTCAGCTCTGCCACGCCGCTCATCCCCCATCTCCCGCTTCGCGGGAGAGCGGCGGAGGTGAGGGTGAACGCTAGGCGAAGTCGGTCATCACCAGCTCACCGCCGGCCATGCTGAGGTAACCGCCGCGTTTCGGATCGCCGTCCAGATCCCAATCCGGCAGCACCCAGCGCTCGGCAGTCTGTCCACCCAGCTCGACTCGATGCCGATCCGGCCGATGCGTATGGCCGTGGATCATTCGATGCACGCCTGCCGACCGAAGCGCCTGCTCGATGGCCTCAGGCGTGACGTCCATGATCTGCGCGGCCATCCTTTTCTTGCCCGCTTCGCTTAGCCGCCTCAGCTGCCCGATCAGGGCGCGCCGCAACGCGAGCGGCCATCCGAGGAACAGCCGTTGCAAGAACGGATCGCGCGCCCGGCGGCGGAATGCCTGATAGGCCGCGTCCAGGGTGCAGTAGGCGTCGCCGTGCGCCAGCAGCGTGGCTACGCCCCCGAGCTCGGTGCGGCACGGATCGGCCAGGAATACGGCACCGGTGGCTCGCGCGAAGCCGTCCCCAAGCAACACGTCACGGTTGCCGTGCATCACGTACACGGGCGTGCCAGCCTGAGTGAGCGACCTGAGCGCACCGCTGACGATCGCGCCGATGCCTTCTGCTGCTTCCTCGTCACCGGCCCAGTACTCGAACAGATCTCCGAGGATCACGAGCTCGCGGCCTTGTGAGGCAAGCTCTTCGACCAGGTGGACAAAGCGCTGTACGGTGCGCGGCTGATTGCCCGTCAGGTGCAGGTCCGAGATGAAGATCGGGTCGCGCAGGCGTACTGATGCCAGCGCGACGGTTACGCTCACCCCCGACCTGCGTCGCCCTTCTCCCGCTTGCGGGAGAGGGGCGGGGGTGAGGGTTGGTCGGGCACGACCATCATCACTCCGACGTGACCTCGGCCGTCTCGATGACGACTTCCTGGTCCGGCACATCCTGGTGCATGCCGTAACGCATCGTGGCCACCGCCTTGATCCGATCGACCACTTCGGTGCCGCCGGTCACGCGCCCGAACACACAGTAGCCCCAGTTCTGGGTGTTCGGGGCTGTAAAGTTCAGGAACTCGTTGTCGGCCACGTTGATGAAGAACTGCGCCGTGGCCGAATGCGGATCCGATGTGCGCGCCATCGCGATCGTGTACTTGTCGTTCTTCAAGCCGTTTGCGGCCTCGTTCTGGACCGGCTTGGCGGTGGGCTTCTGGCGCATGCCCGGTTCGAAGCCGCCGCCCTGGATCATGAAGCCGTTGATGACCCGGTGGAACAGGGTGTTGTTGTAATGGCCGCTGCGGACGTAGTTCAGAAAATTATCAACCGTGCGCGGCGCACGTTCGCGGTCCAGTTCCAGTGTGATCGATCCCATCGACGTGTTCAGGTGTACGGTTGGCATGTCGGCTCCGCTTATTTGGCAATACGGGCGGTCTTGATCACGACCGCCTTCAGTGGCACGTCCTGAAAGCCGCCGCGCTGGCCCGTGGGCACGGCGCGGATCTTGTCGACCACATCCATGCCTTCGACCACGTTGCCGAACACCGTGTAGCCGGAGCCGTCAGGACGGGGGTAGTCGAGCCCCGGGTTATCGACGACGTTGATGAAGAACTGCGCGGTCGCGGAGTTCGGATCGGACGTACGGGCCATTGCAAGAGCGCCGCGCACGTTCTTCAGCCCGTTGGTGCTCTCGGAGGGAACCGGTGCCCGCGTGGGCTTCTGCACCATGTCCGGTGCGAACCCGCCGCCCTGGATCATGAAGACCGAGATCACGCGGTGAAAGATCGTGCCGTCATAGAAGCCGTCGTTCACGTATTGCACGAAGTTGGCGACGGATTTCGGTGCCCTGTCCGCCCGTAGCTCGACCACGATCCGGCCTTCACTGGTCTCGAAAGCCACGCGCGTGGCGGCCGCCGCAGGCGGGGCAGCAGCGGGTTCGGCCGCCCCGGCTTGCGAGCCGGGCAGCGACCCGGCAAGCCAGCCGCCGATGCCAGACGGCCGCCACCTCCATTTGCAAACCTTTCATGCCGCACCGTAGGCGACGTTTTGATGTTCACCGCC